>Ga0056128_1009522_pt1 | contig 12192 bp, 7 predicted proteins | sample WorMetLIZISLAND2_FD_71113 | JGI IMG/M metagenome (GOLD analysis project Ga0056128, IMG submission 71113) | Marine gutless worms symbiont microbial communities from Max Planck institute for Marine Microbiology, Germany - Olavius geniculatus... ...
ATATGCATAGCCCCATCTAAGGTTACCAAAATGATTTTTGCTGTTTTAGAGGACTGATATCATCACATCGTCCTTACACACAGTTGTAAACTGGTAAGTTTTTTTTACATATATCTCAATAACGGTGCGAGATGGGGCTTAGGTTACTATTAATCACTAATAGAAAGTCGTACACTGGTTTTCGATTGCCACCGAGATCAATGACCTTGGATGACTTTGAACCATCAAAATAGGGTTTTTAGTGGATTTTTTGGCGATTTTGGGCTGCGACACACATTTCAAGAGTGGCAGCATCCTCACGAGACGGTGGCGCCATCTGGCGTATGTAAATACATCGTACCCAATGTTAGTTACTGGGATCGATGAGCTTAGATTTGTTCGCAGTGGGCCTTCAAACATGCACCGCTGTCGCGCGTTTCCCTTTGCGTTAGCTGGGCTTTTCTTGTTATTTCTCGTCATCCGCCGTGTGTAACTTAGCACTGGGCCACTGGCGTCGTTGCAGGAAGGGAGGAGGGGGCAGTTGCTCTACTAACTTTTAGGCTGTCGGATAATTGTGGTGAAATTTTTTTGTCTGAAAATTTTCGTACAAAAACGCAAAATTTCGAGGTTCAAAACCTCCATTTTGGAAACATTATAGGTGAAATTTTAATTTTGAGCACTTACAATTCTTCCGTCGGAAATTTGCAGTGTCTGTGGGGCAATTGCGACTTCGTGCAACTTCTGCTTTTTTAACCGACGACCCTGCTGCTTATCGGTGATGCTAATCACGGACTGACTACATTCGACTACGTGTGGGACGAACTGTCGATATTCATTGCCAGCTAGCCTCGTATCATCACCGGCGGACCCAGAAGCTGGAAAAGGGGGTACTATGTGGGTGGGTGGAGTCTATAACGGTTTTGGAGCCCTCCAGCGGGGCCCGGTCAGGGGTAAGGGTGTGGCTGAACTCAAGCTGAAAGTGTTTTGCGATCGTGCAGAATTTTCACTTTTTTACTTAAGCATTTGATGTTTTTAAAATATTTACGTCATATTCACATTCTTCTTCCAAGGGGATTGTGGCAGTATTTGGCACTTTTGCGATTTTTAGCCAATAAGTCGCTGTATCTCAGAAACGGTTCGAGATAGGGCCCGGGTTACTATTAATCACTATTAGGAAGTCGTACACTGGCTCTCGATTGCCACCGAATTCAATGACCTTGGATGATCTTGAATGCCAAAATAGGAGTTTTTATGGATTTTTTTGGCGATTTTGGGCTGCGACGCAAGTCTGTATCATTCACAAGGTGGCGCCACGCAACTATCGTTATACGATTCAGATAGATAATTTGGTATTTGTATATTAACTTAGCGTGAACACTCCAATTTTCAGTTAAACTACTAAACAGGAACTGCTATAGGCTTTCGCGCGTCTCGTGAATATTAGCTCAGATTTCTTGTTTCTGTGAGTCCCCCAATTACGTAAAGGTGCCCCCTAATCGATCGTCGATGATCGATCTCATATTTCTTCACTAAGTTCCCATAAAAAGTATATATATCACCAAAATCCCTATTTGCCGCATTAACGAATGCGATATTTGGTATTTCTTGCCGTTCGTTCTAATTCACGTACTTTAACAAAATGTGCGATATTCGTCCGACGTCGTGTACGGGGGCCACACCCTTTTTCGACCTACTTAGTCAAAATTCACATTTTCCATTAAGTCTGGATATGCGAATGCAGTACCGTTGGAAAGCGTAGGCCTAATGGATAAGGATTCGAGCGGTCCAAACTCCAAACCGTTTCCAAATCCGTTGAGTAGTTCAACTAAAAATTGGGGTGTTCACGATAAGTTAATATACAAATACCGAAATTTACGTCTCGATCGCATAACGAGTTAGTTGCGTGGCGCCATTTTGCGAACGCAATAGAGTTAGACTTACGCTTACGCCGGATCTACGGCGTTTGCCCTTATTTTGCCCCCTAGTTCGTGGGGACCCCCTTTACCCAGTGACGTGAAATTTTGTCACAAAATACTACAGACTCTAGTATATAATACGGTGAAAACCCGAAGTCTATTTCACCTGGTCTCCAAACGGTATTGTGACGTGACACCAGGACGGACGGAAAGACAGTCAGACAGACAGACAGAATTACCGTAGCTAATACGCGCTAGAAGAACTATGCTAGCTCTCGCGCGTAAAAAAATTATTGTAATACGGTAGATGGAAAATTGGGGAGTACCTAAGCTCCCGAAATTTTTAGATCCGCCTTCTCTATAAAAAAAACTATCAAGAATCACTCTCGGAGTATGACGACGTGAACGCAGCTTCTTCCAGTCTTTCGGATTCTCTCGTCAATCTGCATTTAGATTGTATCCCAATGTCTGGATCGACGTGACTATAGGCTACAGGGTTGTCCGAAATATATTTCATTTTCCTTAGAAGGCGTGTAGCGTACGCACTCACCTTCACACCCTATAAGGCGATGCTGCTTCTGCTATGCTGTTGCATTAGGCCTATTATGTGGCCGTACTAATAGGCTGTATTACTGGTCTTGCCCGTCCATCCGTAGCCTAGGCCTATATGTCTGTTATATACGAGCTTTTAACTCGAAAACAGAGAAGCGTAGAAAAGCAACATAGACGCGAACGTTCCCGGAGCTGGCGTAACCGTTGTGCCAATTTTTATTGCAAAAAATCTGACTAAGGTCACTGGATCGGAAACCTCCGAAAAAAACAATGCACATTTTCGCTGGCAGACGCTAGTAGGCCAGCTGAAGTTATAGTATTATTTTTCCGCAAGAATTTCGGACAATGTTCGAGTGTTAGATTTTGGTGAATCGTTTTTATTTATACGTTTAGGGTAAAGATGGCGTAACCTGCCAGTCAGGGTCACGACTCGACCGGCAATATATATTCAATATATTAACTTTATTCACCATAAAATGGTAGCACATAAAAAGAAAAAAAACACAAACATAATTAACGACACAGCGGACGGTAAGACAGAGTAACAGTAAGATGACACAGATAGATGAAAGCCTTAACTAACGAGCGAAAAGCTCGAAACTCAGTTCAATTTTCAAGTTTTTACCTGACCCGACCGGCGGGTATAGGCCTACCGACTTATGTGACGTGATTTTGTTAGATGATTTGCATCTATAGTTTTATTACAGTTTCTCTCAGTTCATTTCTATTAAAGCATTAAGTTTATTTGCAGTTTATGTGCTAGATTAACCTAACAGCTTGTCTGTTAAACGTCTTCGAGTGCAAATCTCTATCGTCTCGTCTCGTCTCGCCACCAGCTGCAGCAGTTAGTGGCTATGCACTAGCTGGTGCAGCTGGTTATCCACCTGGCGTGACGATGCAGCAACAGGAACTGCCAGGCGTGCACTCGCTGCCAGTTGCTGATGATGACCAGCTAGTGAAATCGTTCTGATGAAAATGCGCTGATGATGCAGCAGCCGCTGCACCGGGTTGCAAGAAAACCCGAGTCTTAAATCGCAAAAAGTCACTGAAACCCCGCTATTTGGCTTTAAAATGGCTGCAGATAGACACAGGCTTGCTTACTGTAACCAGCACCGATGACGAGCTTTCCGGGAGTACCAACATCGATGACCTTGAAGGACCTTGAAATTTAAAAAAGCGGGTTTCTACTGATTTCTTTGCGATTTTAGACTGCGACTCATATTTTAACAGTGAATTGCGCTGAAGTTACTGCAGTATTTCAGTGGAATAGACCAGGACAACCTGCCTACGAAATTTTTAGCATAAAACGTAGATTTTATCTGTCTATGTTTCGACTCCATGTGTTCAAAAAATCCTTTTTACGAGAAGCGTCAAATTTGGATACCTCGTTCGAAATGCATTGTTATTTTATTGCACGTTGTACACTGACTGATCAGGTGGCAGCACCCGTCCTGTCGCGCGTTACATGAGCTTTGTTCAGATTACTTGTTATGTATTGTACGCATTGTGCAGCTGTATGCGAAATAAACTGATGGCTGACGAATAATAGCCTAGCAACAGGTAGCCTAACTGAAAAGGTTGGCGTATTCTGAGGGCCACGCAGTGTCGCTCGATCTGATTCGTAACCTGATTCTGTAACCACACTGCCATAATATACACTGGCGTATTTAGGGGGAGGGCCACGGTGCGATGCCCCCCCTTTTGGCCCGACCATGAAAATTTTTAAGGCGACTTTATATGACAAGGTGTGTTTTTGCCGTTTTCCAGCAAGAATTGCAAAATTAAACAATGTTTGATGGTCTTTTTTCATACCGATACAATATATGCGATTAAAATCGCCATGTGAGATTGCATCTGATATGACGCTGTGATTTTCTGCGTTTCCGAATTTCAGAAAAAAATGGGCGAATTTGCGGCTTCCATTGAACATTCGAAAGCAAAAAATGTTTCAGCTTCAGGGGGTCCCCAAACCCCCGTTATACGCTCGCGCTCTGCGCGCTCGCCATGCCCCCCACTTTGCCAAATCCTAAATACGCCACTGATAATATACTACCCTCAGGCGCCTTTATCGACGTCGGCTCATGCAACGCTCGATAAGAAAACGAGTAGGCCTATACCATAGGCCTATGGCTTAATTTCGAGTGATACGAAAATACGGATTCGCTCATTTAACATTAAGGCCTAGTAACATGTTTGTTTGTAACTCATGAATTCACAGACCTAACAGAATTATATGAAAATTATTCTACACATTGCGAGTACTATTACTACATCAGCAAAACCTGATAGGTTTTTTTTGTTTGCTCATAAAATATTGCATTATCCACATAAGATGCCAATCTTGTTTGAATATTACTTTAATCAAAATGATGACATTCACACGTATAATACCAGACTCAAAAACAGTATCCATCTTTATAGACCAAATTCTGATTACGGGAAATGCAGTTCAAAATATAGAGCAGCTAAACGTTATAATGATTTACCCGAAGAAATTAAGTTTAAACTCGACGAATCCGGGAGATACAATCAATCATTTTTGAAAAACTATTTACTTAACAAAGAACATTGATCTTGTAGCCTTCTTAGCACTTTTCCGCCCTACTGTTAGGCTTATATAAAGTCACATCACATAAATTCATCTTGTTTAGTTATTTTGTGTTTTAATGTTTTTTTTTGTTTTTTTGGTTTGCATTTTTGTGTGTTTACTTTTATATTTCGGGTATTCTGAGTCGGATTGTGTAGCTTATGTTTGTGTTTGCGTAGTGGAGTTTGGTAGAATGTATCCAGTAGTTTAGTAGTTTTTAATGTTTAGTGGGTTTAATAGTTTTGAGAATTAAAAAAATAGAAATTGTATGTGTTAAGGTGGCCAGCATTGTTGTCCAGTATGGTTTTCTGGCAACCTGGCTTAGTATTGGATGTTATTTTATCAATTGTACTTGTGTTTGAGCCGAATAAATTTTTTTCTTCTTTACAGTTACGAGGTAATGGACACGTTAAGCTATAAGCTTTTAACGTCCATATTCTGTTGATTTTTGCCCATTCAAGTTCAAATATACCGGTAGTCTTGTTTTTAAAATAGAATCGGTGGCTGCAGATGTATAGCCTAGGCTTACGGTATACTCGTAGCAACCTGTTCCAGTAATGAATGATCAACTAATCAAGTTTAACTGGAAAAAATATTTTGATGCGTATAGTCGCAATCGGTTTTACATTTTCAAACTGGTGTCAAACGGTGATAAGTTAGAAATAGTAACAGACCAACGGCATCACACGTGCACTCTTGGAGCGGAAATTTAGGCTATATTGCAGCTCGTTCACACCTTAATTACTACTCTAGTTGCTCAACGATAGAAATTCCACAATAAACAGAGAGTGACAGAGCGAAACAAAACGATGTCCACGTCGCTGTAACTGCGTGCGATCAGTGAGCGCACCGTCTCGAAAAAAAACATCCCCGACATTTTCGATTGTAACTTGAAGAAGGATTAGGCCTATTGGATTTTAATAATTTTTGACGTGAGTATACCTGACACAGCTGCAAGCCATCAAAGAAATAACCGTTCAGCTTCCCACCTCACCTATTGTCCGCTTTTGCACTACTTGGGAAAAACTGAAACATCGAATTATTGGGTTATTGTCCAAGGCAGTATTTTATTTAAACAAAATAACACACAAAAACACATTTTTCACATCTCCGTTACTTTGGCGCGACAGTTCATATCATGTCTATTCTAACTGCCTACAGTTGAAAATGAAGCCACAGTTTTTACTGCCTACAGTTAAAAGGTTCAAAGTGTCGGCCCATTTTGCGAATACAGACACAGAGACGCTTTTTCGCTTCATTGACAGCAGTACTGATAATGTTATGCTCCACACCAATCCGGACTTTATCAGTCGCTTCTTGGATTCATCAACATTCCTAAGCGTCATTTTGTTGCATGACAGCAAACCTTGTAATCTACTTTCTGTTGGGGCCACAGATCGGAAGAGATAAAATTTATTGAAGTTTAATTTCAACGCATATTGTGCTTGTTCCGCTAACAAACAAGTTACAATTAGTAATGTCGGGGATGCTTTATTGATGTAGCCTATTTCTAAGTTTATTTCAACGCATATTTCGCTTGTTCTGATCTCCCCAGCTAGTGCAGCAACAAAAGCTGGGTGAAGTGGGAAATCAAACGGTCATTTGATGGCCAGTCTATTGCATCACAAATATTAGAATACCAAAAACTATTGAAATTAGATAACTTTTCTTCAAGTTATAATCGATAATGTCGGGGATGTTTTTGACACACAACATAGAATCAAAAATGTATAAAGGGTATAGTCTCTGCTGACAAGTGCCTATGGTCGATCGTTCCTGCGTATAATGCCCATGTAGCCATCAGCATCGACCTCACGACTGCGTTGTCGTTTACCCAGGCCGGCGTACCTAAAATACCATCATCATCATCAATTATTTGGTTTCATAAAGGCTCGAACAGAGCGACGTAATTAAACTAAAGTGAATTGACATGGTTTAGTTTTCGAAAAACTGACCAATGGGCAACCACTAAGCAGTAATGCATTACAGTAGGCACCGTCTAACGGCGTCAGTGGTCTACGTGAGTACGTTCACATACGCATCAACAAATGATCAACGGGCTGGCCGTGCTTACTTATTGGTCAGTTCGTCAAAAACTAGACCGTGTCAGTTCAGTTCAGTTACGTCACTCTGTGTGCGGCGTGCGCCTTAACAATACAAATAAGCAAATTTTATTGTTTCCGTAGCACAATGTTAAAAAATACAACAGTATAGTTCGGAATTGTACAGTAGCATAGGAAAAAATAACGTATGTGGTCCACAATATGCAATACAGTCCAGAATATGCAAAAGAAGACAGCAAAATACGATAAAATACAAATATCATAATGGCATACCAACAAATTACGAAAACATGCTAGTGAAAAAACAAGGTAATATTCAGCGGCGTCAAGCGTTAAAAAAGGCAAAACAGAAAATTGCAATTTTTTGACAGACATTGAATTTTTTGACAGATTTCCCAGAAACAGCTGCAAATTTCTGACAGAGCAGATTACAAGTGCTCAAAATTTTAATTTTGCCCCTAGAATTCCCATAAAATGACAGATTTTTCGACAACTTTTCGACAACCCAAAATTTAGAAAAGGCAATTGCCTTTTCCGCCCCTCCCCAGCCACAACGTCACTGGTGATATTGTAATAAAAGATTATGAGCTAGAGTGGCGGGAAGCAGGTTATTGCAAATTTCGGAATTCCACCTCATCGCCGTGCTGACTCGTCGTTTCTCCTCCATCTCCTCTGGTCTACCGGTCTCAGCGTAATCGTCAAAGAGCGGGTCGTTCTGCGGGCCTGCGTACAGCCGCGGGTCCTCGGTCTCCCAGTCGTCGCTGACGTCATCAAGCCGTTTGCCCAATCCAGCCGCCTTGTACGCAAGACTCACCGTCCGCTTCCCGAGCCCGGCAAACCTGAAGTTAGTCGGAACGGTTCTCTTCGACAGTCTGTGCTGTTGCTGCTGCTGCTGAGGCTGTTGATCATCGTTGATGACTGGAGCCGAGCGTTTACCGAGCCTCGCGTAGCGTGGAGACGCCGAGCGAAGAACTGGCGAAGCTCTTACCACTTCGTCTTCGTTCTCACCTGCTGCCGAACGACAAACCACGAATACAATGTTAAAACTAGAGATGGGAAAGAACCCTTATGACCAGGGTTCGGTTGGGTTTGGGTGCTTTGCAGTTACAAAAAGTAAGCGTTCGGTCCTAGTTCGGTTCTATGTGGGTTCTAAAAGCGTACATGCCATTTCTAAAAAACCTTGCTGTTTAACCATCGAGTATGTCAAGGTATGATAAGCAATGATCAATCAACACACAATGATATTTAAAAGCCTGTTTTAAATAAATCATTCAAAAATTGAAAGGCCTGTCTAAAATCCATCCAATACCGGTCAGAAATGTGACTGTGATAATTGTGATGTGATGTAACGCATACCGGTACACACGACAGAAATAGTTAAATTTTTAAGAACTTTTTAGAACCCAGGCAACAGGGTTCGGTTCGATTCGAGTTCTACATGGTGCGGCAAAAAGTAGCCTCCTAAAGTTTTTCGCCGTTTTCCCAGCAACCGCTTAAACTTTTAATTTAAAATTTTACAGATTTATTAACGCAAACATTCTACATCTAACTGCCAAGTGAAATATGATTCTGTTAAAAAACAACGAAATTGTAGACTTCTGAACATAACCGCCTACCGATTTTTCAGAATTTAAAATGTTTAAGCTAAAAAGTCTATCTAATTTTCAAAAACCGGTTATTACGTTACTGCCGATAATGTTACAGTGACGCTTTGACAAACAGTCATTTATTTTGTTTATAAATCATCACTAAATTATCGTTCTTTTAAAGCAATTGCCGGCTGCCCACCGGATTCATCTTCCAGCAGGACGGCGCGCCAGCACACACAGCGCGCATCGCAAGGAACTGGCTGCGGACCAACTGTCCAGATTTCATCACAAAAGACTATGGCCTCCAAATTTGCCGAATACAAACCCAGTGGACTATCACGTGTAGTGTACAATGTTGGAAGCTTAACTAGAAATACAGACATTGACACCGGGTGATAAACTTCGTCGCCATTAAACATCAAGTTAGTATACCTGTCAACTACGACTGAAATTAATTAAAGAGTAAGACGCAAACTCTACTAGGGCCTACTTTGTTTTTGTGAACTTTGTTGTACTGCTAGTGCCGACGTATTTGCGACCGTCTGCCGTCAGTCCAGTTACCAAAGGCCTAAGTAAGAATGGTTGATCTAGCCGCAAAATTAGCTTACGTCCACCTTTCGCTGGCCGTGACAGTGGCAACTTTGACCTAAAAATCTTTCCGTCGTTCGTTGTGATCGAAATGAGTTAATGTGCGATGACGACTCCTAAAATACCGAATAAGAAATAGCATCTTGCGATATTTATCACATGTCGTGAAATCTGCTGCATTAGGCCTAAGCCACGACGTATAGCAGAAAACGTGCCAGTCGATAGTGCTTTGTTAATCGTAAAACACGCGAATGTATGTCTCCTAAATCACGGTGCCATCTGCTAACATGATGCCGAGATGGCCATTCGTAGGGCCTACTTAGACAATGGTAAAAGTAACATAGAACATATTAGATTCATTAGATGACCCACGACGCTGCGGACGTTACAGGCGTGTTAATATAGTGATGCTTTGGTATAGCAATGTAAAAGGTTTGGTGCTCAACTGCTAAAAATCTTGACCAATTAATCACTAAATACGTTTGTCACACTGAAGAAGCAGCTTCTTTGTAAGCGCAGTGTAATTTCGTAAAACTCACGTCATGTTATTTAAATAATGCCAAAATACATCACGGAATGTTGAGTTGACATGTCGCGCTAGAGTTTTTCTTAACTTTTTATCATTTTCATCATTATTATTTTTTTCACCAAAAACACAGCTGGCAAGACAAACCACGCTCATAACAGTGCTTACGGTTACACGATAGCCTCAACTACTACCATACATCACCAGAAATAGCAACAGTTCATTTACCAATATCATAGATTTTGTTTAGTTTCTTCTGTTCGTTGCTTGTTTTGAACCGAAAGTTGTAGGGCATTCTAACATGCGCGGTCAAGCTGCAAGTTCCAATGCGTTTCACTATCGGTCAGCCCACTAAGCGCTAATAGACCTACAGTACAGCAGGCTTGTGACAGGCTGACGTCTCCACACACGATGGGGCGACCGACGTAAGGCGACAGGTCGGACGACGTCGCCACAGATGACGTCTGAACGAGACTTTACGCACTCGAATGACGGACGACAAGCTAGCGAGACAAACTGTGATTGCCGGAGAGGATGAACGTTGATAACGTACTGTCTTATACGACGAAATTTATCACAGTCCTATAGTCGCAACGACAAAGTTCTCAGTGGCCATATCTGTCTTTGTGATCAACTTCATCGAGAGCAATCCCCGCTACGTTGGAAAAAAAATTTGATGAATTTCTTTTTATTAACAAAAAAGTTATAGATGCAGATGTTGACCTACCCAAGTTCAAAATTCGGCGCGATTGCGGGCAACTTCAAACTTTGACCGCGAATATATCTGGAGCGGATTGACGTACCGAAAATCGATAACAAACACGATCGACTGCCATCCCTCCCAAGTTGAACCAGAAAATTTGGTAAACTTTGGTCCACTGACAAACAAGTTGCAGGCGCGGATGTTGACACACCCTAAGTCGACAATGCGCGTTCTGCGTATGCTACTGCATTTGACTTCGGGCCACGTGACTTTGCTACCAGGTAAATTTCACCCCCCATGAATTGACCCCCCCATCGGACTCATGGCGCCGGGCGGCCTCACATTGGGCTCTGTCCCATATTTCTAGGTTGTTTATGTTTTGCTACATTTTTTGTTTAACGCGAAATCTCTGAGATGCTTTTTCGATCAACATGAAATTTTGCTCGATACTCGGAAGTGTGTTCAATTTTATAATTTCGGTCCAAAATTTCGGGGGACCCTCCCGAAAAAATTTTTAAGGGCCAAAACATGCAAAATTTGGCCAGATTTTAGACGACTTCGAAGTTTGGCGGCGAATATCTCTGGAACGGATAGAGATATCCAAAATCTGAAAGCATGGTGCAAGACAGCGTTTCCTCCCGCGTTCAACGAAAAAAGTTCAGTGAACATTGGTCCACTAATTACGGAAATTTAGAAGCGCAATTATACCCCCAAAATCAAATTTTTCGGAATACCATATTTTGGCCCTTAGAAAGTGCTGCGCCCCGAATTTTTTTACACGCGCTATAGAATGTCCAAGTCTTGCTAGCCAAAACACAAATGGGAATGGGGGCTCCCCCAACAATTTTTTTCAAAGGGGGTCAAAAATTGGCTTATAATTCAGCCTATTAGCGCCTATAACTTTGGGGATAGGCGAAGAGTAACCCCATGAAACTTTGCCACATGACAGGCCATAAAGAGGAACATTATCACTTTTGTACAACATTTGGGAAGTACCGCCCCTTTAAATTTGGGAAGGCAAAAAACGTCTAAAAATTGGCGCGATTTAGGACAACTTTCGACTTTGACCGCAAATATCTCAAGAACCGGTCACGATATCGACAAAGGGACACAAATTTCATTGAGAGCAATCCCTGTTGCGTTGGAGAAAGAAAATGATGAACATATGTTAACTAAGAAAAAAGTTATAGACGCAGATGTTGACCTACCCAAGTTCAAAATTTGGCGCGATTTCAGGCAACTTCAAAATTTGACGGTGAATATATCTGGAGCGGATCGACATACCGAAAATCGATAACAAAATTGATCGACTGCCATTTCTCTCGCGTTAAAACAAAAAAAATTGTGAACTTTGGTCCACTAACAAACAAGTTGTAGGCGCGGATGTTGACACGTCCTAAGTCGACAATCCGCGTTATGCGTATGCTACTGCATTTGACTTCCGTTTTCTCATTTCGAACCACCCAAGTTTGACATTGCTCTTGCTACACATGTACAGGGTGGGCCAAAAAACTGGCACAGTTTTTTTATATGCTAATAACTTTATCAAATAGAAACCAATTTTCACATTTTTTTCACTGTCGAAATCAGAAGAAAATTTGTAGCAACACTGTCACTAAAGATCTCATCACACCTCATATGTCGCTACACTACCTTGTGAAATATCAGACATCGCACTTAAGTCGGCGA
>Ga0056128_1009524_pt1 | contig 12190 bp, 7 predicted proteins | sample WorMetLIZISLAND2_FD_71113 | JGI IMG/M metagenome (GOLD analysis project Ga0056128, IMG submission 71113) | Marine gutless worms symbiont microbial communities from Max Planck institute for Marine Microbiology, Germany - Olavius geniculatus... ...
ACTGGAAGTCTGCTCTCTAACAAAAGCTGACCAGCGTTCACTTGACTTTGCAGTCATACGTTTTTTAATGAAATTATTTTGTACTTCGAACATGATAATAATTAATGCATGTTTAAGTTATTTTGACTTTAGACTTCTAAGAGAGTTGTTGCTCAAAAGGTACGAGAAATATTTAGTAAAAACGGGTTTGTCATAGTTGTTGCTGTCGATGCGTGTCGCTGTCGGTGGGCCTATTACGTTTTGTGTGAAAATACGAACTATTCAGCTAAATATGAACTGTATGAACTGTAATTAGTCAAGTTTTTCTTTTATTTTATATTTGTTTGCTACCTTTCATGGTGAATAAAGATGCATATATATACAGCGTTAATTGTTAGTTAATCCAATCACTGTGACGAAATTGCAATTCATTTGCAAGGAAAACAGAACTTATTTACGTCGCCAGACGAAAGACGTCATTTAGGGCGAATTGACGCATCTAAAACAACCCAAAGGATGTCCCTTTTTGGCGCACCTTGCAGATCATAACAACTTTATTGCGATGACGACGACGACGACAATAGCGGAAAGAGATTATGTCTAGGCTGCCTTCGCGTGCATCAAACCAGTCAAGTCCTAAAGGAGTTCGCCGATTCGCATGCCGTCAGCCGGTGCCAACTATTCAACGGCACATGCGTTAATACGCTGCTGGCTTATATCATTGCGTCTAAGCGTCGCCGTTTTTCGGCGCGCCGCAAAGGGGGCGAACAATCTCCTACGCAAGATAATTAATGCGAAGTCTTCTTTTTTCAGCATTCGTCTTTCTTTAACTTTAAACTAAGATCAGATTTGTCAGTTGACGGTTAGAGATTTTTCGACAGAAAACTACAACAAAACTGAAACGAAATCGCATGCTATATACAGCATAGGCTAAACCAATATGAATTTTTTTCGCTCTCGTATATTGTCGCTTTTTATTCAACACATGCTAGTTAGCATCGCATGCAAAAACCGAAAATTAAAAATAAATAAATAAACGCAGAAACCTACACAGCGATTTCTACGCTGTGTTGAATAAAAAGCGACAATATACGAGAAAAAAATATTCATATTGGTTTAGCCTATGCTGTATACATGTAGGCTAGCATGCGATTTCGTTTTAGTTTTGTTGTACTTTTCTGTCGAAAAATCTCTAACCGTCAACTGACAAATCTGATCCTAGTTTGAAGTTAAAGAAAGACGAAGGCTGAAAAAAAGACTTCGCATTAATTATGTTGCGTAGGAGATTGTTCGCTCCCTTTGCGGGGCGCCGATAAACGGCGACGCTTAGACGCAATTAAGCCAGCAGCATATACAATCAACGTAGCCTAAGCCGAACGGCTTCGTTAACTGGAAAGCAGCGCGGATAATATACGACGTAGAGCCTACCTGATTGCTTGAACGAGTCTGATGTTCATAAAGATTAGAATGGTCACCGGACCGACGCAGAGAAAGAGCAGATAAAGACCGTCGATGTAAATGTCGTAGTAAAGCGGGTTGCGGAATGACTCTCGATAGAGCATCACGTCCAGTCGTCGTATCTGATCGCCGCACGGGTCGATCCAACGCACGACACAACTGTCCAGATATCTGCACAACACCGGCTGTTGACACAGTTGTGCAATTTTTGCAACGTTTTTAGCCGACCGTGGGCCTACTTGAGCTGTACGAGCTATTAGTTCGTCTGTCTGTCTGTATGACAGTCGGTAACGAATGTACTATGGCTAAGCTTTAGATCGTGGAAAAAACTTTTTAATGTGTAATTAGCTATATGTGTTAAACTTGGACATGCAAAATTTCAGCTATCTAGTGCAAAAGAAACATTTTTAAATTGTAAGTTGAATGAAAAGGGTAGGAAATTCAATGGAAAACTGGCCATATGTCGGAAACGGTGAGAGATACGGCTAACGTTACTATTAATCACTAATAAAAAGTGGCATATTGGCTTTCAAATTATATGAAAGTTTTGGATGACCTTGAAGGTCACTGACAATCAGTACGGTCGGCTATCCTAGCGACAACTGGTCTTCTTGTTTAATGATGTCAAAAGTTTATTAAAGAAGCACTTATAGATATGTTTTTGTAAAATGTATACTGGTTTTAGAATAGGCCATAGCTATTTAAAAAGTCAGCGAATTCAATCGTGAAAGCGTGGTAAGGCAGAACTTCTACAACAATTTGCCATAAGGCATCGCATACGCACGCATATTAGTTTATCGGTGACGAAACATGCTCGGAAGAATCCCGCAGTTGCTCTACGCCAAGAATTTATTTAAGCAATCATTTAATCCTCCAGTATAACATACATGTATTTTGAATATTAACAAAAATCCGACATATAAAGTGAGTTATTTATAACGAACACGGGTGACGTAATACTAACCAAGATGTCGTACACTTTTTCGTGTACTTTTGTCACAGCACTGCTGGAGTAAATAAGCGAGTGCGCGTGCGAGTTTATACCACTCCAGACAGTGCTGTGACGTACTTAAACCACGCACGGATCGCACAGATTACATCGACGTAGCGTTAAACGCGAATTTTGTCGCGAACTTGTCACGGACTTTGTCGCAACCATCTCGACATGTCGAATTGGTTTGTGTCCGCAACTTTCATGATTTGTGACGCGACTTTTTCCGCTGGCAGTTTCGGTGAAAGTCGACGTAATGGAATTTGGGCTTTATGACGTATATGACTTTAGCGAAAAGTTGTGAAAACAGCACAAGTGGGCGTGGTTTAATTTATTTTATCGCACACATCGTATATCGTAATCTATATTTGGCCGTCACCTGGGCAGGTTGTAGATGAAGGCAGCGGCGAAGACAATGACGACGTAGCGCCTCCTGGCGGCCGACGTGAAACATCGCGGCGCATCCAGCGGGCGACAAACACAGCAATATCTGTCAACCGTCACCAGCACGATCATCCAGTTCGTCAGTGTCTGCAATAATCGTACACAGATTTCTCATCAGTTTTGACTCACTGTCACTCTGCCAGCAGGATATCGTACTAACCAATACAGGTGATTTCGACAAACTTTGGATTATAATTCATCTTTATTCACCACGAAGACAGAAATATTAAAAACACAATAAGCGGAAAACGCAATACAACTGAACAAGAAAACTAACGCAGCATGCGTAGAGTAACGCGAAAAAATAACCCCATATTGCATTTCACTTTATTTATTTTTTTTCTTGTTGATATTGTACCGATTCTGCTATGTTATGTTCTGTTCTGCAATGGCGTTTGACCGTTGTTTTATAAAAGATTAGCCTATTTACTTACTTATTACTTGGTCAATGGCTCAAAGCCAATATGTACAACGTTTTCGATATGTACAACTTTTAACCTGTATCTCCCGAAAACTTTAGGCTATATATTTCGATAAAATAACACACACCTAGGCCTAGTCTAAACGAAGACTGGTGAGATTTTCAAAACCGTGGAATCAAAGGCAAGGTCACAGAAAGGTCATATATTTTAGCGAGTTACTGCGACGGGCGCAGGCATGCACATCGACATTCGAACGTCACTCTGAGTATCATCTAGTTAGGCCTATACCTGGTTTATTGCTGTTATCAGTGAAGACAGGAAAGGCTGAGAGAAAGTGAGAGCACTGTTTATTGTGTAGACAGCCAACCATACGGCACGGATGAAATAGAAGTAAACAAGGTATAACAAGAGCCCAGCTGTCGCTAGGGAAGGCCGACCGTAGTGTAATGTACTGCCTGACTCTCGCTACATTTAATCTGTTATTTACTTATTTGATATCGAGATATTAACTAAGTAAATAGCATCCGTCAACTCGACGGGAGACTCCAACAACATCAAGATAGTAACCTCAATTAATCACATCCTTAGTACTCCAAGTTACAGTAAATAAGTAACTGTCTGAACGAACATGTAACCACTGCAGGCGGTAACTTTCGTTGCAAATTGCGGCCAAACCGCTGCAGATAGTAACATGGTTAACTTGGTACCACATGGTAGCCGTCGTGCAACCGTATTTGTTCTTCAGCGAGCTTTTCGGTAAGACGTACCGTTTAGCGACAATATGCTGATCTGTTTATTAATAGTATTGTCTCAAAAAAGAATGGTTGTTATCTTAATAGATGTTGCGTTGCTTGCATCATGTACGCTGATGATTTAATGTTACTGTCTGCATCAGTCTTTGGACTGCAGCAACTGCTTGATGTATGTGCATTGACTGCCAAAGACTTGTGTCTTCAGTTCAATGATAAAAAGTTTCATTGTATTATAGTAGGACCAAAACATAAATGCCAGCCATCTTCTGTGTTGCTGTCGGGCAAACCGTTGCATTGGGTGGACTCTGTAAAGTATCTTGGCATTACGTTTATGTCGACAAAGGTATTCAGTGTTGATCTTAATCAAGTGAGACACAAGTTCTTTGGATGCACGAACTCTATTTTGGTTTACAGCTCAGGGGTGTCAGAATTGATAAAGCTTCACTTAATGGAAACAATAGACAGGCAAACAACAAAAAGGATACAACCTTGTACCATATGCGCAACTGTTAGTAGATCTATATATACGGTCGGCGAAAAAGAGGCGCATGATATGTACTAGTGATTTGCAACAGTACTCGTTTTAGGAACCGGATACCAGGTTGCATTCACCCGGATACACGGTTCCTGGTACAAATCCCTAATATGCAGTGGTTAAAGTATGGGTGGACGCGGGAGAACGCAGTTTCCCCACCTTTAGTTTTTAGTCCAAAGCGTTCCTGCTCCTTTAGGTTTCCAAAAGATGCAGCAAGGGGCCAAAAACCACCAACGGGGGTCCGAAGCCAAACTAGCGTTTATACTGTAACCACTGCTAATATGTACCTGGAATGTTTTGAGTATCGGAAAGACGGTGGGCTGCATGTCGGTGTAAGGATCGGCGTCGGCGCTGGGTCGGAGCAGGTACTTGAGCGGGTATCGCAGTGCCGCGGCGACCAGGTAGAGACAGTCGACAATGGCCAGCGCCTGCAGCAGAAACAGAGAATCGCGCCGCTCGCGGTATCGCTTGAGCACGACGATTGAGACGACGTTTGCGACGATGCCGAAGACTATCAACACGCCGATAACGTATAGTTCAATGACCGCCTCGACCACGCTTGAATCCTTCCCCAGCAGGTCCGACGACGACGTGTCGTTGGAGGTCGACGCGTTGGAAGCGACCGTCAAAGACGAGCTGTTGGCAATCCGGACTGCAGACGACGAGAACGGAGACGAGGAACAGTCGGTGATGTAGTGTGTACCGCAGTGACGCTCCATAGCGCTCGACGTGGCCTAGTACGGAGCGAACGAAATGAACTAAACTAAAATGAAACGAAGCGAAACAGCAGAACTATATCACCTCATTTTAGTTCCTTGCATTTTGTCGCTTTGGTCACGCACTTAGTCTGTCTGAACTATAATACATACTCCAGGGTCGATCGGCGGTGTTACTCAGCCAGTCGACCGGGTCAATCCAGAGGACTCAGAAGACGGAAACAGCGGTCCGTGAGTGACGTAGTGCGTTTCACAGTGACGCTCCATAATGTGACCACACTGTCTGGTAACCCACAAACTGGTGGGTAGCTGTTCAGTTATAGTCCGCCAGCTATATGATCCGATGATCTTCGTTAACGCGTAGGGAAGCACGTCGGTTGAACAGAACGTCGGATATCCGCAGACTTCACATTTGCTGCAAAGACAATAACGTCAGTTATTCCTATTATAAATATTGTGTTTTCATCATCTAATTACACTCGCCGAAGAACAAATGTCTATGAGTCAATTTTTTTTATATACAAAATAGCTCAAAATGACACGAATAAATTTTGACAAATTTTTTCCAGGTAACCGTTATAGTCCAAAGAGAAAGTACGCTAAGTATATATAGACTTGGCGGCAATTCAGATTCTTTTGTGGATTTTAGATTATTCATGATTTTTTACCATCACGAAATAAAACGTAAACTGACATTTTTCACTTTCGCAGTTTATCTCAGCAAGTGATGAAAGAATTTTGACTGACATTTTACGGAAAGGTGGAGAGTGGTCCAAGAATTAACCACTCAAATGTTAGCTTCTGTTCGGTTCAGAATCGCGGTACAGGGTTAATCCTAATCCGGATTATGTATGGGAACTGTAATGAGTTCGTTGTCTGTAAGATGCATCACGTCTTCGTTTCTCTTTGTGTCCGGACATTAATCGTGTAAATAACATCATATGTTTGTGTTCGAATGCTAAGTCCGATGCCAGCAAATGTCATTATTCGAACGACAGTCCAGTAGCGTAGTCGCCGGTGTCACATTAAAATATCTGCCCCATGAAAAATCCGCCCGGGAGAAATAATCGCAAAATTGATATGTCTCCCCTTATCAAAATATAGCTGGCCTCATAAAAATCTCCCCATTATAGACTCGCCCCCTCCAGAAAAGTCTCCTCCGGCCAATAATTTACCGGCAAAATCGTCCCGCCCTGGCGGCCGCCGGGCGGGGCGAATTTTTGCCGGTAAATTGTGGGCCGGGGGAGACCTTTCTGGGGGGACGATCCTATTATGGGGCACCGGCCATATCGCTGTTGATGACTCCTGAGTATATTTCAAGCAACGATCATCTGTACGATCATCTCTCCACGGTCGTATCGGTCTAGCACGAATATTCGCCGTTCGGGCGGCCCTCTTGGTTAAATATTGGTCTCTTCGGGCTGTATATGCTATTAGTACGTGCGCCGCATTTTGCTTCTGTTCCTACAACTTTATGCGTTATGGCTCTATAAACCCTTTTATTTCAGTTTCACATGAATCGTTAAACTGTTATTCTCGTATTCACATTCTTAACGAATTTTTTGACGACATGTGTGATTGATGTTTGCGCTCCACATTGTAGGCCAAAATAGGCCTAGGCCTATGCGTTATATATATATATATGGCCTATTTTGACAGTTGTTAAGCAAACGATGCATTTACGAAGTTTTATTAAACAAAATGTATGCTGGTGATGACGACAATATGATAGCATCTAAATTTTCTGCATTGATAAATATTTATGTTGACAGCCTGAAATGTCAGTCACTCTGTGCCCTATTTGTATTAGGGGCCTAGCTCCGATTGGCTCAGTCGCTGAATCAGCAACTCATAGCCGTGTCGACTGTTACGACTGCTATTGACTGCTACTGTTTATGATAATCAACATATCGAATCATTAGGCCCATGATGTAACAAATAAATAATTAATAAAACTATAAAAACTGACAAAAGTGATATTTCGCAAAGTAGCAAAGATATAGCTATCGCAGAATTCATTCGGCACTATATAGATGCAGCGCATAGAATATTCGCGATATTTCTGTAACTTGAGCGATTCGCTGTGAACACCAGTTAATAGTGTGGCCCGATTATGTTCGGCACTTGATCGCAGTAGCGTGGGACACGGAAAACACAAATCGATTGACACGATATTGATTACCTTTCACTGTTGGTCTCGGCATTCAGTGTGCCGTTGCAACTGACCCGCTATTGATCCACGCCTATCTTGATAATCCTTGGTCTACGTTCCGACTTCCAAAGTTTTTTTCTCCTGACTTGTCACGACCATAAATCTTCCCGTTTATTAAGTTTTCATTAAGTTTTACGGCAGTGCCGTAATTTAAGCTAGTATTTACGATACTGTCGTTCGTTTCTGCGAGCATACGTTAAACGCAGGTAGTCTGAAAAAAATAAAATTCGTTTATTCACCGCGTCGTTAGTTTTGAAACTAAACAAGTGGCGACTAAATTTAACAATAAAAAAACGAAAAAGACTTGTGGTTTATTACAACAGTGCATTATGCAGCGGCCCCACTCTCCGTGATCCCCACCGTGATGATGGCGAGTAGAGCCATGTTGCATTGAACTCCCCGTACCATTTTGAGAAAAATCCCCGCCATGATCACGATTTGAATGAACATGTTCATTCTGACCGTGATAACGGCGGTGGTTTTTTGGTTCCAGCCAATCAGACAACAGCTGTCTGTGAACAGCCACGCCTCTAGTGCAACTGCATTGAACATACAATGGACGAAAAAAATAAGTGAAAAAAATTGTATTTTTTATTCATCCTGGTGTATCTGAGCTTTGCCCCTGGAGCTGACGCCGTCGTTCGCCCCTTAGTTAAGTGGGTTAACGCGCGTTTGCCATGTAAAGTTTTCAAGTTTTATTTTTAGTTTGCCGTTTCGTTTCCGACTTTTTCTATGTTTATTTTCGTTAGTAAAGCGCTGACATGTAAATTAGCTTGCATCAGCACATTCTGCAGCTGGCTATAAAGTTGATCTTTGTATTATAATACCGAATGAGTTACAGTTCACGCGGAGCTAGAAAATACAAACCGCGTGCGGAATAGTTCGAAGCAAATCGATCGTGGGATAACTCAGACGCGTTCTTGCAATATTCATCGCGGACGTGCGTAAATAATTAAAAGCAGTTCGCAGACAGACAGACAGACAGACGAACACCCACACGGCACGTGACCGCGAGGAAGCTGTTAGCATCTCAGGTAGGCTACATGCAAGCTTACATCTCACTGTCACGCAAGTGTGGTTGTTCGTTATACATCATGCATGCGAATTATGGCATTCGTCGAAGTTGTAACAATGCGACACGGAAATGCACAGCGCACATACGCCCACAAAGATATTTTATTTTATTTTTTATTTATTTATTTCATTTAATGACAAAGACCGCAACCACTAACAATAAAATAATAGTATACATTAATAAATGTCACTGATAACGCAATAGGTCTACTAGAAAAAATAAACTTTGCAAAAACTAGCCAAGAATGTGGAAGTAATAGATTCTAATCTAAGCTATGGGGAATTTGGTGATATGTAGTTTATATGACTTTCTCCTTGTTCTAATGTTCTATCCCGCTGATGTTTTTAAGAATGTATCCGTAAATTCATTCACCGCGTATAGGTTTCAAGAATAGGGTAAGTTTACGGTATAATTATTAAGTTGAAGTTGTGTTTATTATTCATTTACTTAATTATTTATTTACTTTTGTTTACATTTGTGTTATTTCTTTTTTATATTCTAAATAGGAAGGATTTTCGGGGAATTATGGCTAAGTTAATTTTTTCTTCATTCTGCATATTCATTTCCTAATTGCTTTAACTTCTATTCTACATTCTCATCTTCTGTATTTATGAGACCGAGGTAGCGGGTCTTTCTACTACATGGGGTCAACGCGAGTAATTATAATTTTTTTTATTCTTTTATTCTACACGAAACACTACATGATACAATGCATCGGGGCCCCGACAATCGACAAGCGACAGCAAGCGCCGTCGCCAAATTCTTACGACTACATGTTGACTGTCTGACGAACTCTACTCGACGACTGGCTGTTGAAGACTAAACTGACGACTGACCGCTAGCACTGCATCGACGCTGAGCGCGCCGCTGCAGTGTTCGCCCACCAAGTTGATTGACTGCCTGCAAGCCACCGTCTACACCTGCCCCCCCCACGAAAATTAAAAAAAATTTACCCTCAAAAAATTTTTTTACCCTTAAGATAAATAAAACTTTAAAGTAAGAATTCAAGATTTCAAGTCCAAAATTTAATTGAATAATGTAAATTCAATGAAATTTCTATGCAGCCAATTAAGATCCCGAAATTTGCAACGCTAGTCAATTATCAAAACGATCAACAAGATGAAACAATAGCACTAGATAGACAACTTGACTTCGACGGTTAAATAAAAAGCTTGAAATCCAGCTTAACACAGTGTACCACAAATATCGTAAGCCGACAGTTTTGATAATAGTTTATTGTGACAAACGCTGTCAAATGCCTTTGCAAGGTCAATATATGCAACAGATTGATGACTTTTTTTCAATATTCAGTGTCCAATCGTTAAGCGATTCCATAAGGTTGGTAGAAGTAGATTTCTTGGTAAGAAAACCATGCTGATCTTTCGTTACGAGTCGATTTTGCCGGAGATAATGAAGTAGCTCAGCTGAAATAATTCTTTCCATAAGTCTACTGAACAGACTAGTGAGGGATATAGGGCGGTAGTTGGATACCTGACTGAAAGATCCTTTTTTGTACAAGGGTATTATAATTGCTGTTTTCCATCCGTCCGGTATTTTGCCGACTGATATGAAAGACTGAAACATAATATAGGTAAATGCGAGGAATCGCAAAAAGACGAACAAGAAAAAAACAAATAAAAAACGACGGGTGCAATAACCATAAGAATAGTCTCAGAAACTGCGAAAGCAGTTTGATTGGTACCAGAATAATGCAAAAAGCAAGTTGCGCAATTCGACTTCCAGCTGCCTTCAGGTTTCAGCTAGGCTACTGATGGGTAGAGTAATCGCTACCAACCGCCTCGGAACCAACTGAGCAAAATTTCAACAAGAATTCTGTAACTTTGTGCAATATTGTACCACGAAGTGCAAACGTTAATTACTTTGATTTGCTTTTTTCGTAATAATACGATGTCACACAAAAAGTGCAATAACATTAAAACGGCCTCTCTATTGCTGTCCGAGCATCAGTCAAGCCAAACAAATCAGAAATACGTAATATGTTATGCTCGTTGCTCACCGAAAAAGTCATTTTTTTCATTTTGCCCACTGATATAGAGATCAGCGTTTGTAACTTTGTATTCACGTAGCGCTGAGCGCGGCTGCCGCCTGAACGCAGCAATCGATCGGCTGAAACCAAGTCGGTATAGACGGTAAACTGCATTTTCTTGGTCCGTGACATTCTAATCTGAGACGAGTCGCCGTTATCCGATTCACAGCGACAAACAGGACGCCAGAGAGAGTGACGGAGAGATATATAAATGTGATAAACGGGTCTGCAGACTGGCAGAAACACGCAGAAACAGTTGGACCAGGAGCAGGCATAGAGACAGGCAAGGAGACATGCAGACAGATCATACATCGGAATCGGCAGAAACCGGTTTCTGATGCGGCAGGCGGCGATAACCTCGCGGCTGCTGCAGCTGCATGGGCGTGTGGTGTTTAGTGAGTGACCGGTGTTTGTAATCAATCAAAGCGAGAATCGATGTCTGCTGGACGTGACATGACACGTGCAGAGCTCTGCGCTATACTGGGTTGTGATTTATCGCACGACAGCTGCGCGCCAATAAGCGACGAATTGCACCCTGTGAAACACTGCGCACATGGCACCCAATCTCTGTCATATAAATCCACGATGAAAGCTTCCTAATGGAATGCTGAAAGGCTGAAATCTTGCAGTGTGAAAAATACGAGTGACTTCAACACGAGCCCCTATTCAGTATGAAGTTCAAAAAACATGAAGACATATCTTAGCAGAAACTGTTAGATTATAAAGCCTACGTTCGGTTTGTGTCACATAAGGACATAACTATGTTGCAGCAAAACAAAACAACTTTTGCCTCATCTCATGACTTTATTCACCTGTTAACTTTTTACTGCATGAATATGCCTGTTGATGTGGGTGCGTCAATTGGACTTTTCAAAAAATTATTATATAACTTTCTATATGGCTTGGTGGCTCAGCGGTTAAGGCATTGGATACGAGACCGAAAGGTCTACGGTTCAATGCCCAGCCGATGCACTACCAAGTAACAACCATGGGCAAGTTGTTCACACCTACCTGCCTGTATAGGTACAAGTGGTCTAGTGGTTAGTGTCGACTCGTACCTTTCAAGTTGCGGTTCGATTCTCACTGCCGATCACCTGCAAGCATTCGACACAGTAAGTCATTTTAATATTGCTTAAAAAATTAAGTATCTATGGAGTAAGAGGAACAGTGTTAAAATGGTTTACTAGTCACCTTAACAACAGAAAACAATATATTGCTATAAAAAATATGAGTCTGCATTTGAGACTGTTAATTGTGGTGTACCTCAAGGATCAGTATCAAGACCATTATTATTTTTAATATATATAAACGATATTCAGTATGCTGTGTCGGACGCCAAATTAAAATTATTTGCAGATGATACTAATTTATTTTTGCATGATTCTGATTTAACTAAATTATTTTCTAAGGCTAATATTTACCTTTACCTTTACCTTCTCCTTCAGCCTTTGAAGTTAGGCCAGGTTGACCTGTTGGCTGTTCACCGGCCGTCGAATAAATATGCCAGGATCCAGATAATAACAACAGTCTTTCCAGTATTTGTCTAATCTTCCTTTAAA
>Ga0056128_1009526_pt1 | contig 12189 bp, 10 predicted proteins | sample WorMetLIZISLAND2_FD_71113 | JGI IMG/M metagenome (GOLD analysis project Ga0056128, IMG submission 71113) | Marine gutless worms symbiont microbial communities from Max Planck institute for Marine Microbiology, Germany - Olavius geniculatus... ...
CGTGGGAGTAGATGTCAGATTCAGTGGAGTCTACGCTTAATGACTGCGAGATACGCTGCAGCCTGGGGCGCGCGGCTAGGGGTGCTGCTGCCAGGCCAAGACAGTCTAGACGATGAGACCGCGTGTGCGGCGTGAACTGTGGATTTTCTTTAAACTGTTTTTGTTTTTTTCTTAGTTTCTATTAGATGTATATACGTTTCTTTTTATAATAAAAAACCTGACAGAGTGACACATCAAAAACAGCAAAAGTTATAAAAAGGTGACATTATTCAACATCACATCGTCTAACTGTCAATGTGCTGTTGAATAATATCACTTTTTATGATTTTTGCTGTTTTCGATGTGTCACTCATCCCAGTGGGCACACTACGTTGCTTGAACGTCGATACAACGTCCATATCCCGTCGCGACGTCGTCGACCTGGAATCGTATGTTGATGCAACGTTGTCTTGTCGACGTCGAAAATGCAACGTTAAATCGACGGTGAAATACTGAGTATTATCGACGGTGTGTGGTATCAAACTTAGTCGTCATCCAAAGGCTTATTGTGGACGGCAAACGTACAAAAACGGGATTGTACCAATTTGGGGACCCATGGCCGCTCTATGAGGCTACCATTTGCTGCAAGAAAAAACTAATGTTAAAGTGGACGATAGTAAATAGTAAATTCGGTCCCGAATAGAAAATAAGTAAGACATTAAATTGTGTCTAATTATGGCGACTGGCGTCTGCGCTCTGATTCTTCGGCGGCGTTGTATACAATATTACTTACTTTTAAAAGGTTAATTCGTGCTGCCTGCGTCCGCTAATATTTGAATTCGATGTTTTCGAATTTTGATTCAGATTTCCCTCAGGTATGATTCAGTCGTTCTCGGATTTTGGATTTTTGGCGAAATCACTGAAGTTGTATTGCCGGAAACGAAAGTTTGACATTTTGTTGATTTTGATCATCGTTGACCTGTGATCGTTGAGGTGCGCTGATGAATGTTAGGCGGATACTGATTTAGAAGTTGGTCGTTGCCCGCATGCCAAACTTTTGTGGTAGTTTTTGGTAAACGCAAAACGCACTAGAGAAATTTCATGGCCCGGCCCGGAATACGGATTACAGCGCACAGCAAGGACGATGGTAAATAGCGAATCGGCGGATGTGCGAATCTGCGGATGTCGCAACAGTTAGAGAGCTATGGTTAGGGATAGGGTTAAAATTAGTGTTCGAAAATTACCGGTAAGATTGGAAATGTTACCGTTACCGTAAACTACCGGTAATTTACCACTAAATTTCCGGTAAATTACCCATATTTTACTTTTAACAGAAGGGCATCTCGCTGAAAAAGTCTTAGAATAGCTGATAACATTCGTACGTAAACGACTTTGGCGCGTTAGTTTCAAAATCAAACTGACTGGACTATTGTGGCACTTAATGTGTGTAAAATTAAATGTCTAATTTAAGTCTTTGATGTGCAGTTTTTTCAGCTTGTCAAGCTTAAATTTTAGCAGTTGTTATGGACTGGTATGTTGAGGAAAGCTCTTTCAATGTATAGCTAAGCAGATACTGGCTTTGCATGGAACGTTTTCGCGCTAAGTCATCTGGTGCTATAAGGCGTTCTTGGTTGTTGGAACGCCAGCTACTCGTAAAAACTAAGGTGAAGGTCGTAGCTAAGCTTAGTTCCTGGGATTAGCCTGTGCAGGCTAGAGCCACGAGCGATGCTGTCGTCGCTCCTTAAAAGGTCTTCTTGTCGGTTGGTATCCGCTTGAAGGAGGGGCCTAAGAATGTGTTTGTTTGTTCCTGGCTACGGCCCTAACCAGGAACTCGGCAGAGTAGGCTTCCAAAAGTACACGCCTATTGACGTCACTGGTAGGCATTAGCGCCGTCTGTCGAGTTGATTGACTCACTTTGTTCTCAGACTGCATATCGTGTGCTTCGACGATTTTGCTTAATAAAAGTCGTTTTCAGAGTGTTATACTGAACCTGACCTTCAGCTGTCCTCTAAATTGGTGGAGAAATGCTTTAACGATCATTCTGTTACCAGCTAACTGCTGCGACAGAAACGCATGAGCAAGCTAAATAATGACCCGCTTGCGCTATCGCTATTGGCTGAGCGTCGTGAAACTCTGTTCGAATGTCCGCCGGCACAGTCAACGCGATCATCGACATCGGATCTAGTAACGTCGCCGGAAGTAACTGGCGCAACCGCGACGGTAACTCTTGCCGCTGACATTACTGCTGCTACAAAATCGACCAGTGTACCCGCACTGAGACCACCGATAACTGTTCAATTTACGCCGACGCGTTTGTTAACAACGCTGCATAACACTATGGCTGAAGAAGGAGGACTTGGAGCAAGACCAAAAACGACAACAGCATCTCAACCTACTGCGACGGCAAGTACAAGTACGTCATCAGTCGCCGGGACGCCAGGTACGACCGTCATTGTTACTGGGGCTGCCGATGCGGCATTCGCCGCTACCTCATTTTGGGGAACAAAGTTGGAGGACACTGAAGCATGGTTACGTGGCTTCGAGAAATATGCCATGTACCGCGGGATTTTAGATGCCGACAAATTACACCTGGTGGCGGAGTTGCTAAAAGAGATCGCGGGTGATTGGTTCGATAACTTACAAGACGTCGTCAAAGCGGACTGGGCGAGTCTGCAGAATGCTTTTAAACAACGTTTTCAAGACACCGAGATTCGACGTTGGCGCAAGGCCAGCGAACTATGGCAGCGCGTTCAGCAACCAACTGAGTCCGTCGATGAGTACATTACAGCGATCCGCAAATTGACAAAAGCTGTTGGCGTTACGGGGGAGCAGGATCGTTACGTCATACAACGAGGTCTACGCGCACATCTGCTGGAGCACGTTATCCAAGCACAGCCTACGACCGTCGACGAGGTGATGCGTGCGGCTAGAGTGGCAGAGACAGCACACTTCGTCACGATGTCTTCTACGACATCAAGCGACCTACCGCTCGACAGGGTAGTCGCTGAACTTGCCGCCAACCGGCTGGTCACGGACAGAGCCATGGCGGAGCACATGGAGGAACTGCGCAAGATGAACAAGCAGCTGTCTACGAGAACAACAGTGGAGAACGTCAACCTCTCCAGAACTCCGTCGCCGCAACTACAACGCACGTCATCCGGACAACGACAACGTCGTGTCACGTTTGCCGACGACAACTCACAATACAACAATCGTCAACAGTCGCCTCGAGAACGTTCTACCAGCTCATTTGGCAGAGGTTCGAGAAATGGTGTTGTGAATAGATCGTTACCAGTTTGCTTATATTGTGGGAGTGAGCACGAAATATGCAGACAATTTTGCAGGGCAGCTAACGTGCAATGTTATAACTGCCGTCGTGTGGGGCACCTGGCACGCGTATGTCGCGCGGCCAGAAAATCAAACAGTGGGATTCGGAGAGCCCAGTTTGATGACAGGAGACAGAATTGAAACGCTGATTCTCAGCCCGGATTTTTTTCGGTGTGGAGCTCGCAAAATGCCTAGCACCACGGTCTAGGGGGTTTCTGGACCAGACAGGCGGGGACCCTGCAGCCAAAAGGAGACACAGAATATGAACCACGAAATCTGATTCCAGTGTTTGTCAATAAACGCAAATCTCTTGCTATTCTGGACACCGGGGCCGCCGTATCATGCCTCAGCGCGAATTTTGTTCGAAAAATAAAATACGCATAATTAAAAATGATAAAAAGCATCCATTGTATACGGCAGATGGTCGCACATTGCGTATAATTGGACATTTGTCTGTTTGTATAGGCCTAGATGACTACAAAGTGCAGCATGACTTTTACGTTGTTAAAAAACCGAATCATTCTGCTATTGTAGAATACAATATTATTGTATTGTAGAATTTATCATTCTGAAACAAGGCCAAATGCATGACGATTCTGGACATGCGTTCAGTGTATCACCAACTGGGCATAACGGAAGTCTTCATACAAAACAACTTTCATAACTCCACATCGAGGCTCATATAAGTACTTAAGGTTATCTCAAGGACATTCGCAAAGCCCTTACTAAATAACAGTTGCGCATTGAATCAATTATTCTGGCATCAAATTGGCACTTATATGCTCATCTATTTAGACGATATAATTTGCATACCGGAGTCTCCAGACCAGCACTTAAAACATCTTCAAACTATATTTGAAAAAAATTTCGAGGCGCGAATTCAAGACTGCATCCGAAAAAGATGCAACTTTTTCCAAAATGAAGTGAAATATCTCGGTTTTATTTTCAATAGTGATGGAGTAAAAAATGACCCTCAAAAGACAACTATTATAAGAAACGACCCAACCCCCACGAAGGTCAAGGACGTCCGAGCTTTTCTCGGAATGATAAATTTCTTCCGTAGGTACATTAAAACTATGCAAATTTGTGTTACCCATTGTACCGTCTACTTTAAAAAGATGTACCAATTTTATGGACTGACAAAGAAGAACAATCGTTTATCGCTTTGAAAACTGCTTTGACAAACCCACCAATAATAGATCTGCCAGACTTAACACACTAAATGGTTCTAGCGACTGACGCAAGTGACATATCTGTTTCTTATAATCTGTCACAGATAATAGATGGCCAAGAAAGAATTATTTCTTATGGGGGGCGTAGTCTCAAACCCGCTGAGCGAAATTATTCTGCCGTAGAAAAGGAACTTCTAGCAGTGATTGCTGGAATAAAACATTACCACGAGTTTCTTCAGCCAAAACAATTTCTTATTCAAACCGATAACTTTGCTATAAAGTTTCTGAACTCCGTAAAACACGTCATTGGCCGCTTAGGACAATGGACTCTGATGTTATCAGGATACAAGTATCGCGTCGAACATATTAAAGGTAAACAAAACATTATTGCAGACAGATTAAGTCGCATTGACTTGCCAATAGACGAAGCCGCATGCGACGATGACATGAAATACATGTCAGGAGACGTGAATGTCGTTTCAGACAAACTCCAAGAGAATGACGATCATAATCTGTGGAACAGATCGAATTACATCTGGGAGATGTCTTTAAATGCTCCAAACAATAACAACGATTCTGACGAGCCCGTTATCTCATCTTCAGATATCACAGACACAGCTGATGACAACAAGGCAGATAAATTATTGAGCCCATATAATGTAGCTCAGTTACAGAGATTTTGTCCCGACTGCAAAATCTTCATTGACTATCTCCAAGATGGGATACTCCCTCGGAACGATGCAGGTGCCAGAAAGATCGTGTATCAATCCGAGAGATATGTGCTCCAAGATGGATTGTTATACCATCTAGATCTTCCACGACAACGTAAGAGATTCGCTACAGACACTGTAACTCGTCAACTGGTCTACGAAGTTTACGAGAACTGATTTTATCTAGTTATCATGACGACAGCTGTCACATAGGGGGTGAGAAGTTGTACAACACTATACGCCGGAAGTACTACTGGCCACATTTGTATGTAGACTCGTTCAATTGGGCGCGCACGTGCTCCGCGTGTCAGAGAGGTAAGGGAAATTTGATTAACAAAGCTCCTTTAAGACTTCTAAACCCGCCAAGTAATATCTTTGAAGTCTGGCATTTAGACCACGTCGCATTACCGAGATCAAATGGTTTCAATTATGTTTTAATTCTCGTGGATTCTTTAAGTTTATTTTTTATTCTTTTACCAGCCACAACGACAGGGGCTACAGAAACAGCGCGTCTGTTGTACGACTCGCTTTTTATGGTCTATGGTGCTAGAACTTTATTGTCAGATTAAGGAAATGCTTTCCGTTCTGCACTGGGGAAAAGTTTATGTTTTTTTTTTATTAAACGTAAACCAAATTTTTACAAGTAGTAAGCATCCTCAGACTAATTCTGAAGCAGAAAGTTATAACAAAAATATACTTAATAGTCTTCGGACGCGGCGTGAGTTAAAGCCAAATTGGCCCGATTTTCTGCTGACTATCGGGAATAGTTTTAGAACTTCTGTTGCTAAGAATCTTGGAGTCAGTCCTTATCAGGTCGTTTTTGGTAGGCCACCCCTATTTCCCATAAATCATTTGTTAATACCACCGCAAAATTTACCTACTAGTGCTAAGCACTATTTTGAGAAAATGAAGCCACAGCTTAAAATATTGAGAGAATCAGTTGAACAAAACCAGTTACAATCAAGCACTAACACCAAGAAAACGCACGATGCTCACGGTAACGTAAAAATACCAAAATTTGCAGTCGGAAATCGAGTCTGGTTGAGTGAACAACTACCCTCAAAGGTGAAACTCGGACATAAAACGAGTCAGAAATTCAAAGGCCCATATTTGATTGTAGAAGCGAATCCAGAAAATTTTACGTAAAAACTTCAAAATTGTACAAATAACAAAGTCCACCCAAGCCTTATTGACGCAAACAGACTACGCTTGTGTGACACAGAGCGTGACACATTCTATTCTAAAAATGCTGTTACGTCTAACGCTAAAACTAGCATTGACGGAAACACGATTCCTAAGACGGCAGATGCAAGCGAAGCTTTAGCTATGCCGTTGCAAACCACTGGCAATACTCTGCAGCTACAACTGTGCCTGCTACGCCGAAACAAAGCGCAGACGCAGCGAGAAAGCGAGGCCGCAAGCAGCGAATATTCTATCGCAGCAAAGTTCTGAGCGGCACTTTTCAGTCTACTGCTACGGCACAATGTGCCGAGACTGCAGTTTCGAAACAGACCGCGAATGACACGCAGGCGCAGGCACTAACTAGAAGAGATAAACAAACCTGTAGGCCTACAGCCTCACCGACAGGCGAACAGACTGTATGTAGTAAGCCTATAGTTCACGACGGATGTTCTACACAAGAGCGAGGTTGGTTCACAATAAAACAGATTTTTACTTACCAAAAACGTGGCAGCCGTATGTTTCATAAAGTAGAATGGGAAACAGGCGAGACGTCGTGGGTGCCACAGAAAGATGTTTCAGAGTACGCTAAGGACATATATTGGCTTTAAAAGCGTGAGAAGGCTAGACTTAGGAAAAATAAGCGACATCAGAGACTAAGGCAATAACAGGTTTTAACCTACAGACTGTTATTATTTTATTTACATTTATTTTAAATTGTCGACACACTTTTGGACTAAATTAATAATTTTAATATTTTTATTTTTTTCGTTTGTGCAGACTAGAACGTATGGCGTTTTGCTCTGATTGTCTTGATATTGATGCGTCTCGTTCTGCCGACGACTTGCGCAACGCCGACAGGCCAAGACAGCATAATTACCACGTTAAACTATGGCGTTCTTTTGAAAACATACAGATACATTTGACGTGGTCACTGACGTGTGGATGCAAAAGTTTGTCATTCAAACACCGAACGTTGACAGCTCTAGACTGCAAATGTCTGAGGTTAATTGTCGACGTTTGGCTAGTAATCACGATAATGAATGCGATCATATTATACACCTAGTGGATTTTTGCGTAACATCAGCAACAAAGCTGTCAAACGCATTAATCACACACTGACGGAAGTCAATGACTTGATACGACAGTTTGGTGACGATGACCAGACTAACACACCACGGCATTTCCGACGTGTTTTATTGAGTTTTGTTGATGAAATTGCACATTCACTATTCGGCACCGCTAGGGATAGCGACATCAGTAAGATGCATACTGCGATGCGACATTATAAGAGAAATCAGGCGTCTTTGAGTGCTGCGTGGCGTCAAATGGGAACAAGACTGGCAAGTCTAAGCAAATCGGTTAACAGCAGATTAGATCATATGACGAACATGATCGATTTACAGAAACAGACAGTGACTGAACTTTACGCTCAAGTGCGAGAAGAGACATCCGCACTAGATCATGCAAGCTCTTTGATAGCTATAGCACTCGCGAGATTTAAAGAATATTCTTTGTTGTTAAACAACTTAGATGCATTTCGGCTCGGTATTGAGTTACTCAGTTTTGGTTTTCTCAGTCCTGAGCTCATTAGACTGAACGAATTGCGCAATGTGTTAGATCACGTTAATCGAAAAGTGTGTGTTCTGACAGTTGATGGACTGCATGTTCTTTGTAAAGAGGCTTTACACTACTATTGAATGCATGAGTTTATGGCTACTAGACGTAGCAGGGACATCATCATGAACTTACCGATACCGTTAGGCTCATTGCGACACACGTTTGCTTTGTATAAGGTTCATGTCATGCCAGTACTTGTCCCTGATTCAAATCATGCAACTACTCTGATACAGGCACTGCAATAAATTGACTATCATCCTGATTCAAAATATTTCTTACAATTTGACACGAAACTTTCTGTTACGATGTCCAAGCTATTGTTTTTGGATCACACACATTTGCTTTTGCAGTCAATCTCGGGCAATTCTTGTATTTTGTCCTTGTTGCGTGATAATTCGACAAACATACACAAAAATTGCCAATTTGCAGTTCTCACGCACTCGGTCCAACCTGACATACTTGTTCTGGATAGTAAACATGTAATGTTGACAAATGTTGTAAAACATGCTTTTTTACATTGCTCTGATGATGGATCACGTAATGTGACTTGTTTAGATTCATGTCGTGTGACAATTCCGTGTGGCTGTTCTTTGGAGTCGGATTACTTTTACTTACCAAGCCGTATTGAAAACTGTCATTCTGAGAGAAAAAGTCAAAAGGTTCTTCATGCTGTCAATTTGGCTTTTTTCATAATTTTTTTAAGCATCACAATTAGCTGATTTGTCGAAAACAAATTTGCTTGAAAATTCGTTGAAAATAGTCTCACCGAAATTGAAAATCTTAGAAGCAAATTACTCGCACAAATTGGAGGTCGACAAACGTGCTAGACTTGACCTTGCCAAGTTGGCTAACCTTACTAAACTGGACGAACATTCATACCCCTCTTTGGTTCATACCATGGTTGACAGTTGGCAAGAGTACTCAAGTGGCTTTTTTGATTGGTCTTTTAGTTTAAACAGTTGGCGATCATGGATCTTGGTTATTGTTGGACTATTAGCTAGAGTAAGTTTTGGACTCTCAGTTATTCTGAGCTACAGACTGCGTATTTTGGCCACGACTGTCACTACTTTTTTGCCGAGACATTCACATGCACTACCGACAATTCTAAATTACTTTCGGTCAGCAACTCCAACGATGGACACTCATAAATTGTTTGTTTTCAAACAATTTCATGTTGACTAGACTTTAGACACTGCAGTGATACTTTTGCTTATGATTATTGGCTTAATGACAATCATCAAAATTTGCCGTTGTTGTGAAATACCACGTTACCAGTTTAAAGTTTTTGCTCAAATTTTTACCAGAATCGTTCTGTACAAATTTACGTTTAAACTTTTAAACTTTAACCTAAAAATTATCAATTTTCTGCATCAAAATATGTTGACTCTCTACGTGTGACTGGATGCTTATTGCCGCATTTGAAAATAAATTGGCCTACACTTCATATTTATTCAACGATCACCAATGAAAATTATTGTATGCCAAATTTGGTTTCCTTAACTTGGAGTCAAGCTAGATTTTTACGTTCAGTTTTTCGCAAGCCGTATTGGTGCATTTTTGTCACGAAAGTGGGGGAGACTCACTCGATTTTGTCTTTCCCTATACGAAAATGGGACTGAGCACCGTCGTATGGGCACATGAATGAAGGGATGTTGTCACCAGGGGGCGCTGCGTGACATTTGAGTTTGGTTATTTTAAATAATATCGTTCAGCATACGACCGCCTAAGTCAATTACAAGAACATGACACGTTAAATAGCAAGTTTATGTATACGTAAAACCTGATAGATACACGGACAGACAAAAATAAATATTAAACGACAAGAAAACAAAATAATAACTATCAGCAATGTTCAAAAGTCCAACTATTTAATTTAACATTTATATTTAATAATACGGGAAAAGAGACTAAAAGTTTATCACATATAATATAGGGGTCTACCCTTACGACAAAAAAGAAACAATTGGCTAATTTCTAACACTCTCTACAAAGCTAATCAGCTCAGAGATTCGGATAACCTATAGCGCCAGTAATAAACTTTAAGTTTTATCGTCCAAACCCTAGGAATTCTAACGTGACACGATCAGGCAATGACTCACGGTCACAGCTACGCCGCAAATAACACACGGCTATATTAACTCAGCAATAATAACGAAAACAAAGCAAATATACGACAATTAATTAACACAACATAGAACTCACGAAACGAGTCAGCAAGCAATGAGTCCTCAGGGCAAAAACTGCGGTTAAACAGTCAACGGAAGCGTAGGCGTGCCAACGACGGTTGCACGTCACGCGACGAAGACGCAGACAGCGTCAGAGCACCGAGTGTTCCTCGGCGACGACGACAGCGTCCCAGAACAGCACGGTAACGTCAGAGCACAGTCGACGGCGCGCCCCAGCGTCGGCGACAGCGTCGAACAGCAACGTGGCCAAGGCTCCACGTCGAACAGACGGCGACGCGTCCAAACCCCGCGTCAAACAGAGTCAGACCGTGGCCCAGCGTCGGCACGATCCTGACTCGATAAAGAGGCTCCCAGTTCTTCAGAAGTCGATTCCCGACTCGGTGTAATCAGCACGGAGTTGATCCCCAACTTTCTCCAGTTGTTTTCCAACTCTTCCGCTTGACAAACGTACGCACGATAATCAATAATACAACCACAAAGTATAAACTAATATAACACACAAATATCACAAATTGACAAACAACGGTATTGCAAATATATCGCACACTATCAAATGTATACTGCGTACAGTTTTACTACAAAACCGACTAATCTATGACAGCAAAATATACGTCATAAAGTGGGTTTAACTTAACCACCAAAATATTCAATTATCAGACTTACCGCACACAGCGGGTACAAAGCTGTCGAAACTCTCCGTCTAGGGAATTCGCCTTCCTGGAGGAGTTACCGCTCGTCTCGCTTTAACGACAACGGCGTGTACACTTCAGCAGTACGCTGGGTCTTACAAAAGCCTCACGCGGCTTCTACCCACGCTGTATACCACAGCCACGCGTTCTACGGCGCGTCTCAGATACAAGTGACAATTGAAAATTGGCGGTATACCGACTCGATCTTCCCGCCTAAAACCAAACAGAACTGGTTTTGACCGACCCTAGTCTAGCTAAGGCGGAGCACCTGACACTAGTCATGTGCCTCCAGGGTAGCACAAAACAACGCCTGTGAAACGAACGGCCACAGGAGGCAACAGAAAACGTCGGAAACAAAAACACAATGTAAATTAACGCCAAAACACGAAATAAACGATCTCGTGTAACAAAACTGGCTCACACTTTATACGCTAAACATTAAGATAAAAGCTTACGTGAAATTCAACCGTGACAGATGTCAATGCTGAATGTGTCAGCTCCTGCTTTGTATCCTTCATTGGAGAAGGCAGAAACCAAGTTTTGAATGACAAACGTTGACTTTGTCTAACGGTTCATGTTTTGCTTACCTGTCTTAGTATTGCGTATTATTATGCTTGTAGATGTGTGACGTTGTTTACATATTTCTCTGACATTTATCGCAGTTGATATAATTTGTTGATGTTTGGCTTTGGTGTCATTTTACGATATGGAGTGCTTTTATGGCACATTATACTTTGTTTAGTTTTTACTAGTTATAGCTTAAGAGACATTTACATTGTAACTTGCAATGACGTTTGATGGATATAAGGAACGTGAGAGGTGCTGATGATTTTTGACTATCGACGATATTGCTTTGCATTTGATGATTGTCTTGATATAATTATGTGTTGTTTTATCATTATTGTAATGGGAAAATAAGAATGGTAGGACCGTGGAAAAATATACATTTATTTTTATTAGTTATTTTGCTGCTAGAGACGCGACGTCGTCGCGAGCACGGGAGGACGACGCCCACTCTAGCCGGGAAGCCCTGAGGGGGAGGAGCTTGCATGAGTCGCGCAGCCACTCAGAGCGCCCGGGGAAAAACGCTGTGTGCGGTAGGAATGTAGGAAGAAGAGGAAGGGAGAGAAGAGTTTGGGGATCGAAGGGATACGACCACCGGAGGTCCTGAAAGAGACAAGTTGGTGGAACGGTCGATAACGGACCAAGTAGAAGGACCAACTGTGGGTCCTGGGAGAGAAGTTGGGAAGTGAAGGGATTTTGTCGGTCAACTTAAACGTAATAGTAACGTCGTGTATTGTAAATCTGATTCGTCGATGTCATTTAA
>Ga0056128_1009531_pt1 | contig 12186 bp, 11 predicted proteins | sample WorMetLIZISLAND2_FD_71113 | JGI IMG/M metagenome (GOLD analysis project Ga0056128, IMG submission 71113) | Marine gutless worms symbiont microbial communities from Max Planck institute for Marine Microbiology, Germany - Olavius geniculatus... ...
GAACAAGCCAGGGGTGAACCGGCAAAGGGGCGAAAAAGCCATAATTCAGCCATAGGTAGGGATGATGGTAAAAGGCGGATGTGCAGATCTGCAGATGTGGCAATGGGTAGGGAGCTGTCACAATTGACGCGTTAATTAACGTTAATAAATTAACGCGCGTTAAAAAAATTAACGCGCTTTAAAAAAATTAACGCACATACGAAAATTTACGTTAATTTACTAAATTTTGTGCAGCAAAAGTTGAAATATTCCGTTAAACTGCAGTTATGTGACAATCGAATGAATTCGAGTAACTAAACTATGACGTCAGTCATTGTTGATTATACATTTAAAAATGTGTTTCTAACTTTCTATATTAGACAGGCAGGGCCCCTCAAACGTTGCGAGGCCTGTGATAACTTATCCCTCTACTCTCCCTCTTGACGGGACTGGGTGCGTTAATTAACACATTAATTAATGCAATAAAAAAATTAATGCACTGCGTTAATGCATTAAAAAAATTAACGCCTTGACAGCTCTACTTTTTACCCATCGTACTCAGCCATGCTTCTGGACCAGTAAGTGGTGTATTAATTTGGGTGCTGTCGTTTAGGCGCCATCTTTTTGGCGCCACCATTTGGGTGCCATGCTTTGTGACTGGCATGTTATTGAAATTACTGTACTTTGCATATCATTCGAGTTAAAATCATAAGTTGGCAAAATAAGTAAGTTAGCAAATCTGGGTTTACAATACCGGTAGTAACTTTTTGCTGCTTTTAGTAGTCATCATTGTCGTCATCCATTGTCGTTCATCATCGTGTGATGTCACTGTACGTCGTCGTCTTGCGTTGTCGCACGTCATCGTATGTCATTGTGCGTCATCGTCATCATAGTTATGTTATCGTCTAGGCTTGTGAAGAGTGTGGACTGTGAAGAAATTCACAGCGGCAGACTTCAAATGATTGCCGCCTGTAAAGCATCCACTGAACAGTTAATTATGGAGCGAAACGTTACCTAATATAACTACTGGGAATTATTGAAAAACTCAACAACAGTTCAGGACTGGTTATGTACATTACAACTGTTATCCACACATTCGTCTTTTATCCACACATTCGCACTTAGCATCCACAGATTTTATCTGCCTTTTACTCATTGCCACATCCGCACATTCGCAGATCCACACATCTGCTTATTACCCATAGCCCATAGGTAGTTGCTATTATAAATTTGACTAGTCAGGGCATGAGTGCAATACTGCATTTGCAGAAAGGGGATAAATAGTAAAAAAATATAAATCCCCCGTTAAACCTGAGGTGATGGGTCAGTTTTTTAAAATTTGAAACTGCCTGACATTGCACTAATTTCTGTGGTAATTTGTTCTATTCATTCACAACTCTACTGCTGAAAAAAATTTTCTAACATCTTATCTTGCTCTTGGCTTTAATATCTTGAATTCATGTCCCCATGTCCTTTTTATTATACTTATCATCGCATTAGCTGACTGCAGAGAAGTAGCATAGTGTGCCTCAGACTTTATGGTTATGAATGTATGACATTTGTGTGTGTATAGTAATAACTCATGGTTGCACTGTCCCAAATTGCTAGCTTCATGATATGTAGAGAAGCTGTATTCCTACTTTGGTAATATTGGTAAAAATTTTTGGCGCAGTTGGATCTGATGACACAAAGTAGTTATTTTTACTGTGGTGTTGCAGGAAAAATTTTATGGACGTCAAGTTATTGTGTCTGACAGAGAGTTGGTGGAACAACATGCAGGTAGCTAATAAAATATTTGAATTTTAATTGTATACTTTTCAGCTGGCATTGATGTCACTGGCAGTGGTGTTGAAAAGTATCAGCAGTGTACAAGTGCAGTTGTGCACACTGCTAGAGCTGTTGGATAGAATGAGATACCTTTTCATAGGAACACTCATCTGGCCCAAGTAACATTGTATTAGACTACCAATCTCTGCTGAAAGAGAAGATATAGGGGTTAAACTCTAAGTCAAAATTTGAATTCTTTAAAGTGTAACCAAACTGACATGCCACCCACAGCGATGCTGTATAATGTGAAATATCTTTGTCTCTTGTTAGTCAGTTTTCTGTGTGATGTAATGTTTTCTTGTCAAATGCCTATGTTTTTATTTGCAGACGAAATATTATATAATGCTGACGTGGAAGATATCGCCTTTCTTGTAGTCGGTGATCCGTTTGGGTTTGTTTTAAATTGTTTTTGTCAGCTGTAGTATTTTTTGATTCAGTACAGACATCGAAATTTACAAAAAAAAAGACAAAAAATATTTGCTAATGCAATATTACCAGTCTATTTTTAGTAAACACTAATAGGTAGCATATGTATTATATAGACAAATAATGACAAGTTTTAAATTATCTCCAAATTTGATAATTGTTTTTTGTAAATGCTGATACTTTTGACAAAAAAACACTGACAGTCTCATACTATTATTGCTTAGACATTCAGCTCATTTGCAGACGGAACAAGGTTTTTTTGAAACAGTATACCAGCATCCAGCACTGGCTCAACGCTACTGTCCAAAATTAACAGTAACCCTTCCAGTATTGACAGTGACAGTTAAACTTCTGCCACAGCAGTTGAGTTTCTTGGGTATGAGTTTCAGATTTATGATATTATACAATGAGAAAGTTTAGTATACCTGTTAAAAGTTGAGAAACAGAAAGTTGATGAATAAAAGAACTAAAAAGATAGCGATGCCAATGAGTTTGAAGAAATTCGATGAATACCATAATGACCCTTCATTGCTTTGATGCTGATTGACAACTGGGTGTAATGTTGTTACTGTTACTGCCATCAGCAGCATGTGAGTTTGTTTTTGCAGGGCTACAACACATGCTGATTTATTGCTGAGGGCAAAAGAACGTGGTATCAGTACTAAAGTAATACACAATGCTTCCATTATTAATGCAGTTGGCTGCTGTGGCTTGCAGGTAGCAGTCTGATAAACTGTTTTGGTGATTTATTGATTGCAGAACATTTGACTGAAATTGGCAGCTTTGGTAGCTTGTAAACATATTCAACTGATACCGTTTGCATGTGCATTATATGCATTAAGTTGTAACTAAAAAGAGACAAATAGTTGGTCAACTTTGTCTTATGTTATTCAGATATATAAAACTAACACGGTTTTACAAATGTCCGAATGTCACTAGTTTTTATGCGTGACGCATGTAATGCTTCGCACATCTTAGCCATCGTCTAGGCATCTGTCTGTTTGTCCGTCCGTCTGTCCGTCTGTCACCCCCTGGCACTGTATCAAAATGGCGACACTTAGAATCATGAAATCTTCACTGCGGGCTGCCCCAAGGACTCTAGTTTTTTTGCAACAGAATTTCGTACTCCTGGGTAAGAGGGTTCCCCTCAAATGAGGGCATCAAATGACTTTATTTTGCCGCCATTGGCTCGTTTAGTGTGAAAACAGTTGCAAATAGGTACAGACATGCTGCATACCATAACAAGCACTGGTGACGGGCTTTTTAGATTTATCAACATTGATGACCTTCAACCCCAAAAGAGGGGTTTTTAGTGAATTTTTCGTGATTTTGGCCTGCAGGAGACTGTGCAGATGAGCATCAAAGACGGCTACCTCCCTATAAGTGGTTATTTTACTGCTATTGGCTCATTTAGTGTGAAACCAGTTGCAGATAGACACAGACATACTGCTTATCATAACAATTACTAGGTAATGAGCTTTTTAATGGTGTCAACATTGATGACCTTGAATGACCTTGAACCGCAAAAGTAGTGGGTTTTTAGTGTTTTTTGGTGATTTTTGGCTGTGGTGCACATTTCAAGAGTGAATTGCGCCAACATGTGTGGAGATAGTCCTGGACAACCTGCGAACAGGAACTGCAAAGGCTGTCGCACGTCTCATGAGCTTTGCTCAAATTACTTGTATGTCTGGGCATGTGGTTTATGTTCTGCAGCAAATAGCAGCTGTTCAAAGTGTTCGTGAAACTCACAAAGCTCAGTCACAACCATGCTTAGGCTTACAGGTTCAAGTTCATGACTTAGTTGCCACGGTCAATGCTAGAACCGTGGGTGGGTGAGTCAAAGCCAATGCCTAAAATCATGACAGCATGTGTAACTGGTTGTACACTTGTCAGTTTGGTCATTAAGTGATAATTCTCTCAAACTAGTACATTTCGGTAGTTAACAGCTCAGTGTTTGGTTTGCAGTATTGTGATTCATAATAATGAATGAACCACTGTTTGTCAGTTGTACAACTTTGGTGAAACCGTGTCGATAGTATTCTGGACTGACACTTGGCAGCCGGACAGTTTCTACGACAAAATTGTTCGAAACCTGGCACGTGGTCTTCATACCTTATGTCTTCTTGGTAGTAATGTTTTGCTGTGTATCTTAGTCTTTTTTTGAATAATGTGGTCACTGCAAATTGTACATAATAGTCACAGTTACTGTTACATAATCATGTGAAACTCCGTATGTTAAACGAGTATTATTCTCTAACATTTCCTTTATAGTTAAGTTACTAGCCACTGAGATGATTTGCTTGAAACGTTTCAGTTAATTTTTGTGTAATCTTGCATGCAGTAATGCATGAAAGGGTTTTAGTTTAATTAATCAGAGACATATTGAGCAACTGTCTTGATTCTTGTAGAATAAAAATATAAATATTATCCATACATTAAATTAATATGACACCTTTCTCTGCTATACTCGTGTCATATTATGTTAATTTTCTGAACAATAGTGTAGTGTGATACCTGCTTGTTATTTTATTTCAGATATCAAAGTCAAAGAACAAACAGTCGAAAATCTGATTAAGTATGTAGCATTTTTTTTCTGTGCTGTAAAATGACGAGCCTCATATATGGCAAGACCAGTAAGATTAATTTGAGCAAAATCGTAGCATATTGTCATATTGTGATTCTTAAGTTTTGGCACTAGTGGCTTACATTTGGTAGAGTTGTCCGCATAAACGGCATCACATGTATTAGTCAACTTCGTTGTAATCATTTTCCTTATGTGTGATAAACAATAGTTTTTTTTGGTATTTTGTGCGTTGTTTTGTTTTGCTAGGAATAAGAAAGTGTATGAGCTGCCGCGGTACATGTCGGCAGCTCAGGCTGCACAGCAATTGATGACAGTTGTTGCTAACAGACAAGCAGCTGGCACTGACAGCAGTCACCTTGGTAACCAGGACATTTACTTTTACCACGTTTTGTTTTTAGCCGACTGTACTTTAGTAATGGTTTAGCTGTTGTCATGGTTGTCGTCACCTGTCCATCTGTTCGCCCATCTGTCCGTCACAGATGTATTGTGGCTAAATGGTGCAAGATAGGGCCTAGGTTGCTATTGATCATGAACGAAGTTGCATATTGGCTTTCAAATGAAATGAAAATCATCGACCTAGGATGACCTTGAAGGTCACTGACAACCAGTACGGTTGGCTATCCTAGCAACAGCTGGGCTTCGTGTTTTCTGCAGTAGGTTGTGTTCATGTGCCATTTTGTCTGGTTTTGGCTGTGGGAGTTGTTAGGCAGTGAACGCAAACTGATCGCAGTGGGAAATGATTCTAGGTCCTCAAGCAGATGTCTTAATGCTAAAACGTTTCCCAGTTCGTGTGCTTGATGGTGCAAATTGTGCTTGTTGTTGACACAGAGCTGAATGAGGACAGTTTATGTGTTGGAGTGGCAAGAGTTGGAAGTGACAGCCAGTGTCTCCAGGTGTCGACGTTGTCCGAGATGACGCAGCTTGATCTTGGTCCACCTCTGCACTCTCTTGTCATTGTAGGTCAGCTGCACCCGCTGGAGGCCGACATGCTGACACAGTTTGCCAACTCCGCTACCAGCAATGCTCTGACTAAGCTACATGCTGGAGATGCGTTATGAAACTGTGCTTTCTCATGGGCAGGAGGGAGGTATATAACAAGGGGCTGGGGAAATGATTCTCCCCCCCCCAAAAAAATATGCCTGGGTAATCTACAATGCACAAGGTGCGCTTTGCTGTGTAATTTTGGATCCTAATGGCATTTAAAACGAGTTATTGACACATTTTTGATTTTAAGGCCTTGTCACTATCAGGCTGTCTTTGAACTATTGCTATTACTGATAAGGACACTATGATGGCAGAGGCACCTAGTACAAATCTGGTTCGGTGGGCCACAATAGATTAAGAAGTGAGCCATCTTTGCAGTGAATTGGAATTTTCACATGCCATATGAAGAATTATTTTGTGCATTTTTATTCTTAGTTTTCTGATAGCTGTGACAAGTGTACTGAGACAGAATCATGTTTTGTTTTTGTTGTGTTTTGTGTAAGTTAAATCCGCATCCTTTTACATACAGTATTTTTGTACCTTTATCATACGGTTAAACATGGTTCCTACTACTCTGCAGAATTCATTTTCAGGACTTTTTCCTCACGTTCCAGGACAATAAATCTTTTTCCCCAACTAAATTGTTCACACGAAAACGAATGTTTGTTTTCAATCGCTTGCAATTAGCCTAGAAACAAGGGCAGTGAAACGAATTTTGAATTAAAGGTACAAATAATCTGAGAGCAAAGCAAGTAGAAAAATTTTAGAGCATGTGAACCGTTGTATGCTCAAATTTTTTTCTGCATTTTTTGGAACTCCTGCACCCTTGTACTTGTACATTTCCTGACTTACCCTGACCATAGGACCATGGCTTAACTGACTAGACACCATTAGGGCTAATGTTGTGGTTGGATTCATCAGAAAGCAAAGCAAACTGGTGATGAATAAATAATTAAATATCATTACGTAAGGGAGTTTATTGAACTTTTTCAAGCAAGCATTACAACAATCATACAAATGCCTTACTAATGAACTGTCAAAGCACGAAAATGATAACTCGAACACCGCCAACAAACGCTTAAATACTAGTGATAAATGACTATATCAGTTCACAGTATAACATTCTCAACAACTTACCCACAGTAACAGATGTGCAAAGTTCAATCATTAGCAATTAACAGCTTTTCATCACCAGGGCCCACACTTTTCCATGGAAAATTGTGCCAAATTCCGCGGGCCAGTTTGCAAAATTTTGCGGCTCACCACGGCTTTTCGTTTAAACAGCTCTATTCTGTTCGTTATTGAAGGCTGTCATTGTGCTCAGTTATGATGGCATTATACAAAAAATACCAATTTTTCTTTATTTTTAAAAGTGCAATCAGTTGAGCTGTGTTTGCTTCATACGATTTTGCTGTATTGCGATAACTATTAGTGGAGCGCACAGTTTCGGGTAGTTCAGTTTGAATTTTCCCGTCACATTTTGTGATAAAATTGCATCGTGAAGCCAGTGATCGTACTGATCGCCGGTTGTTTCTCAACTTCTGGGAAATTCCGTGGCCTGCGGAAAGCTGTGGGCCATATTCATCACCCCAAGCAAATCACATGCAATGGCTTCCACCAAGACAACAAGAAGAGACAAATATAAAGAAATGTTATGAATAAGCAACAATATCATTAAAGCATTAATAAACAGCTAACTTAACGACGTTCGGAGTATGCATATAGCTTGCCAACAATAATTGATCAAGTAACTGAATACATGTACAAGGACAGACTTCATTACCTAGGTAGTATTAAGCAACAACACTTGTTTATCATAGATGCTGCTTAAATTGATCAACATGGTAAAATACGGAATGAGGGTCGTATCTGAAAAGTTACGCATTACAAATCAGAAAAAGTACGAGACTGAAAATGAATACATTCAAAAATCCCAACAAACTTGCACCACATGGCTGGCACAAGTAGAAGAAAGACAAAATGATGCAATTTTAATGCATAAACAAGTCCTTCATGGACAGAACACACAGCTATGACACACTGCACACAACCTAGACATCTGTATTGTTACGAATCATTAGGATGCTGTTGTAAATCTTGATCGCAGGGCCGAGCTTGATCTTCAGTATACGGACAATGTCTGCCTGAGTCAGCATCAAAAATGCTTCGCCATCGATTTGCTAACATACATCAGCGGCAGGTAATAAATTTGGTATGACAGAGCTCGTAGTTAAATTTAATAGCTAACTTTACAAAAATTAATGATCAATGAATAATTAATTCTGATTAAAATCTAACAGAGGTTATTGTCTGAAAAATTGCACGTTTGTGTTTAACAATTTTTTTCAGTTAGCTGACAGCTGAGACAATCACAAATCGTTTGTTGTTATCCATCCTTGAACAATCTGAGCCAAAAAACACCCAACCATACTTATGACCATAACTTTGCTACATAGTGATCAATTTTCCAAATTTTTTCACCGGCATACTGTCCAAAAAATTTGCCATGAAAATCATTCCACCATGCCTTTAATGCATTGCTACAACACCCTGTGAAATACGAATATTGTAAATAACTGAAAATATGCCGCATACCTCGCTCCGAAAGACTCGGCCAAGGTCAGCACAACCAGGGAGCTGTGCGACAAAGTCGGCAACCTGCTGAATGGTCCACTGAGACAGTGAGTCCGCACAGTGTTCGGCGACTCCAGGCAACAGCTTGGCCTGCTCGTCCCAGCTAAATGGACGCTCACTGACTGGCTGTGGAGGCGGCGATGATACACCTGGCGCCGGCATGAACACACTCTGATGTATGTTGTGACGTAAACTCATTGCGCGCTCCGCAGCTGCAACGAATAATGCATAGCTTGAACAAACTCCTTTGTTATCATTCATTTACACACCGTGCACACTGTTAAAACGAGACTTCTTGGGATATATTACGTGCAAATTGGTATCAACTTAACAACACTAGTAAGCACACACATGGTTCTATGTTCTTGTGGCCTACTTATCCAATTTACTTGCAAGTAAGGTCTGTTACTACGTTAGCAAGTATTTTACAGTTGCTGGAGAATGGTATTCCAGTCGCCAAACAAACGGAACATGCAACTAATAAGAAATACAAAACTATACCTTTAGCCTGCTCTCGTTGTTTCTGAATTAATCGCAGAACTTTCTTTCTACAACACAACCATATGTTTAAAAAACTGTTGCATGCAGGTTACAAAATTTAAATGCAAAAAAACAAATCAGCAAAAACATTCGGATAAAACAAAACTAAGTAAGTGAAAATAATAATACAAACATGTGAACGATTATGTGATATAATGTGCAGAGACAATAATGGTCATTAAACAGTAACACTGTCATACTCGGCAAAAAACTACAACATGCCAAACAAGTGTAAACAGCGACATAAAAGTAGCAATCAAACTTGGAATTACTTTTTCCGGCCTCTGCCAGATCCAGGACCAAAAAGCGGCCGATTCCTGTTGATCAGCAGTAAAGCCGAATCTTCTGCGATCCCGTTTGACTGAATTGTACCAGCATTAGTAGAATCAGCTGCTGCATCGGCTACTTTTCCAATTCCACTGACGCTGACAGCAGCTGGGTCTGTGTCACTAAGTGACGGTGAGGGCTTTGCAGCACGTGCCTTGTCTGATGCCAGGGGACAGCCGGACAGACGATAATGTGCGGTGTACTTCCCAGTGACGTGACCAGAACCATCGCAGCCCGGAGTAGGACACTTCCTGCACAACCATTACATCATCGACTTGCCACTTTTTCACTGGTGCATTTACAAACTTGAAAGCAGGAGGAGGACTGTAGGTGTACATACAGCAGAAAAAAGGTACACCTGCCTGCTTATGATAATATTTTTTCCTCACCTTAAAATCTTTAGCTTTCGAAGGGGGGCTCAGATTCAAGTCCTCTATATACATTATACATCCATGTGCTTTTCTATTAATACTGTAACAAGCAAACAATTGACTGACTCATCAGTCAGAGATGGTGCACATGCCAGGGCCAAGGTTTTTCCCACACAAGTGACCTCATTAAAAGTGGTTACAAAATAAGTTGCTAGAACTCTACATAAAACTCTCAGTTTCATCCAGAAGTTTAGACACACAAACTTGACAACAAATCAATAAAAACTGACTGATTCCGTTAGAGAAACACACATGCTAACATCAATTTTTCAACATCTAAATACATTACTAAAGACATAAAAATTTTCATCGTAGCAGCTTCATACATATTTGATCTTCAGCAAGTTATACAATGATAAACCAAGATTGGTTCTGAATTCTGAAAGAATTTAACTCATCGGCAAACTTCTGTGCTTATTATTACTAACATTATCAGCATGTGTCCTTAATTCCTGACTAAAGAACTATGACACAGTGCTTTTTGACTTTGTGATCATGCTGAATGGCTGTAAAAATCACCTACTTCATTTCTGGGCTCGACCTGCCATATGAATGCTTGTTTCCCTTGACACTGAGGCAGCCCATGTCGGGCTCGCTACGAGCGCCAAGGCGATCGGCAAGCACCCACTCCTTGTCTTTATTCATCGCTGAATATGGACAGCCGAATGCACTGCAACGTCCAACACAAACAACACACTTCAGAACTGAAACTCGACCTTTCTTCACAAGTATGACAAATATGACAAACACATATAAAGGAAGCATTATTATTATTTTTTGACCCTCAGTAGTCAATTCCTAGTGACTTCTGCTTTTAGGCGCCGTGTATAAATCCGCTTGATTATTATTATTATTTAAAAACGTTAGTATTTAGCGTTGTGCGGCCTCGGGAGTAAAGAACCTGTGGAATGCTGCACTATCACTTAATAATGATGATCATCACTAGCCTGCATTACAGAATTTACAACAAACTGTTGACCTGTACTGTCAAGCACTTCTGCTCTTTCAAGTTTATGTTTAGCCTGATTCTGCAGTAATCCAGATGAAGCTGGGTACCACAGGTATGACGATCAGGGACTGACAGCTGCTTTTCATGGCAGGCGCGTGTTGCATGATTAAAGCAGGTAAAAATAAGACTTACTATCTGAGTAACAAGAGCAAAGTGACAAATGACATCCAAGTATTCCAAAAACAATAGCAAATGTTAACATACAACTGGAGCAAGTAAAAAGCGTGAAGCATTAAACTAGCAATCTACCTGTGATGTCCTGTGTACTTGGCACCTTTGACGTGTCCGATACCCGTGCAACCGGGGGTGGGACAGTCTCCAGTCATTGATGCACCTAAAAGATAATTTAGAACCATAACAACAGTGTTCAATGAATCACAGTTTCTTCCAAATTTGTTCATTAATTTACACTCGAAATGTCAAGTGAAGTTTTATTGTGATGACGGTATATTGTAAGTATCAAATACAACGGACTGATTGATGAGCTCATCAAATAATATTCATCTGTAGCCAACTTGTGTGCCTGGTAGCTTACAACTAAACATCCAACTGTTCCAGAATAATTTAGTAAATCAAAGTTAGACTGTCAACATTTGACAGTTTCAGACACCAGTTATATGTATACTTACAATCACGGAATATATTGCACATTCTGCAAACTGCATGTCACATATATTTTTCCACTATAATGGCAGTTCCAAGCTTGCACAATGCACATGCAGAAATATGCAAAGATTTGGACACTTTTGCATATGTGACTGAATTTTTAACAATTTTGTGCTTTTTCTGCAACATCATCAAACTCATAGTCTGCTTAATAGTTATTGCAGTTTTTTTGTAATTCTTCTGCATATAAACGCTGTTGTGCTACACAGGAAGCATATGCATCTGCATTCCACATATATGCTACATATTTTAGCACAGATTCAACAAATTCAGCATTCAACAAAATCTCCGCTATCGACACCCATAGAAACAATGATCTAATGCAAACTACTGACTTGGTGGAGGCATGAGTTCATGGCCAGTGCGATGGCACCAGCCGGCTGGGTGTATGTCTGGACAGTCATCATCCACCCAGTAGTCGTAGTGGTCCAACCAGCCGTCAAAATGTATAAGCAACTGGCTTGGGCGGATGTCGGCAACAGTCACCACACGTATCAGCAAGGGATTGCGCCGGTCCACAGCCTCCAGCTTCATTCCGACTTCAAAGCCATGTGGCGTATGCTACAAACACAGTTCTCTCAAACTGACAGTACTATTTTAAGAATAATGGTTTAAATCATAGATGTAAAAATGTTGCAGGAAATATAAAAAAACGTTAAAAAACGTGGCAAGAATAAAAAACGTTTAAAAACGTTGAATAAAAAACGTTGGCCATAATTTGTTCAACCTCTTGCCTAATGCCTAATGCTGTAAGTGCAGTATACCTTGAACTATAGTTT
>Ga0056128_1009532_pt1 | contig 12186 bp, 11 predicted proteins | sample WorMetLIZISLAND2_FD_71113 | JGI IMG/M metagenome (GOLD analysis project Ga0056128, IMG submission 71113) | Marine gutless worms symbiont microbial communities from Max Planck institute for Marine Microbiology, Germany - Olavius geniculatus... ...
TCAATGCTGTTTTGTTGCACGACAGTTTGCCGGCCGCTGACTGCACGGACTGACGATCGTACCCACCTTTGTATTGCGTAGTTAATTTTTAGGCTCCCTCGGGAACGGAGTACCGAGGGTTAAAAATAATAATAATAATAATAATAAGTGAACATTTATATAGCGCACTATCATTTCGAAGAAATCTCTAGTGCGCTGAAGTGGGCCCAAAAGGAAATGACTGCGTGACTGCAATGCGTGCAGAGCGCCTTCTGTTATTGTGCGTACGTGTTTCTATTAGCTAGTGGTCGGTCGTCGCTGTATCTTTTCGGTTGCGTCTGCTCCTGACTTGCCGTGGTAGAAAAACCTGTTGAATAGTCGATGCTTTTCCAGTCCCGCTTTTCAGGACGTGCAACTGCAACGTTCTACATAAAGGCCCCCGGTTAGAGCCCGCATTAGATGCTCTCTCCGCTCAGAACCAGCGCAGAAACTCTCTGACGAATCGCTTGCTGACAGAAGCGGGCCGCGGAGTAAAAAGTTCTACGACGCAATGAACTTTATTCAACATGTATTTATACAACATGTATCGCCAGATTAAATCAATTCAGGAACATCATTTTTATGTGTCCCGCTGTTTAATAATAACAAGAAGCCCAGCTGTCGTTATGATAGCCGACCGTACTGGTTGTCAAGTTGTCAAGTTTATCCAAGGTCGATGATTTTCATTTCACTTGAAAGCCAGTATGCGACTTCCTATTAGTGATCAATAGCAACGTAGGTCCTATCTCGCACCGTTTAGCCACAATACATCCTTGACAGACAGACGGGCGGACGGACGGACAAACGACGACAACCATGACAACAGTTCGAACGTTACTAAAGTACGGTCAGCTAAAAATCACGACGGCTGCGCTTGTACGTATGAACTGCGTAAAAACATCTCTGTCTTCAGCTGCTGGTCAGTGAACTGAGGCCAAACTGTCAGTGGCGTGTCTTTCAGCTTTGACGGCGAACTGTTCCTCGCTGATGGACCGGCAGCCGAAAAACTTCGACGACCAAAGCCCACGGTTTTGGTCTTCGGTGTGACCAGATCGTGTATTGAATACGTATGGACTATGGACTTGCTGTGTGTGTCTGGTCAGACTCTGGGCGGAGATATTCGAGGTGCAGGAGGAGAACGGTGACATCTGCTGGGGTCGAGTGTCGGATGATGTCGTGCCAGTCAACATCACCTGTGTTCAGAGTCAGCCGACCACCGTGTTCCAGATTACCGCCTACAACAGACACGTCGAGAAGATCTTCGACGTTCACATCATTCAGCCAGGTTTTTTCCTACATTTATTGCTGGCTTCTAGGAGCACTGTGAATGTTTTTATAACCCGTTTACGCGATCGAGCAAACATCGAGCAAACGTCAAGCAATCGTCAAGCAAACATCGAGCTGGCATGTCCAGCTAACATATAACAGCTCGTCGAGCCAGCTTGATCGTGTAAACGGGGTATTACTTCCTTACGCCCTCACTTTGTGGACGTTTTATGGCCACATGGGAGTTTTAGCTTGCATTTTTTGAACAAAATATAATGATATAATGATAATGATAATATACACTGTTTGGCGTGTTACGAACTACGACTTGAAATCGTTTTTTTCTGTTGTTTTTGGCTGCAAATTCTTTCTTGAATTATACAGTGTTTTAAGTCGAAGTTTTGCATTAAAATATGCAAAACATGCGGTAATTCTAAAGCCGATTTTGGTTTTAAAATCTGAGCCTTTGGTTTCACTTTGTCAAGTTTTAAAGCGCGAAGTTTTCCTCACGCGTAGAGGCCGGCAATTCGTCCGTTGTTGCTTCACTGCTATTTTAGACTTTTTTATCAGATGCGTGTCAGCTGCTAGAACAGATCCGGTTGATCGATACAAACTGATTGAGTATTTTCAGGTACAAGGATCACGCAGGCGTCAGAATGTTTCGTGCACTGGAAGGACTGCAAGTGTGACCACGAATGGGGCCTCAACTTCACGACGCCTGCAGACGCACGATGCTTTCGCGAATGCTGCTTGGTTAGTTCTTTTGTGTAAGCCTTATAAGTAAAATGTGCCGTTGCTGTTGCTAACGTGGCGTTTTAGTATGTATAGAAATCATGACGAAACGGAAGTACAGTGTATCTTCAGTAATAGTAAACAGTTGACTGTAGCGTTGGAGGCATGAATGCTGTACTGCATTGACGTTCCTAAGCTAGTGCTTGAGATTCAATCTGTGATAGCTATAACACGCCTAAGATATTACCAGCAACGTTTTTCACTTCTATTTTGTAGATAAATTGAAAATTAGTCAAACGATTCGCGTGATTAAAATTTTGTTTGTATCTTGTTTTATGCAAAAGTTATTGTGCAGAGCAAAATGTTGTATCTGTATATGTTCAGGGCCCTACTAGTCACAGCTACTCAAGGAAAGCTGCATCTTCAGGATCGCTGAGGACAACATCACCAAGGGTAAGTACTAACTGCAATCTGCAGTTTACCGTAAATTATAGTTCTTTACTATGAGATTATTGTCCAGTTTAAATATTACGATTAAATTGAAATTGTCAGTTACTTACGAGGGTAAAAAAATAAAAATTCTATTACTTTGATCAGTTGTGGATTTGCTGTAGGCTACAGTTTGTTGTACAAAAATCCACAGCTAACTTAAGTAGAGTTTGAACTTTATCTCGCTCCTGCAGCCACTACAGACTGTGGAACAGCTCTTCACTTTATCTGAGACAAACCGAGGTTGACTTTGAACAGTTAAAGGGACCGCTGAAGACATTATTGTTTGGGCGTTAATTGCGGCTACCTGTCATATTAGCGTCTATCGAGTTCTCTTACCTAGTTACTTGCTAACTTACTTATTTACTTATTTACTTCCTTGCATACTCACTTACTCACCCATTTATTTAAGAGCACTTAGATAATTTGCTGCTGTGTTAGCGGTCGTCGGGTGGTGGCGCTATGGTCGGTGGCAACAGTCGTAAGTCTGCGTCAAACCCTACATCACCAGTCGTTCAACCACGTCGAGCCGTCTCCTCGCCCGAGGAGCTCGCCGTTCAGGACGCCATTGACGCAGGCTTCGTCGTGGACGGCGCCGACGGCAGGCCGCTGGACGCAGACGGAGGACACTACAGCACGGTGTCAGCCATAGCGACAGCACCTCGCATTCACCGCCAGTCGCAGCGCAGCACGCCGCACGTGCACAATGTCTTCGCTGACGGTTACTCAAAACAGCAACACGCCTGCGAGAACCTCTACTCACAAGTTCGTCAACACACTAACTGACTGAAACTTGCTTATAATAGAGACGCATTTAGCTTGCGCATAAACGTTACAGTATGTAACTAAGTGAGTAAGAAAATTAAGTTCTTGTCCCCGGAACCGTTTGCTAAAGCCTTAACAGCTGGTCTGAAGCCTCAACTTCTGTCACTGGTAGTAGTCGCTGATTGTCACCACTGCCACTGTGACTACTGACAAGGACACGCGCACACGCGCTGGCGATTCTGCTTGCAGCAACGGAAGCACAACACATTGTTCGATTTTTTTTCGCTAAATCGCTAAAACCAATGTACGAGGGGCGTTCAAAAAGTTTTGCAAGTCGATATGTTAAACTGAAAAATTTTTAAATATCTATACACTAATAAAATGCACATTTCTCCAAAACTCATGTGAGCTTTAAGCGGATATGACGTCGTTGTAACTTATGATGTCATAAGCCGTTTTATATCGGTCCCTCCAGCCAGGCTTTTACCACAAACTTGAGTCATTCATTGTTCACCACAGAGAAATTTTTCAAATTTAGAAAAAGATAATACCGGGTAGTTACTGTAAATCAAGTCTGCTGTGTGTAGGGTGGTTTTATTGTACTGATCCAGAGTCGCGAACAGCTTGCTGGGTAATTTTTACTTTGGGATTGGACTGCAGTGCCGGGCACTGCCGAATTTACAGAAGATCTTCGGGGCTCGCTCCCAGGCCTCCACACATCAGAGCTTTCTACATTGTACATTGTAAAAATTGTTTAACCTTTCACAAAGATGATGGATATCACTAACTGTTAACTTTTCAATAAAATTTTATGGACAACATCAAATCCTGACGTGACATCGTAATTAACAGAAGCGTTCATATTAATGGCCAGTACAGATTTCGGCTACTGTGCATTCATATTGCAAAGAAGAAATTCATGAACGTATTTGTCAGCGCTTCTACAAAGTCACATATCCTGGAGTCTCACGTTCGTAAATTCGGCTGCAGACTAGAAAATTATCGTGGGTATATTTGTGCTGTTTCCGTTAGCACTCCAAATCGTATCTGTTTAACGCTTTATTACGTCATAAATTTCAATGACATCACATGTGCTTTAAGTTCATACGAGTATGAGAGAAATATAACTTTTACTGGTGTATAAATTTTAAAAAGTTTTTAGTCTGTGTTAATGTATGGGAGCCTACTGTGTTGTAAACTTTGTCTAATTTTCTTCGTATGCATAGTTTTTTTCACGGCTGGCACAGATTTTGGCTATTGAATAATTATAATCGCAAATAAGAAATTCACGGACGTACTTGTTAGGGCTCTCATAAAATCACATGTCCCAGGGCCTCGTGTTGGAAAATCCGACGGTAAACTCAAAAAATGTCATGCAACAGCGAGCCTAATTTTACGCTGATTGCGCTGGCACTCCAAATCGTTCCTGTTTAACGCTCTATGACGTCATACATTACAATGACGTCACATCCGCTTTAGGCTCATACGTGCTTAGGAGAAACCTGCGTTTGATTGGTGTATAAATTTTAAAAAGTTTTTCAGTCTAACACATTGACTTGCAGAACTTTCTGAACGCCCCTCGTAGTTAAGTAAATGTAGTGTACTTTTAGCGGTTTAGCCGGCACAATTAAACAAAAACTCACAATGCAACGAACAGGAATGCCTTTCATAATAATCGCTTGGAGTTCGACCTGCAGATTGTTCCACAAATTTTCAAATTGTTAGTCAAGATGAGAGAAATTTTCTGTGAATTTTGTAGGTCAGTCATGCACGTAAAGTTGTATAAGTTGTATAGAGTCTCTTAAAAGTAGGCCTATAATTTTTTTATGTTGCAGTACCGAACTGCATATTTTTTCTATTTTTTAATTATTATAATATTTTCTGCCCTATTGTCGATACGATTCTGTTCTGTCATCTCATAGCGTTCAGCGCCTTACTAGGATGCGCGAGTGTGATAGACAGACTTGCACACAGACAGACGGACATACGGACGGACAGACGTACGGACCACGCTACGGTAGCATCTATTGCCGCCTAATGGAATAAGTGACTTTTGACTAATCATCGCCTGCGAAGAGTTGCAGCGTTGAGACACAAGTTGTTAGTGTGTGCCGTGGCTACACTGTCAAGCTTGTTAGACGTCAGAGGACCGTGCCGATGAGGTTTAAGCTCCTAAACCTTCACCTAAGCTAAGTAGTTTTATCGATTTTTGTTCGTTCCTGTCCGGCCCGGCGTCGCTAGCGCTATCCATGTCACTGAATCTTGATGAGAAGCTGTCACGCAGTAACTCCACCTCGTCTCATGTCGGCTCTGCTGCATTGGCGCCACCAGATGAAGCGCTTTGTCAAACTTAGACCACGGCAACGAAGACACTTTGTTGCTGCATGCTGATAACAAGCAGGGGTATGTTGTTAAGAGTACAGAAAAAAAGTCCCAGAGGCTGAGAGTCATAACCCAAAGACAAACCCCGTGAAATAATCTCCCGCTATACAGCCTCCTCTTTTGCGACAAAGCTCCCCCTTGTGACAAAATTTCTGTCTATAGTGTCTTGTCTATGCTGTATTTGCCTACATTACTTTATGCTATTTCTTATTTTTCGTCACGAGTTTACATGTGAGAAACTCGACTCACATTACCTGGTATTTGTCGTTTAATCGTTATAGACAACTTTGCTGTGAAGCAGAGTCTACGTCGCACAAACTACGAGTAATTTAATATAAAAGCTCATCGACGTGACTGTGACTTGTTTATAGCGTAAAACGTAAGCTGCTGTTGGTGATTATTCAGGAATCTGTTGGATTGGGTTGCTAGGTGGTTCGGCCGGTGTCTGCCATGTCTTCGTCGCAGCAGTCACGGCGCGAGCAAACTCAGCCGACCTACGCCGCCGCCGCACCACCCACATCAGCAACCTCTGCCACTACGACCACGACCATGTACGCGCCCATCGCCGAGCGCGCCATCCCGTACGAGCAATACATGTCACGTGACGCGGAGCACATCTACAGCGCGTCCAGAGTCACTCCGCGCAACGCACCGCGACCCACCACGACCAACACGGCACCGAGCGACGACGAACAGCGTCAGTTGATCCGCGAGCCGACGGTCATCAGTGTATCGAGCGCGGTCGACGGCGACGTCAAGACGACGACGACGACTCCGGGCGTTGGGTCTCGGTCGTCGCGCCAGGCCAGTAATGACGCCGCCATAAGCGCCGGGTTTGACAGCAACACGCTGAAACGCATGCTGCAGACGCTGCCCGAACTGTCGACGCCCGTCGTCGACCTGATGCAAGAGTTCGAGGAGGAGTTCGCCGACGTCGTGGGACCGTCGTCCACTGGGCCACGTGACGACATGAAACCTCCGCCTGCGCCGCCTCCGCTTGCGATGCCTCCGCCGCCGCCAGCCGCTGAGGATGAACACCACACTGTGACGACGGTATCTACGGCGAGTACCGCGGTCATGGAGACTACCAGTATTAACGCTGCCACTAGCAGTGTGGCTGAGCAGCATGCTGACGTGACGCCGTTAACGAGCAGTGCTCACGCCGACGCTAATACCTCAGCAATGCAGGCAGACACGTCAGTGCATGCCAGTACGTCAGCGGCGGAAGCGGTAACGAGTGACGTCAGCAAGGCACCTAGCGCGGTGGACGACATCGACCACGGCGCAGCAGAAAACTTAGAGGAGAGCGAGGAGGAGGAACAAACTATTACAGCAGCGCCGGTCTTACTAGGCGATGTGGCTGCACTCGCGACGACGGCCGTAACGTCGTCAGGTACGGTAGTAAATGTCGCACTCGCTCACTAGCCGCATTCTGCTCGTAGCACGATCTAATGGACAGCGTCTACAGAGTCGGAGGGTTTCTTGCCAACAAATTTATTTACTCACTTACTCTGCTGACTCTGTGTAGCACGAACAAACACCGCTTTTTACAAAATCTATGCGCTGTTTTTGTTAGTAGTTGCTGGAAAGGAGGCCGTGAGATTTGCGAGATATATTTGCTGTAAATAGAACATCGCGTAAAACAGCTGCAGTACATAGTTGACAAAAAAGATTACAGAATGCTGTCATTGTAGCTGTGATGCATGGCTGCCACAAGGAAGCGAATGTCTGGAAGGGAGGGTGGTCAGATAGATATATGGTTACCATTGACAACTTATTCGAAACTCGTAAATCATTCTACCTCGAATAGTAGTCGCCAAGCAGGACAATGTTAATGATGCAGTCGTCATGACACAGCCATTGTGAAAGATTTTTTCTAGTTTGTGTTATGATCATTTACAAATGTCGGAGCCAAATAACTTGAACGTAAAGGCTTCTAGTTATTACGTACGTTAGCCTTTTGTTATACCATACCGAATGCTGACAGCACGTTTCCAGTATGCCAAACGGCCACGCCATTCTAGTGACAGAAACACAGTTGATGCATTTGCATGTGTGTTGCTTGACTAAACATAATGGACTATGCCGTAGACGGATGGTACCCGCCGGACTCTATACAGTCACGAGGACTTTCCTATATTTCTCGTGAGCATTTTCGGACTTTCGTTTTTTTCGGCAGCTTGTATTTTTGTTTACATATGACAGATTACGCTGGCTATCTGTCGGTTTTGAGCATAATAAAGGGCAGTGTTTTGTCAGGAGACGTCGAAGAAATGAAGAGATGGAACAATCGGTTTACTGGAGACAGTAATGAGAATACCGAGCAACCGTTAGACAGAGACATAAACTATTTTGTAGCCGCTACAAACAACACTGATAAGGTAAGCAGATTGGTAAAGTTACACTCGTCTGTGCTTTTTTGATAATAATAAATAATAACTGTATTTAGTGGCGTAGTCGAAAATGTAAGTTGGGGGCTCGCTTCCCGTCCGTTCTCTTTCCCTTCCCCCTTTTGTACCCTCCCATTTTTGTTCTTCTTTTCTTTACCCGTTCTCATTCTTTTTTGCTTTTTTCCTCTTTCCTTTCTTTAGAAGTAGGCCCAATACAATTTAGCTAGTAGGTTTGGGGAGCGCTGTAAGCTCCTCCAGCGCGGTGTGGGGCAGAGTCCTAGCCGAAATCAAATTTGGTGCATTCAAATATGAGGTCTGGTGGCAACGATTTTAATTAATGTCCTGGAAATCAACTGACCAAATTGGCACATTTAGTTAAGTTTGAACGTGTACGTATGTCTTGTCTGGGGGACTGAGGGGTCCTCTGAGCTTTCCTTGTTACGAAGTTCTGTTTTCATTCGCACATGTATGTTCCGCATTATGCAGCGTCATTATGCTTGTGCGTTGCTGCGTGTTCTACGAGGACTGACTGCTGACGGCACTAGAATGTCATGTTGGTTTCGTTGCGTGATTAGGTGTCGGAAAGCGACAGCGTTGCAAACAGCGAGTGCGAATCTGCGGTCATGGAAGCAAACATCTATTTCCTACCGTTCGAGTCGCAGGCGGCGTTTGCCAGTAAAAGTACAGCGATACGGAAAACCGGGTAAATAAGAAGCTGGATTATGTTGCAACTTGAATAACGTACACTTTTATTGCAGACGACTAAACTCTTTACTAAGCCTAAGTACTAAGCGCTGCTGGTGCTGAATTGTACCATTCTACGAGTACAATTGATTTGTTTTCATCTATACAGTAATAGTAGAGCCGTGGTTATGATTTACATAATCGTAACATTTTATGCAGATTCGCAATTTAAAAGTTTGCATTTTGATTATTTGGGCATTCAACAGAGTTGAACAATTTTTATTGCAAAATTTAGCAGAAATAGTTATCAGTCGTTTTAAAACGACGAGTGTAATTGGGGTGTGTTTCAGCTGGTTGTGGGTTCAGAACTGGTTGTTTCACAAGATGGTAACTGTGGTGAACGCGCCGTCTCCGGCGTGGAATCGCTACTGGGTGTGCCTTAAGGGAACGGTTCTCTTGTTTTACTTGCGCCAGCAGACGTCACTCGGAGGACAGAACGACCGAAACCCGCGACACAGCCTCGGCAAGTTTTCTGTGTATTTATAACGTATAGCATCGCATGGATTTCAACAGTCAGCGGCTAATGTTTAATAATATTTCTGATTTTAACAGCGCATCGTGTCATGTGTTTAAAATACGCCTAAATGTTGGTTTTAACCTAATCTGATTCATTTGTTCTCGCAGTTGAACAAACCGTTTTTATGTTCAGAGCTTTGCTACTTCGGCACAACAAAAGTTGAGATGGTGAAATTTGCAACAGTCATGGCAAATGATGTCAAAAATTATCTTAAAATTTTGTTAAAAAATATTGAGCTTTACCGAAAACAACGCTATTTGTTTAAGATTGTCTTTCTTTACTGCACATTGTATAAAATGGATATAGCCATAATATGTTCGTCTATTGCGTCTCTGTAGTTGTGTCTGGGAGCATTGCACATCCGTTTCCTGAATACACGGAACGTGAACACGTCTTCGCTCTGTCGACGGTGTTCGGTGACGCTTTCTTAATGCAGGTAAAATGAATGTATAGGTGTTACAGTCTGTAAAAATTCACTTCCATTTTATTCTAGCGTTTTTTGATCGTTGAAGCTTTGATGAAAGTCAGCTATGAGAAACATGTTGTCGATAATAGTAGTAGTAATCGTAGTAATATAATATGATAGTAACGTACTGATCTAAGATGCAAAATGCCGTCACATCTCTCCGATTAGATGTGCTCAACCGTTTCAAGGTAAGCCGTTTTTATGTGTTCTTTTTCACGGCAGGTTCGAAACCCTTATCAAAGTGTTCTGTTTTTCACTTTTTGTTTCATGTCGTTATATGAGCCCCGCTTCCCATCACATCGCGATCATCCAGCATCTTGTTGCATCGTCTTCATGCAATACGCTGAATTGCCTAATCACGTAGCTCGTCATGGGCTTTGACTCTACAGAAGCGGCGAGAAAATGTATGCGCGTTTCAACCTGGGCAAAAGTATCATTATGTTTCGAGTAATATCTGCAATCACTACGACTATTGCGCTAATCTTGTACGCTAAGAGAGTAATAATAAGAGTTACCGGAAGCATTGTCGCAGCCAACATTTTACCGAAATGCGTTTGCGGCCCGGCTCTGCGCAGGTCGCATTGGGGAAGCTTGCGACGCTCCTCCAGATCCTAATAGTTGGCGGGGAGGATGAAACCCCTGCCCATTTCGCCCTCGATGATTTCTGTGCCTCGACACGCTGTCCCGGTAGTGAAGTTGGCGCCCTTGTATTTTATTACCGTCTCGCTGGGGATAGTAGGCTGAGTTGTTTGGAGCAGTTGTGTGGCTGTGTGAAGGCTGACTCAGAGGTGGAGATGGAGAGCTGGGTTGACGCTGTTCACTTGACGTGTGCTGCGTCGTACGCGCGACACCTCGGCCGTGACGGCACCGCCAAGCTACTGCGAGCGGAGATACACAAGCTCGAGAACAGCATCGACCTGGTCTGTCTCTTTGTCTCTTCGTCTGTTTGTCTGTTTGCTTTTCTACCACTGCAGACATTGTTTGATTGCGGCATTCGAATTCTGTCTGCATAATTAACAAAATAACAGCGGTGTGCGGCGAAAATGTACGACGCTCCATGTTAACTAAACTTTTTTCTTTTTCAAGTTAATTTTGTAGAATAGTTGCTGACAACGATAATTCCTGAAATTGTCCTAAATGTCGTCCCTATGCGGTCAGGCGGCATTGCCGCAATTGGAATCATTATCATCATCATTCATTATCGTTCATTACGACAGGTATTACAATTAGATCCACTGTTCATACGTCTGTCTCGTACGGGGTCTTAACTCGAAAACAATAGGACGTAAAAAACTAAAATTGGCGTGAACGTTCCTGTGCAGCGCTGGAGTAACCAGTGTGCCAGTTAGAAATTTTATAGGCCAGGGTTAAGTTTAGGCATGCGCAGTACAGTGTAGACGGACAACCGCGTATTATGTCGGCACTGGGCGGACGTCTTCGCTTGTTACTAAATTGCTCGTGCTAAATTGCTACAGTAAATGAGCGTGGCTGGCATGCCACATACTCAGAGCAAATAAGGCCATTAAGGCGATATTATTTTAATCGATTCTTTGTGAAGCTGCTCAGAACAAGTAATATTGACAGTGAAAAAGTTCTGCAATCGTTTTTAGAATATCTTTTTCAAGCGTTGTTTTGACTAATAAAATTTGAAAGTTTGAACAGAAATTTAGTCTTCATGCGGAGTTAGTTGAAACGATTGTCCGAGAGTTGCCAGGTGTTTTCTGCTGTTCTCTCTTACTGTTTATATAAATGATTTATTGTCTATGTGCTACAGTTATGCACTGTGAATAGAAGTTATTGCCGATGTGCACGACACGTGTGTTCGCAGGACGTGAAGATGAAGAAGATGGCGTCAATGCAAGTTTACATGGCGTCAGATCCGGCCAGTCGTCAGGCGCTTGACAGACAGATGATCACCTGGGACGAGAACTTGGAGAAGCTGCACGTGGAACAGTATCAGTTGCGCTGCTACCTGGCCGCTCTGCAGGCTGCAGATCTACCCAGCACCAAGGCAAGAGACATCGACTGCAGACTTCATTCATTTACTCACTGTCACTGCGTTGATGTTATAGTACCAGGGATGTGCACGAGACCTTCTGAGTCGAGACCGAGACGAGACGTTGCAGCTTCCGAGACGCTTGCCGAGACCTCGAAGCTCCCGAGACCCTCTTCAACGTCTCGCCGAGACGTTTTTCGTGACGTATGGTAAAACACATTGACAATGAAAGAAAAGTATACGGATTAATTAACGGGGCGACTGAAAAACGCGAGACTGGAAAACCCGGCACCAAATCACGGGGGTGGAAAACGCGGGACCGGAAAACCCGGCACCAAATCGCAGGGGTGGAAAACGAAGGAATAAATTGTATGGACAGCCAATGGGACAATTTTTGCAATTTATTGAAATAACAGTAAGT
>Ga0056128_1009533_pt1 | contig 12186 bp, 5 predicted proteins | sample WorMetLIZISLAND2_FD_71113 | JGI IMG/M metagenome (GOLD analysis project Ga0056128, IMG submission 71113) | Marine gutless worms symbiont microbial communities from Max Planck institute for Marine Microbiology, Germany - Olavius geniculatus... ...
AGGTTCTAGCTAGAAGGACGCAAATAATGGTATCTTACTGCTATATGTCCGTGCTAGCTATAATGTTGATGGTTTTTATGTGGACAGAGTTTTTATGGTGATTTTTAAAGGTTTTTATTTGGTAGGTTTTTGACTGGGCGGAAGCTGACAGAAAACGCGACTATGGTATGAAATAATAACGACTATTAGGACGCAGGCTTGTGTATAGGAGACACTATACAGAGTTAGCAAGTGTTATAACTAGATAGCTGGAGACTATAAAATGACTTTAATGTATTACCAAAAATTTGTTACAGTGTGACGTCACCAGGAAGCACGGCTGTAAACAGAAGAAGACACATCGCGCAGTGATCATCGCTGCATGCAGTATGGCCCCGGTACCAAAAAAACAACGGTGCACTCCGGTGCACTCCAAGAACTTGCTACCAAATCGAAACGTCACAAAATTGCCTAGTGAAGTAATGTAATCAATCCACAACTCACAATTTTTGTTCGTCAGAAATTCCAAACAGCGATTGGATGAAGTGTCGTAAAAGGCGCAGGGAGATGGAGTATTGTAACTATTGTTAAGGGTGTAAATCAAAATTCCCCCTATTTTTCATCGAGCAATCCACACAAAATATCTTCCCCTAGAGAGGGAAAAGGCCAAGGGGGACTTGAGTTTGAAAGTGGGAAGAGAACTTGAGCACAAAAGTGGGGGAAGTTGAGCCCGATTTTGATTCCAGATTTGGAGGACAGAAGCCTCTGGGCAGATTTGCTCAAATTTGAAATGCAAAAGAAAAACTTTTTTCGGAACTGTGTGCTAAAAATATTACGAGAAAAACTCGTTTTGCGCGCTGTCCACATGCGGATGAGCCACGTCTTCGTTCAGTTAAAGATAAGTCCAAACGGTCAAATGCATTAGTCAGCACAGAAGGTCCATGTGGTTCTCGGTAGTACTCGACCGGCCTAAATCATGCTACTTTGCAATGCCTACATCTCATATTAACCGGTCGCCGGGCAGTCGCGAACGTCTTTAAGACTCAGTTAACTTCTTAAAGCATTTGACCTTCTTGACATCTTAATGAGAACCTATTTTTCGGGCACCTGTCGAATGGTTGTTAGACATACTTTAGTCACCATGCGAGCACTCGTTAACCTATATAAGCGTGTCTTGAACAATTATCTTCATTAAACTGGCTGAGTTACTCAGCATATTAACTTATGACTCGAGTTACTTCGTTAACTGCTAGCTGCAACCGGACGCTTCCGTGAAGTTGTCCGTATCATCATTACAATGCCATTCAGCAGCAGCAGCAGCAGCAGCATCAATCGCTGTTTGAGACTGAGCGGCCGACAGACCACTCTGCCCAGCATCGACACGCTATCGACGGTTGGTCACGGTCAGCGTATTTCGCTGAATGGTTTATTGCCTGTCTGTCCGTCGTTCTCTCCGTCGGAAAGACGCTATTAGAAGTTAAACGAAAGCGTGACGCGCTCACGTGCATCGCGTACGGGCGTGCACGCAGCGGTACAGTGGCGGGGGGGCGGCTGCGGCAGCTGCTGACTGAGTCCAGCTGTCGCGAGTCTGGTCTGATCAATTCCATGGCAGCAGGTCCGAGCGGCGATCACTGATCTTCGCCGGTAAACAGATTGCTGCCACGTTGCTGGGCCGGCGCAGCGTTCAGACTGACGTCGTCCAGTTTAGTTTACGATTAGAACTGCTAGCCTGGGCATCTGTGTTTCCCTCGGGCCTACGTGCGTTCGTATCTGTTCGTTGAAGTTTTGGTTTCTGGTCTCGCCGAGTGACGTTCGACGCAGAGCGGTGTTGCTCGTTACCGACACTGTTCAGTAGTCCAGTGTCCACTGCAATTAGTATTGTGTCCGGCATGTTAACTGACCATTTCACGGATAAACGCTACTGCAGTGTTGCCAAGATTATCGCAAAAAATGAATGACAGTATAAAGTTCTTAGTACTTAAAATAATAAATAACACTAGTAGAGGCAAAGCGGAATTCCAAAATACTACTTATTTTTGCAACACTTAATTCTCAAACTTGCATATAGATAGTTGTCGGCTAAGCGACACTGTCAGCAAATTTAACAAACAGCACTACGTAACGCAGTAAAGCTTTCTCGGTGTAGTGATTGCTATATAATAATAATTCAGTCGCGCCGACCGCTATATTAAATATAACAACCTTTACTTTCTAAATACTGTTTAAATACTTTTTAGACAACTATTTAAAAAGTTGTTTCGATAAGCTGGGAGTACCTTCAAATATTAGGCATTTAAATAGTACCCAGCACTGCATTCATGACGGTAGGCCAAGACATGCAGCCATGCACGGTTATCTGCAGACCGAGTTGCTTTGGCATTGCGACTTTCTCCGCTGACCGTGACCCGAAGAATGCAGATTACATAGCGTCGTTTATTTACTCCTTCTTATACCCAAGTCTCCTCGTTCTCTTTCTAAACTGAGACAGGTCGTGGTCAGTTTAGACTATTGTGTGGTCTCACATTCACATATCCAACGCTAGCATGTGGGCGACAAACGTATAGCAAAGATATTTCTTGCTCGCAAAATCTCGTAACGGCTCGCAACTCGCGAGTGCTAAAGTACAAGACGTAGATTTCACATGAAATCGAACGTTTATTTGGACGACACGAGTTCAGTAGGCCTATATTATAATCTTCGTCCTTCTATGCAACTGTCACTTTGCTACAGCTCAAACTAATTTAAAATGAAACGTGAAGTTTTAGCTAACAATTTACTCTCCATTCTGTCGACTTTCATCTCCCAGATGTCCGCTCATTTTTCATTAGCCTTTGTCTAATGTCGCAACATTCGCTGCAGTCTGCACATTCTTGCAGTCTTAACATCGCCTATTATGGATTTTAAAAGGTCTATGATGGTAGTATTATAGAAGGCCTATTTATAGCATCCAGTTTGTTCGTCTCTTTCAACTTAAGTTGCAGCGGCAAAAACTGCACGTCGTATCGGCCATCGTAACTATTACATGTGGGCTGCTATTATCTTGTATCTTCTCTGACTCTGTGTCCTGCGACGTCTGGTTCAGCAGGGGCGTCATTTAAAAAGGGGTGGATGGGTCTACGGATCTCTCCAGGGATTTCCGATTTTAATTTTTTCCCTGTAAATCGTACCTTTGAAACGGTGTTACTACTGCAAATGTTACAACAATACGTTACGTAGACTGAGACCCCAAAGATTACTGGAGACCCCCTCCCCAATAACTTACTGAAATGACGCCACTGTCGTTCAGTAATAGCAGACTGAGCAGACGCTGGTATAATAAAGGCGCGTTTACACGACACCGGATCGGAGTTTTCTGTGAAGCACGCAGTGCAAATCACTGAGATCAGCCACAGTTCACTGCTGACCAACTCAACTCGGTCCGCATGGTCAGTCAGTCTGTTTGCACTGTCAAGTGCTGCATGCACCGAAGTTCTATCCGTAGTCAGTTACCCGCTTAATGCATTGCCTCTCGCGTAGCGTGGACGCGTGTAGTGCATTTGCGCGTTGATTTGGCCTGACCGACGTACAGTTTGAAACAAGAAGCAGTGAAAAACACTGAGATGTGAAGACTTCTGCTTAATGTGGCTTAGGTCGGTCCTTTTCTCTTTCAAGCCCTCAAGCAGCGACGTCGTGCATGGCTCAGAAAGTAGCCGAAGCAGAAAGTCGTCATTTTTCGACAGACACTGAGAATTTCCGACAGCGATGAATCATTATAGATGCTCAAAATCTTAATTTTGCCCCCCTCCAAATTTTCCGAAAATGTTGGTAGCATCGAATGAACGAATATTTTTTGACAAAGAAGTTTTTAAACAATTTTTCCGACAGTCCAAAATTTAGGTAAAGGGCAATTATTGCTTTTTCCCTCCCTGCTTCCTAGCCTTCCTTTTCGAACTATGAGGTTGCCTCTCCTGCCTTTTGTGGTCACAGGCGCCCTTGAAAACGGACGAACGAAAAAAGTGCAATGCGTAACGAGTCTTTCTGTGCGGGAAGACTGTAGGCCTAACTACTGTATTATAAATAGCGCACTTAGCGCACTCTCGTAGGCTACTGTAGGTACGTTCAAAACGTTAAGATTGGCAATAAATAACCGCGTTCATTGCCGTCACGGAGGTTTTGTTATCGAATGTTTATCTGGGGCTTTACTCCCGGTAAAAAGACGGATATTATCTTCGGTTCTTGAACGAGTTTGTTCGGCCGAGTAGACATAATGTCGTGCTCACATAGGCTAGCCTCTCTCGCAGACGTTAAAGCACGATAAGACACTGCCCTGGAGAAACTAAGCAGCAAAGGAGTGCACAGGGTCAAAATTCGGAGGATTTTTTTTGAGCGCACTGCGACCACGGCAGCCTAAACACCAGCGCAGATAAATGTTTTGATCTGATTGACCGAATGGAATAATGCGGGGAAAGGGGGATTTTAGAATGATAAAGTCATGGATCTGTGTTATACCATAACGTACAGTACATCGCAATGAAGGAAATAAAATTGAACGAACGAATGGATGACTACTTTATGGCATAGACTGCGGAAGTTTTTCTTTATAAAAGAAAACTTTTGCAGTCTAAGACTTCTTCTTAAACAATTAAAAAAATTGCACACATAAAAAGCCATAAAGTCATCCGTTCGTTCATTCAGTCACTCACTGTTGCATTACATGTTATTAGCACAGTGCATGGGACAATCGAAATATTATCCGGAATTTACTTTCCACCGAGAGTGACCATGCTACTAATGCTTGCAGACTCATGTCAAGCCGGGTAAAACTGTAGACCTATACTCATATACCGATCATGTTCTCGGAATATAATACGTAAGTTATAATGTCGTGTGAATGGATGTAAGCCTGTCAGTCATAATCCGCTTGTGACGTTTGTTAACAATGACTCCAGCTAGCGTATTCAGCTGGCGCAACTGCTAAAGCCGCAGACATCGCTCAGCCGCTGAAATCCCGCAGGTTGCCGATCAAGCGTATTAAAATGACGTCGGTGTCGGACTGTCAGACTCGACCGCCTGCTAACCAGGGCGTTCTATCAATATATCCCGCTGCTAACGAACTTAGAATTATAAATTAATCGTCGTGGTTGAGGGAGGGCGTCGGATGAGAGGGGTCACGTGACCGTCCACTTCGTGGGTGGTCCCTCTGATGATGCTGCGATCAGGCGAGAAAGTAACGCGGCGTGTCTGGACAGCAAAAGGACAACCCCGCCCCAGGACAAAATCCCGCAACAGTATCTAAACGGCATAGTTCTTCAACGATAAATCTATCTCAAAACTACGGAGCGTCACCTGCCATATTCACACAGTGTTAATTGCCGCCCGACCCAAGTGAACGGCTAAACCGTAGATGTAAAAACATTTTTGTTTTTTTAAAATAAAGTTAAAAAAGCATGTTTTATGTTTTTTGTAGTGATTTTTTTCTGTTTTTTCTTAATGTTTTTGTGTTTTTAATGTCATGTTTTTTTGTTCTTGTTAAAACATAAACGTACAAAATTACAAATTTGATTTATTTCTCATGGGCAAATTGCGTTCAGCTGTTTTTGACCTATACATTCAGTACATTTCGGTTTTTAGTCTATATAAATGGTAGGTTTTTGTTTGTAATTATCTGAGTTAGATACTCTTTGCGTGTATAACGGCGAAAAAAAGTAGCGATTGGAAACATCTGCAATTTAATGCTTTTTATGCATGTTTTTATAATGTTTTTATAAAAGTTTAAAAAACATGTTTTTTGTGTTTTTTAATTTGCAAATCAATGTTTTTAACATGTATGGGCCAAACGCGCTCCACCGCTACTCCAGCCAGTCAGGCCGGTGCTTGATTTACCTACCCCGGAAAGATGAAATCCTGAGTTGATAATGACGTTGGTTATATACCGAGATGGCTAACCCGTCCGCCCATCCAAGTACTAACCACATGATAGCGACGCGATCGTAAGTCAAACACTCTACCACTACACTACCGAGCTAGTCGCTGTTGGGATTCTCTCTCGGGGGAGGGGGATTTTGTCCTGGTGGGATTATGTACTCGTATGGGGGAATCGGTGCGGGATACGGCTGAGCGGTGTGGTCAGTGATTCGTCAGAGAGAGAGAGACAGAGCCGTGAGTCACTCAGCGAGTCGAGTGCTCTCCAGTCGCAGCAGTCAGCAGCAGAAGCAGATAGCACTTGTGTCTGACTTAAACGACGTTGTCATTCGTCAGCGTCCGCCGTTCTGGTCCGGATGCTGGTGCAAATCTGTTGAATGCCGATGCGCTGATAGTAATTCTGAGTACGACTGAACGAGTTCTAGTATAACGACGTTACTAGATTGCACCGTGACGATGTTGTCGACGCCGACTACCGAAGCGGCGCTCATCTCGACACTTCTACTGATCGTTGCGTCCGCGGCTTCCGTACAAGTAAGCAAAAAATTAAAGTCCGGCACTTGCTATAGCGCTTCTTGATTTCATCGTCGTCTCGAAACGATCTTTGTCTGTTCAGCATTTTTCGGAAAAAAGCTGGCGTTTAGTGATAATTTCTAAGGCCAGAGAGGCGCTTTTACAATATCGGCAGTGGAAGTTGAATCCGTAAATCCGAAACATGAAATTTGCATTCTGACGAGTGTTGTTTGATGCATACCGCTTACTCTACCAATGCAACCAAGCAATAGAAAATCATATACGAGTAGATTTACTGTGTTTTGCACCAAATTAGCGCGGCGTGCCAAAAATTGATACGTTCAGATCGCCGATCTGAACGTATAATTATCGTTTAGAAGTTGTCACGTTGAAAACAGATCGGATATCTTCGGGAAGTTCTTTAAACTTATGCGTGTAGACCGCAATGATCCAGCAGTTCGAACATATGGAGAAGTTGGCATCCAAAAAAACAATTTGCTGGTGACTTTTTACAAGAACAAGCTTTAACTTCGCCCCAGAAAAAAATGCTGGAAAAATGACGTAAACGTTTTTCCCCTAAAATTACACGAGGTTTGTTCGCTGTGCAGGATGGGAACGAGAAGACGACATCGGCGTCATGTTCACGATCGTGCGGAGGAGGCATTGCTGTCGTGGACCGACGACCATCACCGTGTCCAGTGCCTGTCAACGGGTCAGTATTCACAACCGGTTGACTGAAAATGCCGCATATAAAACGCAGGACACGAAATTGCAAGACTAGAAAGATATCGTATGAAAATAATCCAGCGTGTAATTTTTTTTCAAAACAACGTGAGCAGCCGCCTGAAACGTCTGCCGCTTCTGAGCTACATTCACGTCGCTTGCAATTTCATGTTTTGCATTTTTATTCCCTGTCACTTGGTCCGTCATTTTTATATCCGTCATTTTTATATCCGTCATTTTCAGCGTCCCTTCATACGTATGTCAGTGGGTCAGTGTCTCGTTGAGTGACGCTGATTGATTGAACTGTCAATTACACCACCGGCGAGGGGCACCTGCTGTGTGACGCAAACAGTCTCGAGTCTTGACGCGGTTGTAACACGACCTTCTCGTTCTGTTTATCTGCAGCTGCGTTTAACGCCCGACTGATTTATATGCGAATGACATCGCGGGACGACGCATTCGCTGTTAATTAACTACACTGTGTCTCAAACAACCGGACCCCTATTACGTTTTGAAATAACTCCAACAAACTGTGCCTGATAATAATGATGATTAGCTGAGAAAATCGTATGCAGTTGTAGCTCGTTGTCCAAAAGTGCCGTGAAGAATTACGTATTAACTTCCCCCCCAATTTGCTTTTCTGTGAATATTGAACAAAGTTCTGAAAAAGTTAATGCTGAACGCGGCAAGTTAGCCTACGTCAGGTTGACATCGTGGTGCGGCAAACGCTATTACAAGTTGGGAAAATCGGCGGCATGGGAGTCACTGTGTGATAGCAGTGCCGAAGTCCATAGAAATATTTTTCTTCAATTCCTTTGAAGCCACAGGTGACGTCGTCAAAATCAACACCCATAGGCCTACCAACTTTTCGCAATAAAATATCCGCCATTCGAGTAGACCGTGTCGCGAACTTTGCCCGGACTTTGTCGCAAAGTCGGCGTGATGGAATTTGGGCTTTAATGCGGGAGGAACGTTTGGTCAAACGAGCACACCTGTTCCTGCTGTTTGCTGTTACCTGGATCATCAGTTTGTTCGTGCATCGTAATTTATGTGGTTGTACATCCGCGGGCTGCTGATCGGTTATCAACAGCTTGCCGAGATAAGTGACCCCAGGCCGATGTCCCATTATAGGATAGCCCCCAGAAAAGTCTCCCCCGGCCAACAATTTACCGGCAAAAACCGCCCCGCCCGGCGGCCGCTCGGGCGGGACGGATTTTTGCTGGTAAATTGTCGGCCAGAGAAGACTTTTCTGGGAGCGATCCTATAATGGGAAGGCTTTTTATGGGCCGGCAATATTTTAACAGGTACTAGTCCGTTAATTCAAAAGCATTCTTATTATTATCATTAACGCTAAGGCTACCTATAAGGCTAAACCTGCCGCTAACCCTAAACTCAACCTAAAACCTAGCGGCTACTTCGAGTGTGGGTGAATTAACGGACAAGAACCTTTTAATAACATATCAGTTCCGTGATTATCTCTTCCCTCTTCCCGGGCGGATTTTTCATGGGGAAACATTTTAATGTGACACCGGCGGGCAGTTCTTCTTGATCTGCAGATGTCTCGGGATTAGTGGTTCCAATTAGCTTAGCTAGCAGCTGACTGACCAACTAGGCCAAGTCCAGTGGGTCGAGTGCTATCCTCCTATAGCCACATTTCACAGCAGCGTGCGCGGTGCCAGCCTCCACGATGCTACCGCCTCGAGCCAACCTATAGTGGCAGCGGCTCGAAGTTTCTGCACTGAACGTCGAATTCCACATCTTCACTGCTGTAAAAGTTTAGGCTCAGCTAGGTTAGGCCTATACATTTACTGTTTTGGTCCAAAAAATCGTACAAAAATTACTCTAGAAATATAGTAAATAGGCTAAAGCACTATTATCCGTTACTCAGATGATGAATAATAAATACTATTTTACAGCAGAGTTAAAAAAAACAAATGTGTTAGTTCGAGATTCGTGAACCTGACGTACTCCTCGCGCTTTATCCATCGATCCCAAACCCGTCTCTTTCCTTACCAAACCAAACAGGAAATGATTCAGAATACCTTTTTAAGAGATGGGGTCATTCGAAGTTTTTTAGGATGCAGGGTCGTTCGGTCAGTCGTCATATTGATGTCACAATAATTCTGTTCCTCGTTGCCACGTTGGGAACGTTTAGACCTAAGTAAAACTAATTTTCAAGCCTTCGCCTTGATTTGTGGCCGCTTGACAGTCCCTATCGTTGAACTGTATACCACGATTAAGGTTAAGAGTTTAACAGGGCTGAAATTTGATAGATATACGGTTCTTTAGAGCATTCGCCGTGTACTCGACATGTTAACGTTTTTCGCGCGAAAGCAGAAACTGCTATAGCGCGTCTTAGCCATCGCAATTCTGCCCGTCCGTCCGTCCGTCTGTCACACCGGTGGATCAGTCAAAAACATAGATGTAAAAAACGTTCCAGGAAAAATAAAAAAACGTTAAAGAACGTTAAAAAACGTGGCAAGAATTTAAAAAAAACGTTTAAAACGTTGAATAAAAAACGTTAGCCATAATGTGTTCAACTTTTTGCCTAATGCCTAATGCTGTAAGCGCAGTAGACCTGAAATAATAGTTTAGATAAAGAGAACTTGATTTAATTTTAATGTGGTCGTAAGGCAACAGCATTAAATTAACTAAATATGCTAGTTAAAAAAAGTTTTATTTAGTATATTTGGACTAACTAAGTAAACTATATCACCATGATCTATTAATTTGTGTCTGTAATCCCAAAAGTGCTTCACAGAGCTTTTGGTGGGATTTTCAATGCACGTTTTTTAAATAAAAAAACGTTAAGCAAAATAAAAAACGTAAAAACGTGGCAAAAATAAAAAAAAACGTAAAAAACGTTTTTTGCATCTACTCAAAAACAGTCAAGCTAGGATCGTCAAATCTTAACTATGTGCTGCCTGGAAGACTCTCGTTTCAGGATCCATAAAGCTTTTCCATAAATTCGAAAAGGGTCACCCGGAGCAAAAACGCTAAATGAGAGGGGATAGGGAAAATTTGCGATTGTCGGCCAATAAGTCGCTGTATCTCAGAAACGGTGCGAGATAGGGCTTAGGTTATTATTAATCACTAATAGGAAGTCGTACACGGGCTTTCGATTGCCACCGAGAGCAATGACCTTGGACGACCTTGAACATTGAAAATGTTTTATGGATTTTTTTGGCGATTTTGGGCTGCGAGACACATTTCAAGAGCGAATTGCGCCGAAAGCGCTACAGATAGACCAAGACGAGCTGCGTGTGTAATTTTAGCATTGAACGTAGATTTCAGCGGTCCAAGTTTCGACTTTTTAGGTTCAATGAAACCTGCGCACGAAAACAAAAAATCGTTATTTTACCATTGTTGTCTAGTCTTTCGTGAAAACGGTTGCTGTCACAACAAGTGACGAGTGACGAGCTTTTTAGTTGTATCAACATCGATGACTTTGAAAGACTCTGAACTGCCAAAATAAGGGGATTTATTGTTTTTTTTGCGATCTTCGGTTGCGCCGCACACTTTAAGAATTAAGAGTGAATTGCGACGAAATGGCTGGAGATAGACTAAGGTAATTTGCGAACAGGAAGTGTTATAGGCTTTCGCGCGTCTCGTGAGCATTAGCTCAAATTTTTTGTTATCTTTATTTTTTACCTTCACACTTAACCAGTTTTTAACATGGTATAGCATTATGTGGTGCTGACATTTCTACTGAGTTTGGAAACTGCGCGACTGCCTTGCTGTTAGTTCATCAATTTATTTTGTCTGTTATGACGTCTGGCCACTGGCGACTGGCGACTTTAATTTTTTGACCCTAAAGTCACACCGCGACTTTTTCTCTGAATACAGAAAAGCGGCATTTTTGATGACGTCATAATTATGTTTATGTAGTGATGTGCTAAGTTCTCTATCATATTAGAAAAGTGGAGTCTGGGGATTCTCTTGTCGGAAATTCTGAAAGTGTATTTACAAATTTGACATTTTATAAACTTTGCAGACACTGTGCCATTCGTAAATGAATGGGTTGTGGATGTAGGTCAGCGAATGACGTCAGCGAGTGTACTACGTCATCGCGTCAATACGTGCTCTGTAACACGCAAGTAAGTCAACGCACGTTCATCCTGATCAGTGCTTTGTACAGTATACATTTTTGTGACCGACTGTTCAAGTATAGTACGGTGAACCAAGTCCTTGGTGTGTGCATGAAGTAGAGTCATCGTGCATGGCAATTGTCGATGTATTGACACCGTTATTCTATCGCATGCATTGACTCATGAGATTGGAAATAATTTCTACCCGAACTTAGTTTACTTAAAGCTGTTGAAAACTGAGAAGGCTAGACTGGGACACCTAAGCACAAATTTTTAAACAATGTCAAACATTATATCTTTGTATTTTGTTTTTCACTATTTTAGGAAAATAACATTCTTTGTATGTTATGGCGTACGCCGTTGTGCTACGTTTATGAGATGATAATGTTATTGGAAACATATGTGTGAACTAGTGACTATCTTGTGAGCGTCGTGACGTGTTTGTAATCTGTAGAGCTGCAACGATGAACCAGTTGACATGCGGCAAGAGCAATGCAGCCAATACGACGGCAAGATGTTTGACGGAAAGCGATACACGTGGGCACCTTACACAGACGGTTTGTATCTTAATTGACTGCACAAAAGTATCGTGTTCGCGCATCACTACTCAAGTATAGGGGCCTAATTTACAAAATATCGTAAGACAATCCTAAAATTGTCGTAAAATCATCGCAACTTTGTTGTATCTTTGTCGTAAATCAACGAGTTACGATGTCGTAAGATTGTCGTAAAAATGTTGTATCCGAATTTTGGAAGCTGATTTTACGACATCGTAACTCTCGCAATTTTGTCGTAACTCCATAGTCGCTAAAATTAGCCAGCCAATCAACCGCCGTTACGTTGACCTCAACCACGACTTCAGCCAATCGCGACGCAGTGTCACTGAGCTGGCGGCGCACGGCGCTGCACGCCAATCGTCTGCTTCCGCCGTTGCGAAAGGTTACCAATGTAAACAATAACAAGTGAACTGATTTTGGGGCGA
>Ga0056128_1009535_pt1 | contig 12185 bp, 10 predicted proteins | sample WorMetLIZISLAND2_FD_71113 | JGI IMG/M metagenome (GOLD analysis project Ga0056128, IMG submission 71113) | Marine gutless worms symbiont microbial communities from Max Planck institute for Marine Microbiology, Germany - Olavius geniculatus... ...
CTTAGTGCTAAAGTGCGACACGTGGCAAACAGCAACATCCGTACAAAAGCTGCTGATAAAACTCTGGAATTGTCATAAATTAAACTAAAAGCGCTAAAATTCATGAAAAATCACGGATTTTACGGAAATCAGCGTTTTTCACGGAAGGAGGTCAATTTCACGGAAAATGTCACAGCCGTGAAATCGTGAATTAAGTTGGTCCCTAGAAATTGCTTCATCAGATGTGAAGTATCTGCCATTAACATATCATGTGAAAGCTTCCATGTCTCTGCTGCAAGCAGTGTCTAGGTTTCATCAGCATACATCAACATCGATAGTCATTGTTAGTCTCGTCTCACTCACTCACGACTGTCTACTAGCACATAGATTATGATCATTGTATAACTGTTACTTTTTGTATACTGGTTGATATTAACATAACGTTACTAATTACCATGTTACTAATCAAATGTTGTGCTATTGTTATATTCTTTTTTGGAAAATATACTGTTTCTCACTCGGTGAAAATTTTTAGTGTTAGCATTCCTTCTGTGTGGAACTTCTCATATTATCGTAGGATGTAGATTCACCATACGTCACAGCATTTCTATACATAAGTTTCCAACTAACCTGTTTGACATTGCTTATAGTACATGTGTGCACTCAGCCTATTTTCTGCCATTTTGTGCTTTTGATTTGTTTGCGGCATATGGCATTAGTAGCCAAGTGATAATAGAGCTGTTGTACAACAGAACTATTTTAGTTTGGAGGACCTAGAATATTTATTTCTGGGTCATCTGGTACAGTCCCTTGCACTTGATGACCCCGGGACTGTACTAGATGACCCGAAAATAAATCTTTTAGGTCCTCTAAACTAAATTGTACAACAGCTCTATCATCACTTGGCTACTGGCATTATATAAATGCATTTTGGTTAATTGATTGGTTGGTCGGTCAGTTGGTCGGTCAGCCAAATGGTCAGTTGGTCAATCGGTTGGTCAGTTGACCAGTCAATTGGTCAGTTTGTAAACTGATTGATAATGTGTTTGCTGTGCAATGTTCAGCAGGCAAAGCCATCGTTAGCCGGCTCAGCTCATTCCAAGGAAGGCAGCTGTGAATCCATAGCTGCAGCTGCTGCTGAAAAAGTAGCTCCACTTCCAAAAGAAAAGAAAGGTTTTTTTTTTTTTTTATTTGCAAGGCATAATCTACTATTGTTTTCACGCACACTCTGACTAGTTAATTTTTACTTTGTTTACAATGTAAACTTATGCTTAAAACTAAGTAGAGTGGTATTGTCGTCACTGTTTTCTTACTATCACATCAATGCTTTGCTGTTTTTTTGTCAGATTGTTGTTGTTACTTTTATTCAGTTAAATATAAAAAAACTTACCAGTTTATTACTACCGTGCTACACTCTGATAACATTTCTAGACTACACCCATGTGACTCTAGGTGCAATTCATCTACTGGTTAGAGTATCAGACTTATATTTACGAACTTTATCATGGATCAGTGGTCATTTTGAAGCAATCTCAAGTTGGTTACTTACTATCTGCTCAATCAGCTCAGCCTATTATTTTCAGCCAGATGGAAATGAGTAACTAGCTTTTGGCTAGGAGTTGAAAGCCTAGTGTACCTGATTGTTTTGTTGATGTCTCTGCATGTTGCGCCATGGGTTCAGTTGTTTGCTTGCGTGGGTATTTGATGGCTTTGGTATCATAAGCTCATACTGTCAGCTTAGCTGCGACTTCAAAGATTGTAAAAATCCTTGACATGTACCTGATCTGCATAAGCAGCACTATATCAAGTGCGACATCTTACTTTGGTCTGCTGTTGTAGGAGGAAAGAAAGGTAAAGGTGACAAGAAAGGAAAAAGTGAAAAGGCGAGTGAAATCAGTGTATCCGTGCCTACAGCTGAAAGTAGTAAGTACTCTTCTGCTTAGTTGATTATTGGCATTAAATGTTTTGCTAGATATCATTTATTTGCCAGCTTGCATTACTAATGGCTGCATTTGCTGTTTTTGTTAATAGCAGTATTTAGTTCAATAACTCTATGTGACTTATGATTTTAGTAAAATATTATGTGCACAAAATTGCAGTAATGAATCTATATAATGCTGCAGCTCTTCCTGAAGGCGTGGTGCCGCTGTTTCTTTCATCAAAAACGCAAGAGGTATTTGGAGTTCATACGGACATTGACGTCACTACAGAAAACCCGATGAAGATTATTAGCAAAGAGCAAGTGCTGCAAGATCTCTACAACCGAGCTGCTATCTCAGACTTTCATCCAGTCAAGCCACTGATGGTGGTAGGTTGATTCAACTGTGATTTGAGTTTTTATTTTTTTCTAGGGCTGCGGAAGTTAACAATTAATTTAATCGTTAATGATTAAGAACATTTAATGATTAAAAAAAATTTTTAACGATTAATTGCAAATATTGTTTTGCTGTCTTACTTGGCATAACAGCAAGTAGATTTCTGGCATAAAGTAAACAATAATGGCCGACAGCAAGTTAAAAATACTGAGCTAGTTAAATATAAGGCCATTTCTGGTTGGGTTGCATATTGTAATGTGACCTGTTAGCATGGTTGTATAGTAGTGTAACGTACCACTCAATCAGTGCCTGTATTGGTTGTGTGCTTTGATAAATCCTGAACTTTTGCTTGTTAACATCTGAATATGATATGGCAGTTATAGTATTTTATCATTAGTCACAGCTTAAAATTTTTGTGTTATTTTGTTCATTGCATGGTATATTTACATACCGGTACTTTTAGAATTTGTTTGAGTTAATAGAATACCTGGAGATGGATAAAAATATGACAAAAAATTGTTATACTCTGTTTACATGCTGAAGCAAATGTAAAGCAAATTTAGAGCACACATCGTGCACGTGTATTTTGAAATTGAACACGTTTGCTTCATGTATGCTTCCTCATCTAAATGGGGTATTAAGGTTAGAAAATAGTTTAGCTGCTTTTTTGATGGCATGACAGTTTTGGTTAGTTTATAGATAAGTATGTTATAAATACTCTAATTTCGTGCCCGAGCACACCACTCTCTGAGTGCGGTAGTTGTTAGCAAAGACACTGTAATTTCTGCTGATAACACGGCAGATGAAAACTTCAAAGGATTTTTGTTTTGTTGTATTGAGATTGAAATTAGAACATTATTAGCGTTATTAGAATGAAATTAGCATATTTATAATATATGTATCTATGAACTAACCAAAACCGTTAGGCCATCAAAAATGCAGCTTTGGTTTGCCGCATGCTGTTAAATGTTGCAGCATTATGCAGTGCATTCTGGTGTGTGTTAGGATTATGATGGAGATGAAATTCTTCTTGTTTATGACCCGGATTTTAAGCATGGCCAGAACTTTTTTGTTGCAACTACGGAAGAAGCAAAGCAGCGACTGCTAAAGGTATTAAGCTTTATTCATCTGTCAATATTAGATAAACTGTTAATTAAACAAAATGAGTAGATTTTTAGTACATGTAGAAAATATTGTTGTTTTGCCCCATAATCTGTTGAGTAGTAACTGATGAAGTTTGTAAATGACTAGATGCTCTAGCGTTGTGTAAGAATTTTTTTGTGGTGGCAGCTTGCTTTTTTAAAGCTGACTGCATTTTACAAGGTAATGTAGCAATGCATTTTGGGTATGATGGGATGTTTTATGATTACACATTAGCTGTAGATTTGCTGCATAGTATATCTTTGAAAGAACTTTGATAACAGCCATTATTTGATGCTGTCATGACCAAAACTTAGTCGCTTATTTTTATTGGGCCACACTGCAATCTTGAGGCTTTATCGCTGATTATAATTGCAGTGATAATGTCGTGTTCTAAAGTCATTCATCCACATCGTAAAGTTGTTGTTTGTGACAATGCTTTCTGACAGCCTGAAGGCGTCGAAGAGATTGTAGAAAATGTATGTTAGTCATCTGTTGGCAACTGCATTTCTCAACCTTTTACACATTTCACTACACTTGACTGACACAAGTGGTTTTTATGTTGACTTTTTATCGCTAGCCAGACACTAGCCTTATTACTTCTTACATGCTGAAAGCTTGAGTATTACACCACTTCTGAGTGATGGAACTGCCGCCGAGCAAATTACAACCAATATCTTCATTGATTTGCTTACAATTAAATCATACAAATGCATGAAGGATAAAGATTTTAGCCCTGCTTTTTATTTTTACTCAAAACTCTGAAAATGTGGTGTTTTATTGAAGGTGATGGTTTTGTGTATAGAACATTTTTCGTTGCTTAGAGAAACATTTTTGTGTGCAAATTGCTGATTCATAGTTGATTTTTTGAGTAGGCCTAATCGAATGTATTATTTTGTGTAGACAGCAGAAACCTTGGACATTACTTAGTATTAGTAAAATTAATATGAAGTCTTGAGTAGAAATATTATTATTATTATTGTATATGACACATACAGTGCATAGTTTTACTGGACTATCACAGCTATGTTTATGTTTGAATGCATCCACTTCTGTGAATTTTGTATTTTTTTGTAAGATTTTTATTTGAAAAGAGTGAGAAGTTGATGAGATTTGTTGCATGTTTTATAAGTAACTTTTTCTGATGATCGCATTGTTGACACTAGGTGCATTTTTAGTTTAACTGCCATTTACTTTGCACATTTGCTGATTTGCTATCAGGCAGAGCTTGGTCCCACTTTGTCACTTTGCACCAGTGGCGGGTACAAGAGGGGTGCGGAGGGGGCGGCTGCTCCCTATTGACCGGATGCATCTTAAAACAAGCGAAAATTTTGCACGAAGATGCACCATTTTGCATAAAAATTTCAAAAATTTTCTGGGGAGGGGGCATATCCCTTTCCCCAGACCCCACCTCCTATCCTTCCGCCCCACCTATTCCAAATTTCTGGATCCGCCACTGCTTTGCACAGATCTGCAGATCTCACTGTCCACATTTGTGTCACTTTAATTTATTTGTATATGTGTAATTAATTAATTTACATATTATGTAGTATTGTGTTGCTCTTGTTTATTTGGAAAAATTTTTGTACAGTACATAAAGCAGAACATTTTGTACAATACTCTGAAACAGTGGCGTATTTAGGATTTGAAGTCTGATTTTGTAGAAATTACTAAGGATATGACCGACCGAGAAGAAAAGTAACTTGCAACTACTGAGAGCAGCGGACTGCAAGTGCTCATGAAAAGAATTCTTAGAGTTGTGGAATAAACATGATACAAAGCTGCTTAATACATCGGCATAGATATGGCTGTAGTGTGTTGTGTCAGTATTAAGATTTTTTGTGAGAGTTGTGAAAATTTTATGCTGTGTTGTGTTTGTCATCTGTAGGGACCTGCAGCAGACGTGGTAAGTTAATTCTGTTTATGATTGAGACAGAGTTTACACTCATCATGTTTTTTTAGTGTTTGTACTGTTGAATTTGTGACTGTGTTCAAGCATTTTTGATATTCAGTCTTTGAAAATAGTAATAAAATATATACTAATGAGTCATAGTATTTTTTATATCAGAGACACACAATGATTGAAGTGTGTGGATTTATGGAGAATATTTTACAGTAGAGAAAAAACATTAAGCTTAAAGACGAAACGTAAGCAACAGAAAGTAGCTGAATGAGTTCAACTTCATCATTATCAACATCACTGTGATCATCATCATTTCATTTGCTTAGTTTAATGAAACAATTTACCAGTAATAGTTTGTGGTGATAAATTTTAAAGTGAGCAAGACTAGGTCTTGGTCTTGATTTTGGATGGAAGTTTTGGTGTGGTATATCTCATTCTGATTGTGAACTCGAAGATTACTGGCTAAACGGCTAGATGATTCTACTTTTGTGCATCTGTTTTAAGCTTAAATTCCATTATGCCGACTTTGCAACAAAGTCCGGGACAAGTTCCCGACAAAGTCGCGGACTTGTCATGGACACAAATCATGAAAGTCTGCGACACAAATCATGTCGCTGACTTTTATAATTTGTGTCCGCGACAAGTTCGCAACTTTGTCGTGAACTTGTCCCGGACTTTGTCGCGGACTTTGTCGCCGACTTTTGCTATGCATTGTAACGGACTAAATTCCATTAGAGCGACACAAATGGGTTTGATGCGGACTTGTCACAAACTTTGTCGCAAACATCTCGACGTGTCAAGATGGTTTGTGTCTGCAACTTTCGTGATTTGTGTCCGCGACTTTCATGATTTGTGTCCATGACTTTCCCTACGGAGAAGTTTTGGTGAAAGTCGGCGTAATGGAATTTGGGTTTTATGAAGGTATATTGCCGAGGCCTGGAATTGTTGATTTTTATTAATTAAGTGAGTTGCCGTTGTTTGATAAGTGACATCTTCTCAAGCATTTCATAGAAATGAATAAGTAATATGCACAAACACTTCTTGATACACAGGAAGACAGTAGTAGCACATAAGGCAGAACATTTTGTACAATACTCTGAAACAGTGGCGTATTTAGGATTTGGCAAAGGGGGGCCATGGCGAGCGCGTGGAGCGCGAGCCTATAACAGGGGCCTGGGGGCGGAGCCCCCAGCGGGGTCCAGGGGCAGAGCCCAAACCCCCCTGAAGCTGAAACACTTTGCTTCTGAATGTTCAATGGAAACCACAAATTCGCCCATTTTTCTGAAATTTGGAAACGCAAAAGACCATCAAATATTGTTGAATTTTGCAATTCTTGCTGGAAAATGGCAAAATACGCACCTTTTCATATAAAGTCGCCGGTAAAAAATTTTCATGGTCAGGCCAAAGGGGGGGCATCTCACCGTGCCCCCCCCCCTAAATACGCCACTGCTCTGAAAACTACTTGTAACTAAAAGAGCCTCGGTAATAAAACTTTTGATAGAATCGGAAGTCTCGTTGGTGACAAGTTGTTTTGATTTTGGTTTTAAGGCCTTATGAAATTTTGTTTTCATCTACATCATCGTCTGTTGTGGCGGTGGATGACAGGAGGAGATTGAAGAGGAAGAAGAAATCGAAGACGTCTACGTGCCTTACACGCCGCCAGTCGCCAAACCTTGGCAGTCACTCGGCTCTGAGATCGAAATTGATGAAGAGACTGTTCGTGAAACTCGAAAAAGGGTCAGAGTTTGGTAGAATTTTATCATTATTTGCAAGGTCTGGATTACATAATGGGTACGCTAGGCAGTTGCCTATCGGGTCGTCCATACGATCCAGACGATGTGTGACTTAGGGGAAGGAGGAGTTGAAGGCTGCATGACGTCACGCAGGTCACATCTGCGGCCAGGCCGTTTCACGTGATTTTGCACATAAGTTGGTTAGACAATTTTTGCAACAGAGACCATTTCTACATATCAGAAGTTTGATATACGATGCTTATGTTGCGAATGTGTTAAATTATGCCAGAAAATTTGCGTTCAGTTTGAAACTCATAGATCTGTAGGCTGCTTTACAGACTGCAAGGGGAGGGGTTAGAAGTTTGTGGTGTCATATTGGGGGGGGGTTCAGAGCACCGTGACGAAATGTGACGAAGGGAAGAGGTGATTATTTCTTCCCTAAAATTGTGTGACGTCATTTATGGATGACCCCTTTGACCCTGCACAAAAAGTGGTTTTCGCATATTTCAGGAAGAATTACAATAATTTTTGTTGTTGTTTTGCATGTGTTTGAAGTCTGATTATATTATTTTTTAAAATAATTATATGGTTTACAGAAGCATAGACACAGTCATAAAACATAAGTATCTTACTGCAATAACTAGTAAGAGTTCATCATTGCAGTTATTATTTTCTATGACTTTTTGAAAATTGAATTATTCTCAGCTGAATTTTATGACTTACTGGTATCTCGTTTATCTGTTAAATCCTATCTTTGTAATGTCTTTTTTAAGTTGCATCAGTTGATATTTATCACATATTTATAACAGTATATGATATTGCTTGCTGCTGTGTATTTCTGGAGCAGATTGTGATGTCCATAAAGCGTGTCTGGCGTGAGTTTGGTGCCCCGTGCACTTTCTCAGACCGCAGTGCCGACAAAATCAAAGATGGCATTATTGACTGTCCTGCCTATGACGAGAAAGCATTTGACTTGAAACGAATGGAGCTCGACAGAAGCATACAGGTATTTGAACACTGTGTCTGTAATTAGTATGTTTACGAAATTATACTTCTATCTTGTCTAAGTCATCAAATGACTTGACTGATTGTGTATTGGAAACAGAAGGTTGGTTCTTAAGTTGTTGTTTATCAGGTTGAAAGCCTTAAATACAATAGAAATGGTTGAAGTGACTGGCTGTGCTTGGAAAAGAGTTTTATATCCACAGAGAGGCCACTGACAGAGTGATGTAAATTTTCGCCAAAGCTACCAGTTTTTGCAGCCTGTCTTATGCTAGATATACTATAATTTTTGACAACATTATCAGACCACTTTTTGCAGCCAAGTGATGGAGATGACGCTGCCTCAGTCTGCTGCACATAACTTGCTTTGCATTGACTGAAAACCTAAAAGTGTTTCAGACACGACACGCCACTGATGAGGTTCAAAATTACAGAGAACATTGAACAGGTTTTGCACCAATCACGGCTCATTTATTAACTTCTGCGTAATTTTATGAAAACATGTAAATTTTATGGCAAAGGGCAAATTTCATAGTTCATGCAGCTGGAAATATTGTAGCCCACAGAAATCGGTTGGTTCTATTTATTATCAATGTTAGGGCCTATTACGTTTTGCTCATACTTTTAGAGAATGCTAAGAAATTGCAAGGTTCTTGTTTCTGTGCGCATTGTTTAGGCAGTTCCAGAGCTGGTAGACATTTCAATGCAGACCGACTGGTTGTATCCAAAGAATGCTGCAGTGCAGTGTGAACCTCGTGAATTCACAGAAGAGGAAAAGGTGGTGATTCAGGAATCCGACGAAATGGCCGAGTTTATCAGCAACGTAGCTCAAAGGTCTGTTATTTTGTGTGGCATGATTGCAGTAGGCGTAGTGGTTAACGTGTTTGCCTCAAATCTGAATCAACAAATTTGCTGTTTGCCAGACCCTGTTGGTACTTGATATCTAGATGGGTGTGTCTACTGACAGATCGGTATTTAACCAACCATCCAATGTCATCACAGCCTTTTATTTCTTTGGAGTAAGTAAATGGAGTACTGGCCAGCTTGGCCGGTGTTAAGACATGGTGCATTCACCTGTATCCTGTATGATTTCATATGGCAGCTGATACTCCATAGCTCTAAGATGCCGTGAGAAGCCATAGACGCCTTTTGTGCATTTTTCTTTGTCTGAGATAATGACTTAAGTATGTGTGAATTATCATCGTGATGGGGAATTGCTGTATCTGAACTTTTGTCTGTGATGTGTTGAAGCAAACAAGTTCTTTTCAAAAAAGTCTGTTTTAATCTGTGAGGTCGGTCTTGGGTGAATGTGATGACGGATAAAAGGTCTTAACAGATAAAGAGATTTGTCTGACTATAACTGTTTTTTTGTGTGCGTATATTTGATTTTTGGTGTTTTCCTATTGATGCTTTTAAAAATTAATTTGCTTTAGTTGTGCCGTATTTTGTTTTCAGCATGTGTTTGTGTATTATGTGTTCTTTGCTTTGCTTAGTTTTATTTTTATTTATTATTCCGTTTACATTGTATTAACCAATTATTTGAAATAAAATAGCTGCTGGTTCATGAATGATTCTGTCAGTGATAGCGTGATCACTGTCCTGCATAGATGTTAGTCGGCTCTACGACAGAATGAAATAGTGATAATATGGATGCGGTTACTGTTCTGCATAGAATTGAGTCGGCATTGCAGCAGAATGAAATCATGGACGTGTTTTTTGATGACTGGGCTGCTTTGACCCTTGACGACGGAAGCTTCGGCAGCAAAGCCGACAATCATTTGAAGGTGACCACTGCCTTTCTATATTTAGTTTAGTATTTTTTGGTGAAATCACCCTGGTGCAAGCAATTTCATTTTAGCTACCCATTATCTCGTAGCGTGGTCTCTCATCTGTCGTCTGTCACATTCATGCAACCTGCTTTAATTCCATGATTTACATGCCATTTGATAAGTACATTTGCAGGATCCAGTGCCACATTGTGTTAGACAGAGTTCCTGGCCCACCATAAAAGGGGGAGATTTGCAGGGTCACTTGTGACTTGGCTGGGGCAGCACTGATCAGCGATATTACGTCATACTGAATTACTTTGATCACTTTTTATCACAAAGATTGTTTTTAACAGGCCCTTTTTATCATTAATGTCGACACTGTGAGAAGATGTTGTTTAATATGTCAAATTATTTTACCTTTTTATTTCTTGATAATCGTGTTAATAATTACACTTTTTGCTAAAACTTTTGTGACCAGTTGGCTTGATGATTGAAACTGATTATTTGTTTTGAGAAAGGCAACAGTAGTGTTGCCGAAACGTCAACGAATCGATATTGACAAATAACGTAGGCTAATTATCTGATGAACTTACTTCTGTGACCTACTTCTCGTTTCAATGTGTGAGTATATTCAAAGGTGATTTACTGTGGTGTTTGTTTGTGTCACTGCAGGAGTTCCAGTCGTTCACGGACCTGGAGTTCAGCAAAGAGCGCACAATTACTTGCATCGACTGGCATCCTACGATCAAAGGCGTCGTCGCCGTGTCGGTTGGCGAGCGCCTGCCGTTTGACGACCGAGTGGATAATGCTCACAGAATTATCATGACGCCTTCGCTAATTCTCATCTGGAGCTTCAGTGATCCCATTCACCCTCAGGTCTATGTCAACTATATGATGAATCCTCGTGTATATGCTAAGTGACAGTTTGGAATGGTATGTAAATGAGTGTTAAACGAACTTACATACTCCAGACAGCGTGGTTTGACATACAGTTCTTGAAATTATTTCTCGGTTGTTGACGCATTGGATCACGTGCCTACACGTGAACACGCTTGAGTGCACCCAAGGAGTTATTAACTTGTTATACCACTGCAGACATAGTGGTAGAAATAGTCTGTACAAGTGCAACTCCAGAATAAAAGTGTTTATGTCATATTGAAAGCTTCTATCTATCTGCTTTCATTGATGAGCCGACTGTCATTCATAGTACCTGTTTGCAACAGCCGAGAATTAGAAAACTTTGAAAAAAGTGTTTTTTTTAAAATTTGCATTGTCAATGGAAACTCATTGTGAAACCGTACTGTAGGCCTAGTTCTATTAGGTTTGAAACACGGAAATAAATTAGTAGGCATAACAGTAACAGTAAGTATAAGTTCTGTTACTTTGATAACAACAGAATACCATTGCTAGATTCCAGCTATTTGTTTAGCTAAAAATATGTGCACCATACAAAATAAGCCGATGCCGGTTGACAGTGGCGGTTTTAGGCCCAGGCCGGGGGAGGTGCACAGGCCCCCAGTTTTGCTCCAGCCCCCCTAGTTTCGTGGCCACCAGTGATTTTTTGCAAAGATAACACAAATATTTGATTTCTTTGCATTTCACAGTTTTAGAAAAAATGGGCAAATTTACGGCTTCCATTGAACGTCCAAAAACCAAAAATGCTTCAGCTTTAGGGGGCTTCGCCCCCTTGACCCCCTGACCAGGGCTCTGCCACTGGACCCCATTGGGGGCTCTGCCCTCAGACCCCTGTTAGAGGCTCGTGCTCGCCATGGGGGCCGTGCCCCCCCAGATATTGCGGGCTAGAACCGCCACTAGTGGTTGATTAAAATTGTAATGTTGCTAAAACAAAACAAGCAGTGTAATGCTAAGGCTCAGGCTGGTTAATCATAGTTAAGCTGCGTTTTTCGGGTCGTGTGTGTAGTTGTTGCTGGAGGCTCCTGAGGACATAATGTGCTTCAAGTTCTGTCCGACAAATCCCAACATCATAGCAGGCGGCTGCATCAGTGGGCAGGTCGTTCTCTGGGACATCTCACAGCACGCAGACCGACTCAAATTGTCAAGCACAGCCAGCAAGGCTAAGGATACACTTGGATCACTGGTTAAGTTGCTGCTTATTATTATCATTACATGGTTCTTACGGTCAGGGGAAGTCAGGGAAAGTCAGGAAAAATCCAGACGGTCAGGGGAAGTCAGGGAATTCAAAAGTACCATGGTGCAAAAGTTGACAAAGATGCAGAAAAAAACAGAACTGTTGCACGCACACTGCATACAGCAGTTCAAAATTTTTTCTGCTCGCTTCGCTCGCAGATTATTTATACTTTTACTTTTTCATTTGTTCTGCCGC
>Ga0056128_1009536_pt1 | contig 12184 bp, 3 predicted proteins | sample WorMetLIZISLAND2_FD_71113 | JGI IMG/M metagenome (GOLD analysis project Ga0056128, IMG submission 71113) | Marine gutless worms symbiont microbial communities from Max Planck institute for Marine Microbiology, Germany - Olavius geniculatus... ...
TGACTGTCCTGAGGCCTGACAATTTTTGAGGGGTCCGTCCAGGAATCGAACCCAGGACCTCTCGCTCTGGTGAAGTTGACCTGAGTCCAACACTCTAACCACTCGGCCACCGAGCTCCATGCACATTTGCAAAATGTTTATTCTGCGTGAAACTTTGTCCCGTCTTCGCCATGTACTAAAAATGCTCAAACGTTTTGTCTTTTAACATATGTTCAAAATGATAAGAATGATCAGTTAAAATTTGCCAAAAATATTTCTATTTTACGTTATTCGAGAATATAATACCAGCAGGGTCGTAGGCGCCGGCGGCCATGACTCGTCTTCTGTCGAGTTCCTTCTGCGCGTTTGCAGCTTGCTGAAGACTCGCTACAAAGCGCTCGATGTCGTCGAAACAATGGTTCAACAACAACTGCAACAACGTGGAAATACGGTACGATACGATAAAAATTTGCGCTTAAAACCGACGAACAAGCTGTCAGTTTAATCTAGCCCATAAGCTATAAAAAACCTTGAATGTTTTAAATAAAAATCAAGTAAAAGAAACTAAAATGAAAGTACAGTTATATCATAGAACATAACAATCAAAAATGCAGTTATGGGAAATGTAGAAGCCTGAGAACAGGAAAAAAGAAAGAAATAAGGATAACTAAAACTACCAAAAAACATAAACCTGAAACGAGACCACACAAACCACTCACTGTCATCTAAACAATGCTTCAACAACTACAGCAAAGTGGATCAGCAGTCTGCTATAACTAGATAAGATGAAAAAAGATAATATAAGACAGTTATGTTGCTTCTTTCGTACACTGAAAACTAATAACTAGTACATAAAGTAAACTTACAACTTCGTTGTTAATGTAGTCATTGCCAGCAACTTGCTTTGCTACAATTCACCAAACAGCATTATTGTCGGTTTGTCTATTATAATGAAACTAGGCCTACTAAAAAACAAACTGCCTGTTCCGTCCTGGCTCACTCACAAATAATTAACAGCCGAAGAAGTAAAGCGGCTATTTTACAATATAATACACGTACAGAACACGAGCCCACGAGTTTTTGGCCGACCGTACTAACGGTCGCGCTTTTGATACACGGTTTTGTGTGTCTGTTGTCTGTCTGTAACGGAAGTATTGTGGCTAAACGGTACGCCTTGGCAAAAAGCTGTCTGAAGAAGCAAACAGGGTTGCCCGTCGGTGCCCGACGGCTATCCTATGGTATTTTAACCATGTCGCCACCTGCAGCGGTTTGGCCGCAGTTTGCAACGAAAGTTTTTGCCTGCATTGGCTATATGTTCGCGAACACAGTTATTTACGTATTATAACCAGAAGTAGTGAAGATAAATTACGATTAACTGAGGTTACTATCTTAATATTAAATAGGTAAATATGGTCGGCTTTCCCTAGCAACAGCTGGGTTTCTTATTGACTGATGATGACGACACTTGACAGCAGAGCAAGACTTACTATCGTTAGGCTGTGGATGACGCGTGCTTGGTGCAGGCGCCTGCTCTTGGTCCACTGATGCTCTACGTTCACTCACAGCAGCAACAGCAGCAGCAGCAGCTGATCTTGACTGCATCGCACGCTGTTCCTCGCGCGATCTGGCCGCCGACGAGCCACTGTCTGCAGAATGAGCCCAGTTGTGTGGTGATCGTCTGATCGCAGCTGCCTGGGCATTCGACCCTAACCGACTGCACACCCACGCGCCAGAGGTTAAAAGGTGAAAAGTAGTGTACGAAAGCTTTGTATGGGAAGCCCACTGCAGCTACGAAGCGTCACCTGCCATATGGGATCGATCACACAGTGTTACCTGTCACCCGACACAGGTGAACGCGCCTCGCCTTAACCTCAGCAAAATAAGCCGGCACTCAATTTGCCTACCCAGGAGGGATGGAAGGCTGAGTTGACTTTGAAGTCAAAGTCTAGAGTGGATCAACCTAGAGTTATCTACACAGTGTCTCGAAAAAATCCCCACATTATCGATTATAATTTATAACAAAGGTTAGACCTAACAGTTGTGTTTTCCTGTATAGTGCAGAAGCAGACATTAGGTGCAGTGGCGTAGACAATGGGTTCCACCCCAATTTCGAATTTTTGTTAAAGATAGCTATTAGGGACTCAGAAAATATTTTAAAATAATCAAAATCGTTTTAAGGCTATAACTGCATTGAATTCCTGGCAAAGTAAAGTGCATATAAGCTTCCAAAGCCAAACTTATCTGTTTCATGCTTATTTTGGGAACATGCACAGTCCATGCATACTCATTATCGCAAAAATATCTTTGAATTCTTTTTTGTTGCGATGAAAAAGTTGAGCGCATTTTTCTATTCAGACATCCTGTTAAACTTTATGTTACGGACAAACAGTAAATTTAATAAAAAAATAATTATCGATCAATGAGAATGGGAATACAGACGTTGGCACTGATCGCGGGAAACGTCCAGATATCGCGGCGTTGATGTCTTCAACTAACTCTTGAGCCTGAACAAGTTTTTCCACATTTTATGTTTGACAAATTACTCACGAAATACGACCTACGAGGATGGCATCAAATTTACTCTGGTATTCAATCCAACTGAAAGACTATTCGAGTTTTCCGCCATCTCGGCGAGTAAGCAAGCAAAACATCAATATTGCATTCAGCGCGTTAAACAATGTTATAAAGCCCTATGTAAGAAAATTTAAGTACGGTATGTTGTTTTACCTAACAGAAAAATTGTAAGATGCCAAAGATGTTTTTACTGTTACAAAAAGCTTCATTATCATCATCATTATATTCGTATACTGTACAGATTTGACAGACTGCAAACTCGTATATCATCAGAAACTAGACTGCATAAAACAGCATCATGAAAAAGAGAGAAAAACCAAAGCGTTAACTATAACAACTTGTAAGAAGCAGTTTTTAAACAGCAGTCTATACAGTCATAAAGTTAATATCATCGACATTTGTTTTAATAAAAAGTAATTTACAGGAATGCAACACGACCATAATAGTAGTGTCTTCATGTCAGAGCATGTAGGCTCCTACCTGTTGTTTGCTGTCAGCTTGGAAGAGATGCATCTCGGACGTCTGCTGCTGATGATGACTGCTGGTGCCGGCTTCTGATTGGACGCTGAAAATGACGACGTTTTTGTACGCGCGTTCGCCCGCGTCTGCAACCGATGTGGCACTCTTCACGCGACCGACGGGAAAACACTCGATCTCCTGCAGAACGTCGGACACCACAGCTAATATTGTCCATAATAAGTCCAGCTGTCGCTAGGATAGCCGACGGTACAGGTTGTCAGTGACCTTCAAAGTCATCCAAGGTCGATGATTTTATTTCATCTGAAAGGGCGTATGCCACTTTCTATTAGTAATTGATAGTAACTTAGGTCATATCTCGCACTAATAAGTTATAATAAATTTATCAAATTACAACCTTTTATTATTGTTTTTGTTGACTTTTCGGCAACCGCTGCTGCCTTCGTCCGAACGACTGTCCATCAAGTGTAGCTGCGGCGGACAGTAAGTAGTCATAGTCGACAATAATAAAAGGCTGTAATTTGATGAATTTATTATAACTTATTATGTTACGTTTCAACCTATGAGTTTATTCAAAGACATATCTCGCACTGTTTAACCACAATAGCGCGTACTGACCTTTAAGGTCATCTAAGGTCAATGATTTTTAATGTCATTTGAAAGCCAATATGCCGCTTCCTATTATTGATTAATAGTAACCTTGGCCGTATCTCTCACCGTTTCAGAGATATGGCTAGTTTCCGTTAAAAAACGCACACTTTTTCTACCCCCCTTCATTCAATCCCCAATTTGAAAATGCTCCCTTGCACTAGATGGCGAAAAATTTGCATGCCCAAGCTAAAAGCACATGGTTAATTATTCGTGTAAAAGTTTTTTCTCTACGACGTAAAGCTTAGCCACAATACATCCGTTACAGACGGACAAACAAACGGACAGACGACGACGACCGTGCCAATAGGTCGACCGTACGGTCGGCTAAAAAGCTGATAGTTTTAAGATCGGCATGTGTCAGACATAATAATTTCGTTAAAGACATACTGTTTAACTGTAGCGCAGCGTTTACGGCGCTATACAAATCTGCTTATAGCTGAAACTGATCTGACTTTTCAAATGTGGAACCTTCAGCGATGTTTTGTCGACGACTGTGATCTGGCGGTGGTCAATGCGGAGAACGACTTTCATGGCCCAGACGCCGGTCGTTGAGACCATCTGCTTGAGCCGGTCCAGACCTACGTCTGCAGGCACGCTGCCGCCGCCTTGCTTCGACGTTACGCCGAATGACGCCAAGTGCTCCAACTCAAACGTCACTTCCTCACCTACCAACAGAGTGGTTCGATTTAAAGTTCCTAGTTTTTGTCATCCAGAAATGCATCAAATACTGATCTATTTTCAAATCATTTTATCGATAAGTTCTGTACAGTAAATTTGCAATTATGTGATCATCACGGATTCAGTCACACGTTTATGCCTACTGCAAATGCGCGTCGTTCGCCATTATTCAGCCTTCCAAGTTCCATCCATCCAGGGAGGCACGTTTACCTGCGTCGGGTGTCAGGTGCGATCCCACATGGCAGGTAACGCTCCGTAGTTCAGACACGGGTTCCTATGAAGAGCTTGAAGAGCTAACACACCTTTAACCTTTTAATCGTCACAGTCCGTTTAGTCTGTTTGTGACCGATATTGACTTTTAATGTGGCCGAAATAAATTTCAAAGTTTCTGCCTGATGCTGCCCAGATCTGAAAATTAAAAACTAAAATCACTCCAGTTATAGGTTACGTGTTTAGTACAATACTTATATATAGTAGTCAGTTCATTAATTTTGTATTAGCTGTATTAACAGTATGAAATCATTTGCTGACCTGTCGGCAGGCGATCGTCGTAGCTGTTGCCAAGAAGATGATCAAACTTTTCACGATAAACTGGAGAATTTCTGCACAGATATAACATATCACACGTGTACAGCATACACATTACACAGCAAAGTTGTAAATACAATCGACATTACAACTAAGATTCTGGTGGAGTCGCCTCTTCGTGGTGGAACCAACAGCCGGCTGGTTCGCCTGCCGTCAAAAACAACATCGACAACAATCCCTGGCATGCCGACGTCTGAACCCGACGACAGCCCGACCAGCACAACGGCTGCAAACGACTTCGTATTCCCGTTCTCTCACTCTTCTCTTATCGTCTTCAACATCGTCAAGCGTAATTTCCTCAACCTTGACGATGCATGGCGAGAAAAGAGGAGGGGCTATTACAACAACAACAACTTATCTCGCAGTTCATTTACTTACTTAAACTTAGTTCTTCGCGTTCTGTGGGGAAGATTGGTCGACGATTCGTCTCCAGTTGGCATGATCGCTAGCAGCAGTCGTCTTGTCGCTCCATTCTATGTCCATCACCTCCAGATCTTCTTTTAGTGTGTCCTCTGTCCATGTCCTCTTGGGTCTTCCAATGTTCCTCTTGCCATCTTCAGATCTCCATTCTATGGCCAGCCTAGCATCGTGGTGGAAGTCGCAGTTCATTTAGTTTACACAAATTTTACCGTTTAGAATAGCACTTAGGCCTAGGCCCAGCGTGGTGACTTGGCGTTCACAAGACGAGCTGGAACGCCACTTGACCGACGAACTTTTCACGTCGCGAGGCCAGTCTTCTGGCACGCTTTCTCACATCACTTATGTGCAGTTTCTATCCAACGCAACGAACGCAACGTACGCAACGCAGCGAACGTATCTGACGTAACGCAACTGACGTAGTTGACAATCGTCCTTGCGTTCTGGCCGTTTAGACAGCTACGTCACCGGCGTTTGTTGCGTAGGCTATTTTTCTTGCATTCATTGCGTTTCTTTGGCTTGCGTACTTTTTTGCGTGCGTTGCATATACGTTTACCCAATGCATTGATTCATTTGCTAATTCGTTACATTGGCTTACAGTGAGTGCCTCAGCGCATAGTGTTCAAAATTGCGCTGATGGCGTTCGACTGCGTTCATGGTCAGGGTCCTGCAGGCTACTATGACGGCGTTATGACACCAGTCAACATCGTCGCAGCTCGAGCCAGACTGCGATCTGCAAACCAAGGCGACGTGGTCGTTCCGGGCTCATGTACAACTCGGTTCGATGAGCGCAGCTTCTGCTCATCGGCACCAACCATGAGCTTTGATCAAATTACTTGTTCAAGAACTGAACGTCGGCTGAAAAGCGAGTATGAAGTGTAGAGGATTGAACTAAAAGCTAACGAAGACGCCGGTTTAGTGTCGACATGTGATGCGGCCGTCCACCCAGCTAGGTCTCTATGCATTTTGAATTTCAATCGGAAGTCTGTGCACTTTTGCATTGTGCGCATAGTGTGCCGTGGGCCCCGCAGCCAGCTCGCGACATTCTGCTAGTAAATTTTAACGTGATACGTTTTGCGTCACTTTTTGCAGTCCTTTGACCTCGACCCCTGACACCCTGAAGTGGAAAATTAGCACACCGGTTATTTCTAAAATAGAAAACGTTTATGTCAATGTGGGCTTTTCTTCGCTTTTTTGTTTTCCACTTAAAAGCCACACAGGAGAGACAGACAGCCGGAGAGACGAACGGCCAAGTCCCATAATGCAGCTCATTATGACGGCCGCATAATAAAGATATATTATCGTCATATCTTACTTAGCATGCCTCTGGTCTCCTATAGGCTCGTCGTCAAGCAGGTGTCCTTTGCTGTGGTTGCCATGGCGACGCCCGTCACGCGACCTCTGATGTGGCCGACTGTAGTAAAGTTCTTGGTCCATCATCTGCAGCCTTGCGGAGTAGGCCTACATACGACAAAACACACCTATGCAACTTGTCACACGGTATTCAGTGCTAGGAGTACTATACTATTCTTGTTGTTGGCTTGAGACGCGCCAGCTTAGCAAGGCCTTAGTTTCGGACAGCGCGCCTGTGTGCCACGTACGCCGTACGGCGTCCGTACAATTCGGCATCATGAGATGGATATATATCTCAGCAACCGAGCATGGGATCCACTTCCGTTTTGGTTGAAGATAGAGTCGCGGATCCAATGGCCACGTGACCGATGACGTTACGTGACCGCAAAAGATCGAACTCGTGAGTTGTGACTCCTAGATCTTTGAGACCGGTACATGTATGTCTATAACCGTGTAAGATAGATGTATGGTCATCATTATCATCGATCACGAATAGTAAACCACATATGCTGAGTCTATTCGTCGTGTAGGCTTCGATCAAAGTCTTACGAAAACTTGACATCACCCAATTTCACTTGTTTGATATTGCTATAAGCGACCCTTGTTGTCAGACAGCGTGTCTGTGGGTCTCTGCGTCCGCTGTCTGTCTGTCCGCAGTCTGTCCGCAAAACTGCGCTCGCTAGTAGGCCCCTAGTCGCAAGCCACTTCGCCTACCGGCTTGTTTTTTCAAGTTTTACGCTGGTTACTACAGTCACTGCTTTAATGGGCCGTGATCATAGGCTGATATTTTAGTTCCATATTTATCAGCTAAAATTAGAAAAAAATGCGGATTTGGATTTTGGAAATAAGCATACTAATACCAGTGATAAATTGCACAGAAGAGAAGTTATAGAAACGATAATAATTTGATTAATTATAGGTTATTCCATTTCAGACTGTCCCTACTTCCTTATAGCTAATTCATTTTTACGAATACATGCCAATGTGCCTGTCAATCGCAGTCTTGAACAGTGAACATGCAGCAGCTAACAGCTCACACACGCCATGGGGTACATTACTCATACAAAACCATTGTCCCATGCAATGCTCAGCGAGTCAGCCTGCACGACATTCTTGCGGTGTGGTCTACGTACCTTATCATTCACTGCGGTAGGCCTAGGCGTATACAACCTACGACGTGCACGCCGATCACGCCTATGCAGCGCAGTATATCACACACAGTAAATTTCATAATGACCGGAGCCTCGTAATGAAAGAATATTAGTAATTCACCTACTATAATTAGATGAAAGATGCAACACTATATATCGGTGATAGAGTCTTAAACTAAGCTGCTTAGGGTAGGCCTACATGTAAATTCTTAATCACACGTGGCTTAGCTCTAGAGCCTAGAGTACGATTACCTTTTTACAACAGCAATCCGCTAGATATGACAGAATCGAAAATTTGGATCAGCTAACGGTAGACTACAGAGAACATCATTAATCATAGTACTGTGTGTTGACGCTTGCGATTGTCGGGATTGTCCAGTGGTACCTGAGAGCGCTATACCGATCTTCTCCGACGACTGTTCTGTACCGCCCAGAACAGTGTCCGAAGCATCCGTTGAACGGTTGGAATATTTATCTAGCAAGTGACAACAATCAAAATTCTCGATTCATATCCTTACCGTTCTTGCAGTCCACTGCTTATTTCCCAGGCAGAGACTGTGTCGATGCTTGCACCCTTGGGCGTATCAGTGTTAAAAGATTCGCAAGATGTCTCAGCGAACATTATAGGCCTACTATGTAATGTCTACTACGGATTCACCGCACAAAGAACCATTAAGTCGAAAGCAAAACATTAAAATTCTGAACCAACAAAGAAATCGATTTCGGCCAACTAGCAACGACAGTCGAGCAGAACGTTCACTCGTCGACGTCAGCGAACCACGCCCGAATAATCCATCGTGTTGTATTATCGCTCGACAGACGGCAGCACCAAACTGAACGGTTAAAATACAAAAACATTAAAAACAGTAAAAACAGTAAGAGTAAATGTGTGACAGGTTGCTGCGTGTTTTGTAGTATGATGGACACATAAAAGTAATAAAACAACTGATATTGTATTTATTGCCCTCTCTATAATACGAAAACGTGCTATTTAAATGCCCGAAATCGAAACTACTGGGTTTTCCCAGTTTCGCTGTATCTGTTTACGTGATCATAGGTTTCGTTAGATTTGCTGCGAAGTTTCTTATTTATTCGTGTTTAATAACAAACAAGAACAGGTCGAGCTGGTAGTTAGGATTGTTTTGAAGATTTTGTGACTGTCGTGTTTTGCTGTCATCCGCCATCGTCAGCTAATTTTACAGTTGCACTGAGCTGTGTGAGATAGGCCTACCGGTAGTTTCTACCCGTAACCAAGAGGATATTCAAACCTCCTTGGATAACGTACCGGGTAGGCTATAGAAAATTATTGCCGCGTCTGCAGAGTTTGCAGTGTTGCATAGGAATATGATTTAAAGATTGCCATAGAAAAATTCTACAATACTGTGATTTATAGGCCCTAATGTGATTTATATTGTGAAAACCATGCACGACGTTACTCAACTTTGAGGATTTGTGCATTATCGGAAAAGAAGAAGAATAAGAAGAAGATGTACCAGTATTTATTATTGTCCTGTGTTGTTATTCTGTCAGTACACACATGCGATCGTTTTTAGGTACATGGCGGATAAACTGTTTTACTGCGACACATGTGGCGTCCATCTTACTGGTCCACAGCCTGCACTGCAGCATTACAGCGGCAGTAAACACAGGAAGAAAGAAGCAGCAGCCCGAAGTAGTGTGGCGTTTTCTGCCTCTGTTGCTGGATTGACTGCTGATTCTTCAGTGCCCGAATCATCTTCAGGCCTTGAGGGACCAACAGTTTCACTGAACTTGCCAAGCTCAGCATCTGGTTGCTCAGATGATTGGATGAAATGCGGTGGCAATGTTTCGAAATCAGTGGAAACAGCACCCTCTGCACGCAGTGTTGTGATGGTTCAGCCACTGAACCCAGATCTACCACCGGTTCCAGTCACTATGACGCAGAACGTCTTGCCTCAGACTGAGTACGATTTTGACGGCATCAGTGGATGGTGCTATCTGTGTGACACTCAGCTGTCCTCCCAGCAAAATGCTGACCAACATCTGTCCGGTCAGAAACACTCCAAAGCAAAGAAGCGCTGGGAGGCAAGGCGTGAACAGTTGCGCATGACCGTGTCGGGCTTCCCTTTTTCAATGAAGTCAAAACCGATTGCGATGTGTCAGCCACAGCGATGTGAGATGCCGACTAAAGACTGTATCGCTGATATCGTAGCTAAGTACAACTCCAGTAGACCAGGTCTGCCAGTCACTGCTACTGCTAGCGCTGCTGAATCTGCTGGCGTTGTGGATGGGATGCAGTGGTTCAACAAGAACATGAAAACGCTGGAGATGCTTCAGCTGCATCAGAGAAGTGATACACATCTGAAGAAGGTTGAACGTCAGCAGACGGGAGGTGTGCCTGGTGACAACACCGTGTGGCACTGGTGTCCGACGTGTCACAAGAAAATGAATTCAACCACCCAGTTAGAGATTCACATGAACAGCCACAGCCGTCAGTCCAGTCCTTCGTTAGCTTGTCCTGAGGGTAGAACTTTGCCGCCAGTGGCGACGTCTGGTGTAGTTCAGTGGCATCACTGCGACGTCTGCAACAAACACGTGAACACGGCTGCCGAGCTGGAGCTACATCGAAAAAGTCCCGCCCACCAGCGGAAGGCGGCTCTACGTGACAATCCACTGACTGGCAACATTGGTGACAACACGGTCTGGCAGAAATGTCCAGTGTGTGCTAAACGACTCAACTTTTCGAAACAACTGGACATACATATGAACAGTCACGGTCCCGCTGCAAGATCACTGCTTACTAATACACCAAGAGGTGACGCGGTGGAGGCTGTCTACACAGAGAAGAAGATTATATCCACAGCAGACACTAGCAGAATGCTCGAAGCTTTAAACGTGCCAGTACTATCGGCTGCTGAAAAGATCGATCCTCGGATAGAATTCGCTGACATAGTTTACGTCAAGAACTTGACAATTGGCGACGTTGATCAGCCGCAGGGTGAAGAAACTTCACAGGATGATGTAGAGATGACGCCAGAGAGTTTTGAGATCCCTCGAAGTACAGACGTTAGTCAGCCGCAGAAAAGAAACGATGGACATAAACTTTCAGATAGTCTGACCAGTCAAACAGCCAGCAGAGCTGAGCTCGACTCAAGTGCTGCTGCTGCTGCTACTGCTGCTGCTGCTGATGATGATGATGCTGTAAGGATGCTAAAGACTTCAGACGATCTTGAACTGGCTACAGATGAAGAACAACAAACTTTTTTAGTGAACCAAGTTAGCGAGACAACCAGACCAGCGGATATTAATTCACTTGCTGCCGCTGATGGTGGTGAGAGTGGCGATGATGTTGCTGATGATTATAATGATAATGATGATGGGAAGCTAATAGCAGACGATGATCTGATCACATGCGGCAACTGCGCGTCAGTCGGCTGCGTTTACCACTGTGAATTGTGCGATGTCCACCTCAGCGGTGACGAACCGCGAACCATGCACCTCACCGGTAGCAAGCACAGCGCTTGCCGGCAGAAAGCCGCCGAGGTGACAACACTGGCCGACCAGAACCCTTACAGTCCCAACTTCCGCTACTGCTGCTTACTGTGCAACGTTCCGTTCAATACATTGAAGGATAAAAGACAGCACGAGCGAGGTCAGCAACATCTGAGTAAGTCTGTGCGACTGCCGGCGCCTCAGCGTCAACTGCCTGATGTAGTTCTACCGACGGACGCAGACAACGACAACTGCCTACCGAAGAGCTTAGTAGCGTCAAAGCCGAGATCGTACCAAGAAGAGCTTTACTTCAAGGCTCTGGTTGCCGACAGCATCTGCTTTCTGCCAACAGGTTTGATGGAAGAAAGTCAGTAAATAAAGGTTGCAATTTGATGAGTCTTCTTAAGCACGCCGTAGCGTCGATGTTAGGAAAGAGCTAACAGGCTGGCCTAGCGTTTAAATGTTGGCAATGTACTCCAGAGACTAGGCCCGTGCAGAGCAGACACCAAAGCCGAGCGGTCAGCCTAGTTTGACGATTTCATGACCATTGATTGATCACAGTTTGTAGATAAAGAAGCCCAGCTGTCTCTAGGAAAGAGGCGCTACAACCAATACAGTTCCTGTTTCAGTACTGACCTTTAACGTCATCTAAGGTCGATGATTTTTTACGCGCGAAAGCAGAATGCTTCGCGCGTCTTTGCTATCGTCTGGGCGTCTGTCTGTCTGTCCGTCTGTCTGTCACACTCGTGATCTGTATCAAAACGGTGCAAGCTAGGATCACGAAATCTTCACTGTGGGCTGCCCCAAGGTCTCTAGTTTATCGTGACGAAATTTCGTGCCACTGG
>Ga0056128_1009538_pt1 | contig 12183 bp, 8 predicted proteins | sample WorMetLIZISLAND2_FD_71113 | JGI IMG/M metagenome (GOLD analysis project Ga0056128, IMG submission 71113) | Marine gutless worms symbiont microbial communities from Max Planck institute for Marine Microbiology, Germany - Olavius geniculatus... ...
AATCATATTGCATTGGATAAAAAAGTGATATTTCGCTGGTTGGGTTTTCCCCAGGTAGTGCAGAAACAAACGTTGGGTGAGGTGGGAAACTGAACGGTCATTTGATGGCAAGTTGTGTCAGGAATATTCGTGTTAAAAATTATCGAAATCTGATAATTGATTTTCAAGTTACAGTCGAAAATATTGGGGATGTTTTTTTTGGGACACAGTGTAGTTCAGAATGATTGTCTCCATGAATGTTTAGAATTGCGTAAAAAAATATTTATCAGGTATTAACCATTCTGCACTAACTCATCTGTAGAGGGCCGCTAATTTTGGGGCCCGGTGTATATAACTTCACATCCAATCAATGTTTTAACATCTTAAGCATTACAGTGTCATCTCAACCAATTACCAAACTCGGACTATTATTTCAACTACAATTCAGTGCTAAAGACCATTAACTCACTCCAGATTCTGAAGAAGTCACAGATAGCATGCTAACCATGTACTGGGCAGTGACTGGGTCCGTCGAACTGTCAATGGGCCGAATGTCAAGCCGCTGCTGGAGGTCCACAAGTTTCTGTCGATTCTCACATTCCTGCACGGCATGGTTCACATGACTCAGAATGTTCTTGCTGGCAGAGAGAGCCATTTCAAGCCGAGCCTTCTCCTCAGGGTCCACCAACATCAAGCCTGCATGTATCATTTATGTAGCAAAACATGCTACACCTGATGAGCAATGTTGTAACAAATCTTTTCTATTAAGAATTAACTTATCAGCACAAAATTAAAGTGTTCAACTCTGATACAACTAAAAACAGCACATACTGTTACTACAATTTCCTTTCACATTATCGGTCCATAATTACAATACTCAACTTCCGACAGCAACTTCTGCAAAATATCCTTATTCAACTCTTAGCAGATCTGGCTGACTTAGTGCACTGTTTTGTCAAACAAGAACAGTGCTTTTATGCTGTTGGCTGGCTGACAAGAAAAGCAATGAGCATGAAAACACCAACTGTTGCAGCTCCCAAAGGCCAAAAGCCAGTGGCCTGGAATAACACCACTAACAAGTAGGCTAGTTGAACTCAAAATGACAGTTATTACACATGCACACAGTTGGTTTTTGTGTACCAAAGTCATTTTCCCCTTGAAATATTCCATCTTGGGTTACTGAAGTCCGGCCATATGATTAATACAGAAGCAGGTGCTATGAACAAGATGAAGACGCAGGTAAGGTCCATAAATGGTAACATCAGTAACAAATCACGAAACTCAGTGATGTAACTGTAAAGCAAACAAGAATCAGACAAACACAGACCTTTACATGACAGAAGCTTCTGAATAAGTAGTGGATATTTCGTTAGACGTTGCCAGGCAGTCGGAAGCAATTCCTTCAGAGCAAGCCGCCGACTCAGTGGGTTCAGACAGGCATCCTGTGCATATAACAGTACAACAATCTGGATATAACTGAAAACTACTGGTTAATAAACTGTAACTGTTAATCGTAGTACTACCAATTTTACTTTCATAAGAGGCAGACCCAAAAGCAAAGTTTTAGCCAGCATGAAACATGTTTTAGCAACAGTGCAGGCAAGAAAGATAAATGTGAGACAGCTCAAGCTTGTTATTTTCACTGATAAACAAATGCAGTAGATAAGATAATGTCTGGAGGGCTGGACTGTGGCACGTCATGAGGTACTTAAATTACGATGACAAGATTATCAGGATCCTGGAATCTTTATACAGAGATACAATAAGTGCTGTCAGAGTGGATGGTGGTCTATCAGGTTGGATAGATCGGCCTTATGTTCAGTATGGCGAATAGCAGAATACTGTGCCACACTGCGCTGTGTGTGTGTTACCTGCATAATCTGTGCTAGCCGCTGATACTTGCTGTCACGCTGCTTGTCGCGGAGAAGCATCAGAGCTCGCTTCTGATCCCGGCAGAATACTGAGCAGACATCCATGAACTTCTTACCTTCCAACTCGGTAAACTGTCACAAACATACCATGTTACACAACTTAACTGCACTAAAGACACAACCATTCCCACACTGAGACTGCTGGTACTGCCGAGCTCAATACAAATATTCCACCTCAATTCAACGCTAATTTCACACCCAACAATGTTCCGAGAACACAAATGAAAGCTGCCTTTTAACACTACACATTCTATACTGCACATCTCTAGAAAGCTAAACACAAAACAACTTGTTATTGAAAATGCCTCATATAAATACTGCAAAAGAGAAGTAAAGTCGTCGCCAACATACCCTGCGAACAAGTATATCACCGACGTGACAGACTAGTCCAGCAGGCTGGCTCTCCCTCTTCCTGTTCTTGAAGTCTCCATTCAGAGCACCTAGCATCAGCATTCATCACAGCTCTCCATACAGCCACAAACAAATACTGCTAAAATGAACCAAATGCAGAACTCTCAAGTACCATAACATGCAACAGAAATAACACCACCATGCAGATTTCACAGGATAACAAGTGGTACAGAGAAATGAGCCAATGACACTGACCAAAAAATTCTGGAACTGCATCCAAATCCAAATCTGCACCAAAAACTAATCAATGGTTCCGAGATATGCCAAGCTGAACTCTGCTTATCATTTGATCAAAATTTATATCCGTACAATCTTTTTGAGTAACCTTCTGGACCGATAAACAGACTTCTGTGAAAAGAGAGACTTCGGTCTTTGGCAGCAGTTAGTGACAGTATGAATGTATTCAAAACCACAGCAAGAACAGGAGCATTACACATTGCTTTATGTCCATTTCACCATTATGAGATCAATGACTGTCTGGAGTATAACAGGGAAGATTATTAAAACCGCCATTATCATTACATATGCATAATTATAATCGGCAGTTCTTACAATTTTAGGTATAGAATCATTTTGTGTGTTTTATGTTTCATAAAGGTCAAACTTTCTGTAAAGGTTAAACTTTTTGTTTCATTATGTGTATGTACAATTTTGCCTGCAAAGGCCGTCCCGAAAATGGCCTACACTGTGTCAGGTGGGACATTAAACCCTACACACTAACTCACTCACAGGTGACATGACTCAAAAGCTAATCTCACTACAATTTGAAACAATGCCATCAACTGTGCAGGCAACTTACCATGAAGCTCGATCATGTCATCAATGTTTGGAAAGAGTAAACTGACGAATTCTGCAAGTATCGCCGAATCGCTGACTTCCTTCATTGGTCGATAGTAGAGCTGCTGCATCACTTTGAGGTTACGCACGTGTGCTCGCTCGGTGTGGAACAGTTCTAGACACACAGATGCAATCATCTACATGTCAGTGCAAACTCCTTCCATAGACCACAGTTCATACAGACTTGCCAACACCATTTTCCAAAAGCTAAACGGCAAAATTCCACGCTTTTCCAAGAACAATATACTGTGCTCTCTGGCAAAACTGACAAATTTTTCTTGGTAGGGTATACACCAATCCTTAGCCGACAAAATCGGTAAACATCGCCAGTGCTAGTGATTACATGACTTATATGACTACATGACTATATGTGTTTTGAACACATTAATAAACTCGAAACATATGGAGTATTTTTACTTATCTTCAACTACCATCATGACATTAATGTTAAGAACCACTGCAAGAGCACAATGCTTACCATTAACGACCTCTTGCCACTTCTTCTCTTCATCTTTCAGCTTGCGAAGGACGTCCTTTGAGATAAAGCTACTCAGAGAAGGCAACTCAGGTTCAGTCTCGAAATCGGAATCGTTAATCTGAGTTTCGACTTGCTCGTTGGAGCTTACATCCGAAAACCTGGCAAATATACAATGATATCTTATTATAACTACAACCCTCCCCTACCTACAACTATAACTAACTACTACTACTACTAACTGTCCAATTTTTCTGAGCTACTCCAAGTCAGTTAGGATCACATAAGTCAATATTCTTGCATTACTGAATATAAATGGCATTTTCTATTACTGTTATTCGTCCAAAGCCACTATCTGAATGCTCAAGTGAAACTAATCATTGTTATTTCTCCTAAAAAACTAAATTCTCGTTTTTTACAGATTCTATCAAGAAATGTGGCGTTCCGTACAGCAAACTGCAATGCACACATGTATATCAGCCCTAAGCACAAAAGGGGTCATCTCTAAAAAAAGTCCGCACTGAGGGGAAGAGGGGTCAAGCTGAATGCAGACAAAAGCCGATAAGGGAGAGAGGGTTTCAGTAAAAGCGGCCGTCCGCACTTACACAAAATACACATATAGGCATCTGATTTAATTATTAAGGAGTGAGCTTGTGCAGCTCACAGCATCCCGCATCAGCAACAGGGCAGGTCAGACATACGTAACTGACACAAGTTGTAACACGACCCCAGCACTGAGGCAGTCCTGAGCCGTCAGCAGATGAGTGAGACGAGATTCCTCTCCCCTACCATGACACAGCAGTAGCGTTGCACTTGCTGATGGGCGGTATCCTCCAAGTCCAAGTGCAAACGTCCACAGGGAAGGGAAAGAGGAAGGGTTTTGACCAATCAAGAAAAAGCGGACAAGAGGGGATAATGGGTCAGTTTTGGCTGATATTTTGGGGACGTCCTTTATAGATGACCCATAAGACAAATGCAACAATAATGATCACTGAGAAGCAATCTGAAATGACAATCATTTTTATCACATCTATCACGGATCGACTACACGACCATTAATCAACTATGCAAGCCTACTGCCTTTAATTTTTCCAGTTCTTTATTCATTTCTCTTAATTTTTCTGCCTCGTTTTACACGATGGACAGAGCTGGCTATTAATCGGTCTTTAAGCAAATAATACAATATTCTCAGCAAAATGTACTGTACTGTTCTGCTACCACACACAAGCAAAAATCCAGTGGGTAAAAAGTAGAAATTCAATTGGACCACAGCAACATTACCTTGTAGCAGAAGAGAGCTGTGTTAATGACTTCCACGTTCCTTCTCCAGGGTCACTGTTCACATCACACCAGCACAATGTCAGGTTACTTAGATATTAATTGCTTATCGTCAGCATCATCAAAAGTGAGCCAGAAATCGACCAATATGACATTAAAACAATGTGCAGTTGCTATCCCTTTAATCTATGCCATGCAGATAACCAAACACGTTCATAAATTAGCAAAAAACATTAAACATTATAACCAAGAGATAAAGGAAAAACAACATGTACCAGTACAAAAGACTTCCGTAATATGCAGAGTCGGTAAAAAGGCTGCCATATACTCAGTTAGGGGAGGGGGGAAATCATGTATTCTCAGGGGCCTCATGCTACGTATAAAAAAATTTCTAGCTTTTTACATATATTCAAAATATGGCTTACAAGTCAGAATTAACAGTCGACTCAGGGCTGCGTACGCTCAGTTCATCACTACGTCTTCTGCCATAGTCATCACCATGCTCTAAACAACATTTCCAAATATGATTAACAATTGGTAACAACTGCTTTAAACAATGTCAATTACACACACTACATCAAACCGAAAATAATCATCATATCCACTTGTATATAAAACTCGTATATCAATGTCAAAAAAAACTTTAAATACATGTAAAAAATATGTGCTGTGAAATTTTGATTTAACTCCGTAGCTTCGAAGAATTACATAACAGATCAACTTTCTCAGTATGCGTTGATACCAGATCCATCACTTCTTTTTAGCCATCAGTACTTCTAACGGCCACGAAATCCAATACGAGACTCTGCCGACTGCTAATTTTTTGTAGTTCACAATCTGTTCAGTCACCTAATTCGCCGTTAAACGTGCAGTACAATAATGACATTACTACACTATGTCCTGAAAAAAGTAAACCCCTAGACATTGTACAATACAAATGAAATCTGAACAAATTTGAATAACATTTCATACACGTAATCCCCATTTAACTGCTGAAGCGATCAACAATTTTCGTTAAAAAATATTATTTCTTGGTGAAGTTATTAATAACTGAATATCAATAATAAAATATCTTGGTTAGCAATATGGCGTTACATAGCCTACTGCAGCCGCTCGATCTTAAGTGACCTTTGTTGATGCAATCAACGTAGACAATGACAAAATGATATTTTCTGCAGATGATCATGTTTTAATTAAACTGTTGAGACACAAGAAATGGTATGGTGCCAAAAAGTTTATCGCGGAATTTCCCAGTAAGCCGTGGACACTGCCAGGATTAAACAAATGGTTGCTTAACAACGAACACATCACGTTTTGGGGTGACCTCACAAAAGCCGCTGTAGCTATTGTTTGCATAGATAGATTTAACTGAAATTTGGCAGTTTGACTGCCAATAGATAACGCATTGTTGATGTAAACTTTTGTCAGAATTAGATGTTGATTGTTGGAGTTATACAAATATATATGGTTTACTTATGTAACACCATATTGTTAATGAAGATATTTTGTTCTTGATATTGAAAAATTTATAACTCCACTAGGAAATAATATTTTTCAACAAAATTTGACGATCGCTTCAGCTATTTATTGGGAATCAAGTAAACAAAATTTTATTTAGATTTCTTTAGATTTTACATTTTTAATGTACAATGTCTAGGGTTTACTATTTTCCGGACACAGTGTATACGAGATAGCTATGAAAATTGTTCTCACAAAATTATCACAGTGCATTGCACTTGTAGCAAAGTCATGTCACAATATTATCTCTTGTCATCACACTTGTCATCAATGCTTGGAATGACCAAAATGCTTTTTGCGTCCATTCATTAACAGCTAGATTTGCAGACTTCTGAAATAAACTACCATTTTTATCAAAGATGTCAATTCACATAAATAACATAACCATGCAACACAAATAACTACTAAGACCAAGTGATTTGAAACGAAGGTTCTGGGGCATAACAATGAAACTAAAACTACAAATCAAATCAGCAACAAGCCGATATGCCGTCCGTGTGCTGTTAACAAAACCATGCATAATGTCAATATTCATTCACCATAGCTGATGTCAAAAAACAAAAAAAAACTAGAAATTTGGGGCAAAGCCCAATGTGAGTCCGCCCGGCACCCGAAGTCTGATTGGGAAAAAATTCAGGGGGGGGGAGGTGAAATTCCCCCGGTAGCAAAGTCACATATCCCAAACTCAAATTCATTAGTATACACAGAATGCACACTGTCAACTTAAGGTAGGTAAACATTAGGCATGCGATCTCTGGTGTTAGTGGACCAAAGTTCACCAATTTTTATTTGTTGTTTATTTGTTTATTTGATAACGCCGTTTATCGCTTGTCGATATCTCTATCCGATCCAGAGATATTTGCGGTCAAAGTCGAAAGTTGTCGTAAAATGTACTAAATTTCAGACATTTTTTGCCCTCCCAAATTTAAAGAAAGTGGTGTCCCCCAAAGTTGTACACAGCTTACCAGCCCCACCTAGTGGCACGTCACATGAAAAAATCTTATAAGGCTACTCCCCCTGGCTCCAAAAATCTTTAGCGTAATACACGAAATTTTAAGCCATTTTGGACCCCCTTTGACAAAAATTGTAAAGGGGACTCCTGTCCCCGGTGGGGGTGTGCTAGTAATACTTGGTCATTCTCTAGCACGTATAAAAATTTGGGGGTGCAGAACCCCTTAGGGGCCAAAATATAGTCTTCAGAAAAAGTTGATTTGGGTGGGAATGATACCACATTGAGATCTCCATAATTAGTAGACCAAAGTTCACCAAAGAGGAATCACGGTCGATTAGGTATTTGTCCAATTTTGAATATCTTTATCCGTTCCAGAGACACTGGCATCAAACTTTGAAGTTGTTCAAAATTGGGCCAAATGTTGTATGTTTTTTGACCCCTGAAATTTTTTTGAGGAGGGCCCCTGAAATTTTGGACCAAGATTATAAAATCAAACACACTTCCGATCACAATGCAAAATTTCACGGCGATCGGCCGACGGAGCTCGGAGATCTCACAAGGAAAAAAAATAAATGCCAGCAAAATATAAGTCCACTTTGAAAGATATCACTTCCGGGCGGACTAATAACAAAATCACTTAACAGCAAAAAAAAAACAGCCACAGATCACAGCCAAAGCCTTCACGTCAGTCCAACTATTTACCTCTGGGAAGTGTATATGCTGGATAAAAAGTGCTGGCAACGTCAGGCTCAGAAGCATTGTGTCGTTGGAAAGGCTTTACAGTTCCAGGAGGTGCTGTTGCTGTTATAACGCAAAGCAACGCTTAGTATGACTACACATGCAAGCATGCTTCACACTAACTTAACTACGATAACAATAATAGTACAAACAAAACAAAAATGCTAATGGCATGCAACAATTTGCGTTTTCAGTAGAGCTGTTGAAGCGTTATTTTTTTAAACACGTTAACGCATTGCATTAATTTTTTTAACGCATGCGTTAATAACGCATCATTAATATTGATATTTTAAGTAAACTACATCGAGAGGCTGAGCGGAATGATTGCCTTGTTAAATTATCGTTCCGTATTTGACACATTTAGCATTTGCAAAAAAATAGTTAATAATTCAGTGATTCAAATGTCCTCCTTATACCACTCCAGACATTCAATTTCTTGTACATTCCATCCTAATTTTTTGTCACTTTTCACAAGATCAGTCGTCCAGCTGAGCTCTAATACCAGTGCTGCTTCAGTGCGAACAGGTAATGAATGAAACACGTGACTGTTAGTATAGCAAAGCCATGCACGTGATGACTACGCAACAATTAAACAGTAGAAATCATGGTCAGCTATCGGACTTTACCGATCATCTCCAAGTCAGCCCTGTCACTAGGCACAGCGCCTGTATCTGATACACCGGCATCTTTAGCTGCAATTCATTCGAGGCCCATCACATCAACACTACATGCTGCTAAAAAGTCACCCTTTCTTCTTTTCAAAACTTGGTAAACAACAATAAATGTACACACCAGATTTTTAGCAGCTGTAACTGAAAATACAGCACTAAATGCAGGAGCTGCAAAGCAGTAACTGAAAAAAAGGTGCATAACAATAACTTAGTATTTAGAATAAATTAAAAACACCGACTTATAAATCAAATAAACTTTCACATCATATCTATCTGCAAAAATGCTTCATCAAAAGTTTATGCCACAGTGAAGATCAAATCAAACAAAACATGCATAAAAACTGCAAAAAGAAACCACAAATATTCTGCATCATTATTTTGTTTCATCATTTCTGATTAACAAATATCTAAGAAAATGTTGCCCAGAATTAATCTTGCTTGCAAGTAAAAATTGGGGCTTATTTACTTTCAAGTTTAAGAAGACATTTAAAAAATCTAATTTGATATTTAGTACAATTTTTCGTTTTACTCCCTCTTATGCAGAGCAAGCAATGCCAACAATATGCTAATCGAACACCTGCAGCCACAACTGAACAAAAGCTCAAAAAATAAATCCCAAGTGGCACAACCAACGAAACGTAACTACGAATTTCAACAAAAATAAGAAGATATCACAGCTGAACAATATTTCTAATCAAAGACACACCTGCACGCTACACTGAAGTAACTAAGCAACAAAATCCAAGTAACACAGTTACACACCTAACGATATGACATCGCTGTTTCTCGACGAAGGCTTGACCTGTGATGGTTTGAATATCATCGACGCTGGTCGTTTCTTAATTTCTTTCGCACTAGGTCCAGATACACTTTTCTTGCCACTGCACGTGTCTCTCACAGCGTCCAGGCACGACTTATGCACATTCCACTCACACTCTGCAAATTGCAAGCAATGCACCAAGTTAACAACTACAATCAGCACCGACTTTAACAAACAGCTGGGGGTCAGGACGACATCTTCAAGCTCCTCAGAACAGAGCTTTGGATTCAATTGCTACTCTAAATGTGTCCAAATGCATTTATCAGCCAGGCTTCACCAAAACCTGCCGGTGGTGTTGCACAACCACAACCACATAGCTGAATATGGAGAGCAAAGCTGAAAGCAAAAGTGGAAAATAAAGACAATAGAGAAAAAAAAGAAAACAGACAAAATTGGTGCTCTCCAACTTTCAGAAGTGTTTGCACCTGTGATCGACATGCAAACTGTTACTCTTAGTGCTGCAGACGGCACGAACATCGATGGTGAAAAATTTAAGCACAAATGAGCTACTTCAGTCTGAAACTCACTGTCATACAACTATAAAACAACCAAGCAATTTCCAGACGTTATAACATTACAAAAACCGAATGGAAGAGGTATATACAGATGACAGCAGTGTATAAATTACTAACTGACAAGAATTGAAAACTGCTTACTGTTGCACTGATATCCTTGAAAGCCGATTCCGCACAGTATGCCATGGCAGACAGCACAAAAAGTTGTCATCACATACTGCTGCTGCTGGAAAATGTGTGACTTCTGCGACACATTCTAAAACGTACCAACCAATTTGGCTTACCATCAAACTCTAACTACTATAATTACATAAATTCTTTCAAAGCTTAGCTGACCTTTCTTGGAGTTCAAAAATAAGAATGAAGAAACACCTGGAAACAGCCAAATGTAACTGAGTAGCTAAAACGAATAAGAAAAAATGTTGATTTACAAATAATTTTAAAAAACTGTTTGATGTCAACTGCACAACATCTATCTGTTATGTTATGTTTTCGACAATGATCCCAAAGTTGCCAACTAGCCAAGATATTAACCATTGCACAACACTCCAGTACACTAATATGAATCAGTCAAAGCTGTCTTTACTTTTGGTTTATTCAGTCTCGACAAAACGGTTTTCTTGTCTTTCGCAACAAACGTTGGCCACTTGTCGAGACCGCTCTTGGCACTCACGTAGCCTGGAACCTGCTTGAAGAACGTTGCCAATGCTGATGCCACGAGAGAACTCCTCTCACTGTCTTTTTCACCGCTGCTATTCGCCACTCCACTGCAAACATGCACACAACGGCAGATAAAAAAAACGTTGAGATGATTTTCGAGTTTCAAGTTTACGCAACTTGATGCTAGATGCACTGTAGAGTTGCGAAACTTGGCAATGCATCGAACATCGAATACCAGTATTCGGCAATTTTCAAGTTGTGGTACTTAATTACGGTTACAGTGGGTGTCATGGGTTGGAGTTATAATTAGGGTTAGAGTGGGTGTTAGTGTATAGGGTTATGGCTTGGTTTCAAGTTACAGTTTCAACTACTCTAAACTCGACTCAGCAAAGTTTGAAACTCTACACAACGTAGCCAGCTGTAAAGTATAACATAACTGATGCAATTACTGAGAACCGAAATCAGCTACCCAAAAACTTCTAACTGCAGTCCTGAAGTTTATCACTTTCTCTTTCAGGTTCAGTATATAATCCCACCATGACAGTTGTATATATTATAGAAACTTTCACACCTAATATCAAAATGCTGCTTCAGTGCTTTAACAACTTCTCAGTAATCATGACAAACACCCACCACTGTAAATTACTACCTTAGCTACGGCACCTAAATTTATTATGTACGTGGCTAAATAATATTGCCTTTTTATGATTTTTTGCTGGTTTCAATATGCGTCAGTCACTACATGTTACCATCAGCATTTATCTGCAGGATTAACTAAAAGTAAACCACGCTGAAACAGACCAAGAAAACTTAACGACAATGCTAGTTGTGGATATCAACCACACACTGCAAAAACCGCAAAAAAGCTGTAGCTTTGCAACGAATTTAAACATAAAACGTACGCGAATCTTTCGAAATGCTTCCACAGTGTGGAGTCAACAGTTTTCATAACAGCCGTCGGATCCATTCTCTCATGTAGCTCATTATCACCATACAGTCCACCCAGACCTATTTGCACAACACGCATACACCCAAACTCAGTCAAACTTTATCACTCATCGATAATAAATGTTCACGTTTTCAGTCACAATAGTGTTTTCGAGGTTCCTGTATGCAATTCTACTAACCATTCTGCTATCGGCAACAGATGTGCAGCAATTTGCAATTCAACCAAGCTCAGGCTATAGGCTTGATCCAAGAGCTGCTTGATGGTTTTATGCATTTATCAAATAAACATGATACACTTTCACAATGGACAGGCTACGATTTCATTCACATCTACACTGTGTCCCAAAAAAAACATCCCCGACATTTTCGACTATAACGTGAAGAAGGATTATCGGATTTTTATAATTTTTGGTACGAATATTCCTGAGACAACTTGTCGTCAAGTGACAA
>Ga0056128_1009539_pt1 | contig 12182 bp, 8 predicted proteins | sample WorMetLIZISLAND2_FD_71113 | JGI IMG/M metagenome (GOLD analysis project Ga0056128, IMG submission 71113) | Marine gutless worms symbiont microbial communities from Max Planck institute for Marine Microbiology, Germany - Olavius geniculatus... ...
ACATGCCCTTCAAGCACCCATCTGTGACATCCACAGCTCTGATAGGCGTTTACATTAACATTTTATGGTATAATATGATGAATGATTTGTACTTGATAAGCAGTAGGTAAGTTCAATGTAAGGCATAAAGTAAAGGAACTCAACTGGTTTATATGTAACTGAAATAGGACAACATGAACAAAAGTAATGTAACTAAAAAAGTAGAAAAAGCTCCTGCAAAAAAATGGCTGTAGGACACATAGCATAGGTATATTACTGTAATAAATTGTGACTTGATCTCTCATTTTAGTAATTTGTTGTTGCTAATGTATTTGTGCCCGCTTTTATGTCTTGCCTTTAAAGTTAGCTAACCTGAAATTAGTTTCTATGGTAACCAGTTGAAATGACGTTCTCGTTGGTTCAAATCAGTTGAACAGTTCAGCTATACAGCTAATTTGAGGTTAACTATCAGACATAAAATTGGGCGTTAGTTTTCCAACTGTGTAATTATGGCTAAGTGCTGAGACTTGCTGCTATACTTATCAGGTCTTTATGTGTTGTACAGCCACGTGAACGTTCACTGAATATACACAGAAGCTGGTAGCAACAAGTCCTGTGTCCATTAAGTGGTGTGGCAAGCATTGTTCTGATACTTGCGGTACGTTTGTACTTTTCTGTTATGGAACTTAATACCAAATGAAGGGTGACCATAGAATTTTAAGATGTTTTTATTAAAGATTGACTAACTTATGTCTGCTAATCAAGTTAAATTATCTATTTCAACAATCTAATGCTGTTTTCTATGTTTAAACATTACCTCGGATGTAACTAAAATGTTGCAGTTTTTTGACCGACTTCGGAGCCATTTTACACTATGACTGCAGCAATTGCCAGATGCAGCTCTTGGGTTTTCTTGTACTCCTAGGTGTGCTGTTTCAGAAAAACTAAAGCAGCTTTCCCCACTACCTGGGGAGAGGTACCTTAATTGATAGCTTTTGGTCTATAGGGTCAAAAGCCGCTAAGGCGCATGTGCTACCATATGTCTCATTTGTCACATCCATCCCGATATGACGTTACTGAAAGTTGACACTTAAAACCCACATAAGAGTACAATACTGCAGTACTTAATGCGTAGATCTCGGAAAGAAACTGCTGTACCGTCCAATTATTCTCGTAACTATATGCGATGAAAGAAGTGAAAATTTTACAACCATACTACGTAAACAACCAAGAATACGTATATGCTGCATTTACGTGGGCTTATAGGGAGGCGCGCGTTTAAACATTTAAACAATTAAACGTTTAAACAACAATTATAATTAAAAAATTTAAACATTTAGAAAAGTTACCATGTTGGCATGCAAATTGTTAGCATATTATACAATGCATATGTGTGTGTACTATTTTAATATAGTATTTTAATCAACATGTTCTACGTGTACGTCAGTTGCGGTTGAAACTATTTAAGCCTAGATTTCATCGAATTCACCGAAGCCACCAGAATTACTGGTGGCCTAAGTAAGCACAGGCAAAAGCCATATAACGCTTACTATCCTAATAACTAAATTTAACTATGTGCTTCCGGTTGCAGTTCCCGTTTCAAACAATTTTTAAATTGATTTATTGTATTACTGGTTACACACTCGTCAGACAGTGCATTCCAGTTCAACAACTGCTCGCAGAACATTCTTCAAAGTTATTGGAAGCTGGAATAGTTTACCACAACATGTAATCGAGGCTCCATCAGTGAATGCTTTCAAGAACAGATTGGACAGACGCTGGTCAGATATGAGCATATAAAGCGAAAGCTACAGAGCTCATCATCATCAAGTACAAGTAAGTACAAGTAACACAAAGCGAAAAGCGTCAACAGCCTAGCAAATCGAACTTCGAATATTTGGTCTAGCACCAGTGTTCATTCGTACATATTCTATGCGGATGTTTGTTTATGATTTTGAAACAAAAAGCGTAGTGTGCCTACTGTCTGCTAGATGCTTTATACTAGCGTTCGGTTTTTGTGTTACTTTAGTGTGTGTTAACTGCACTACAGTCAATCAATTCAAAAAGGTTAGTGTTAGCATGCGATCGGCGATCTCGCCATAGGGCACGGGTAAAATGCGGACCAGCGGACCGACCAACGGGTAAACTGCGGATCAAACCTGCGGACCAGTTCCGCAGTTTACCCGTTGGTCGGTCCGCAGGTCCGCATTATCTATATAAGTCTTTCTCCCTTGTTGCTGACGTTTGATTATAACTGTGTTAGACGTAGCGTACCTGCGGAGCTTTACCTGCCACATGGGATCACACAGGCTACAGGTGGTGATTAAAAGTGTTGATATAGTTTTTTATTAGAAGACAATTTCAGAACTATGGAGCATCACCTGCCATATGGCACCAGTAAACTGTGCAACACCTGCAACGGTGTGGTCTTGCCACCTGTCAAGAAAGGACGTGCGAAGAACAGCCACAGCACTGACAAGAAGATCACCTGGGTCGAGTGTGAGAATTGCAGCCGCTGGCATCATTGCCACTGTGTGGGATACCACACTCTGTTGACAAATATTTTTTATTAACGTCTGATGTTTCACTTGCTTAACTGCTAGTTCGTTTTGAAGCTATTATGAAAAGTTTTAATCAACATTTGCAAAGTAGGCATATCATAAATTGCATTAAGTTAAACTCTTTTCACACAACTGCCTGCCTGAGATCGCCGCAGATCCGGTCACGTGATTGGTCAGCTTGGCTGTTCTGCCACTGGACGACACTCCTTCTGTACGATCTCATGCTAGGCAAGAGTTCTAGAATGATTTCGGTGATCACATTGTAGGAATTATTTTACGGCATAAAATTGCCACTTTCGTTCTAGAAAATAATGTTCGGACACTATTGTCATGGAATTTCAGGAGCTTTGTAGCACCAGATCGTTAATCACTGTGTAATATCTCGTCCTAGCTGGAAATTTTCGAATAATAAGATCGAAATACTTTAGGTTAGACCTATCAAACCTAAGATTGGCGATCTCATCGTTGAAATGATTCTACAATGAGATCGCCATGTCGACACTGATGAGATCGCTATCACTGGTGGTTTCGGTAAATTCGGTGAAAATACGGATCTCTAGGCCACGGGTAATCTGTGGAGTACCGGATTGCTTAATAGCACAGACCGTGGATATTTTGCAGAGCGCTAAATTGCGGACCAGTCTGTTAATTCAGTGAGCATATTGAAGTGTCTTGGGTTCAGTGTGTTTTCCATCGATATTGTGCACTAATGGGCACTATACAAGCTTTACCCAAGCTTTATTTCATGTGCAAACATGTTCTTGTCATTTTTTGTCATACTTTGGAAACTGAAATGGCTTGCCATTGTCGTACCTAAAGCCTGAGGTTGTTGCTGTTCATCAGTGAATTTCTGGAGCTGCAATGACCATGAGTGAGACAAAGCTAAATGATGCGCCAACAGATGGGATATCCGCTGTCAAGTTTGCACCAAATTCGTCACAGTTTTTGCTCGTGTCTTCGTGGGACTGTTCTGTACGTCTGTATGACGTCAATGAGAACTTTATGCGCATGCAGTACATGCATTCTACTCCAGTCCTTGACTGCTGCTTCCAGGTATTTCGTCATTAACTGTATAAAGTATCCAAGTGTCTAGAGGGCCAACAGTTGGCCCTCTAGTACGCAGCCTAGAGGGCTGAGAGCAGCAGCCACCAGCATTAGGCATAGATTAGAAAGGTGGCGCTAGTGTTTAGGGTTAGTGTTTACCTTATGATAGATTAGGGTTTAAGTCGAGGGTTGGGGTTAGGGTTAGTGTTAAGAGTTGTGGTTAGGGTTAGTTATTGCAGCTTATTCAGTTTTGTTAGCTGTTAAATTTTTAGCATGCGAATTTAAGGATATTTCATACAATTATGTAGCTGCAGATGTACACCAAAATTAAGGTTGCAAAATTGGTTATGTATTTGAGTCCAATGCTGCCAGGCTTGACTGGCTGACTGGTATGAACTTGGCGTGATACCTTTGCATTGTACCTTGCTAAGGTTGATCTCATCAGTGGCTAAAGGTATAGGTAAAGGTAAAGGTCGTCAATTTGTATAGCGCTCATCGCGAGCATGCGCACGCCTCTAATGCGCTTTCGTCACTAACAAGAGCCGCCTGCCGCACGGCCACCGTGTGCAGCCTGCAGACACAAGCTGGCGCAGCGGCCGGCTGGGCAACCCCAGTCAGCTGTACCAACGTCCCCACCTTCCGTAACTCATATAAATGAGTTGCTACTCATTTTACCATCCCACGGAGGGTAGAAGGCTGAGTCGACCTAGCTGGCAGGCTTCGCACCGAGATGGTTTACCTGCCCGCAGGCAGTCACCCATCGCAGTACTAACTGGGCCCGGCGTAGAGTAATTTCGTTTCAGCCGAAACGCGTTACCAACTATGCCCAGCCACCAACGGCTAGCTGCCGTAAGGGCGTCTGTCTGCGGCAGTATGATGGGTTCTCGTACTGCCATAAGCAGTCTCTTACAACGGTGTATATGGTCAACTGTCAGCAGACTGTTGGCCTTCTAGTACGGAGCCTAGAGGACCGACTGTCTGCTCTCTAGACATGGCGATTAAGTGTTGACATTTGTCATTAGTGATGACAATCTCGGGATTGAATTCTCAATCCTGGAATCCGGGATTGAGAAATATGTAATCCTGGGGTCTCGTTTTTAAGATTAGGTTTACAGATTAGTTGCTTTTTTAGTATTCCTTATGGACTTATTTTATACATTAAATCTAGTAGGCAGGTTTGTCTGAAGTGTGGGGGGAGTGACTGTGATTGTCAAAATACAACTTATAATGCAAGGAGTAAGACTTTAGCAAACAATATGCATGAAATATTTGATTCATTAGATGGCTAGAATATTGCTGTTTGTATTATTCAGCCTCCAGAATGTCCTATTTTAACCAAAATTTTTTGTAACTTAAAAATATTTCTGCCAAAAATGGCTGGGATCTCGAGATTTGGGATCCCAGTTCCCGGGATTGTAAACACTAGTTGTCGTGCTTGAAAGTAACAATTTAAATTAATCAGAAAAGATGCAGTTGTTTATTGATTGAATTTTCTACAGCTGCAGATGTGAACAATCAGTCACACGGACACGGTTGATCTTTCTGAAGAGTTCACTAAAATTGCATATAAGTCGCATCACTAAAACATTATAAAGTTGATACAGTGGCGTCATGACAAGCATCTGATCGACTGAAATCATCTGTTTTTTTTCCTAAAAGAAATCAGCATTTTAGTCTGTCTACAACACTGGGTTAAAACGCTCAATAATAGTTGTGTCTCAGTGCATCTATGAGAGCAAATAGTTGACTGAAGAACTTGCTGAACTAGAAAATGCATTTCTTGGACAGTTACCACTGTTAGATTTTTGTTGAAATTAATGATTAATTGAGTTACTTTTTGTGAAGTTGACTACTAATAATAAACAGAAATTTTACTAGCTCTGTATTTTTTGTTATCCCACTATTTATTTTTTGTTCTTATTTTGTTTTTATTCAAAGTGTTAGTTTTGGTGTTAGATTAAACTGACATTCGGTCTTCCATATCACGTCATTTTGTTTTGTGAATTAACAGTACAGTGGTGATAAGAATTCATTCAGCAGTTCTACTGCCTTGTGCATTGTATTAAACAGTTCTCTTTATTTCTTATTATCTTCGCCAAGTGTGAGCGTAGTGAACATTGGAGGAGATTATGAGCTATGTCATTATATGTGTCCGTCTGTGCATCTGTGTATGTATGTGTCCGTGTGTTTGTCATTACTTCACTTGGCAGAGATATGCACACTTACGAGCGCTTTCTAGTTGTTTCATAATTTGACTACATTTTAGCTCAATTTTTTGTGCACTTGTTTTGTTTTTGCTTTTGCTTTTCGTTGGCAGTGTGGCTGTATGTTTGTGCATTGTGTGATGTCGTGTCAGGATGCTGTGCATGTATTCAGCGGTGGCCTGGACAAGTTAGTGAAACTCTACAATTTCAACACTGGCACTGGTGAGTTGTAGCAAACTCCGTGGATGTTAACGAGGCTTCTAGGTACAAGGCAGAGGCCTAACATTCCTCACAAACTCTAGCAAGACATTCTAATCAGATAGTAACTAGATACTGCAGTGAAATGTCAAAACCCAGTCATTTGTAGACCTAATAATCAGCATTACAAAAAAAACTTTTTTTAAAGAAAAACGCCCAGCTTAGTAGGTTTTCAGGTTTTGTGGATTTTGTAGATTTTGCATTTTTTGTTTTTTTGGGGGGTTTCAGGTTTTTGGGTTTTAAGTTTTTGAAAAAAGGCCAAATTTGATGTGTTGTTTTGTGTGTGTTTTCAGTCGATTGATTCATATCAGTTTCTATTTGCTCACCACAGCATAAAATATAGCAATGTTTACAGATATACTGTATAAAATATTTTAAAAATATAGTACAGTAAATTTTCTGTTTCATCTCCAGGAACCCTAGGATTCAGACAGGATATGAATTGTGGCCCAGAATATCCTACTTTTTAATCACTTTTTTCATTTCCTGTTCATGTCCAGGTCATGCTCATTTGGAGGAACCTCGGGGTTCTAGTTCCATTCTGCATCTTGTTATTATTTAACTTGATGACTTTTGCAGCTTGACTGTGACTTGTGGTGTGATACGTCATGCACACACACACCAGTGTTTTAATTGTGAAAAATTAGCCCAGAGTTGAACTTTTCAATGATCAGAGCCTGATCAAAATTGTGATGTAAATAATATGCATATGAGTATCTTCCCCCCAATAGATAATTTGGTAGTGTGTCGATTGTTTTGGAGCTATATATAAAGTGGTCAGTGGATAGCCAAGGTATTGCAGACTGTTGTGTTCTTTTGTCAATTAAGCTGTGTAAATTCAGTGGGTTGACTAATATGGCAAACCAATGTACCATGGACAGTTCGGAGAGCAGCATGTCGAAAGCCAGAGAATAATTCAGATCACATTTCTAGGTTTCGTCGCACACATGTAATGTGATGGATCACTAGAATGACTGCTTGGACTTGAACTTGCAATTACCTACCCAAGAGGAATGTAAGGCTGAGTAGACCTTGGTGTTGGCTAGGGTTGTTAAGACTGCCCATTCATTTTGACCAGTTAACTGTGACCAAATAGATTGGTTAACCGTAGTTATAAGTGCTCATTAATGGGTGCTGAGTCAAGTTTGCTAATTGGTAATTGAAAGCGATAGACTGGGCAACTTCACTTTTTGACTTAGACTTTCGCTGAGCCAAAGCTAAAGCTGAACGCTAAAGTCTGTACTTAGACCAAAGTTCAACCAAACGATTAAAAATGGCGGTAAACTGGTAAACCTAACAGAAAATAAATCAATCAATTACGCTTGAACTTGCTTATTTAATTGCATCGTGCACACAAATGACGTAATTACGTAACGTCTTACGTCATTATGTAGCCATTATGGCGTTTGTCAGTATAGAACTGTAAATAGTCGCCATGTTTTTGCTTAGCTAAAGTCAAAAGTCGAAGTGGATTCTGGCTCAGCGAAATCACTTCACTTTTTGACTTAAGTAGGTATTTAGATCGAAGTTTACACTCCACGAAAGTCTAAGTCAAAAAGTGAAGTCGCCCACTGTCTTGTCTGTTGGCCATATATCTGCAGACATTCACCCACACAAGTGGTAATCGCTTGATAGCAACCACTGATAGCTTGCTATTAAACTGTGTTTGTCACTGTTTCAGAGTCGGTGATTGGTGGTCATGAGAATGCAGTGAGATGCCTGGAGTTTTGCTCGGAGCTCAATCTTGTAATTTCCGGTGGCTGGGACTCGGTCGTTAAACTCTGGGATTCCCGCTCTAATGCTGCTGTTGGAACACTAACGCAGCCCGATCGGGTCTGTATACAAAAAGTTAAACATTGGCTGTTTTTGAGATGAACCTTGGTTAGCCAGTTATGTTGCTTTAAAAGCCGTAGATCTGTATCCAGTTTTTAATGTAAGACTTGTCAGCAACGTACACAAATTCACAGCATTGTGGCTTGGTAATGAAACGATAGGGTGTCAGACTTACAATTAAGAGGTTGGGGGTTCAACTCTCAGTCAGGTCACGTCAAGTAGTTTGTACTTGGATGGGTGACTGTCTGCGGACAGGTAAACCAACTTAGTATATAACCAGTGCCAAGGTCAACTCAGCCTACCATCCCTCCAAGGTGGGTAAATTTAGTACCAGCGTCTCTGATTGGGGTTGAGATTTATTTGTCTTGGGTGGCAGGTAACACTTTGTGATCCCTGGATCCCATATGGCAGGTTGTCACCTTCGTGGTCTAATCCCACTGGATTATACTGGAGACTGGCTGCATATCGTGTAGTGAAACACTCATGTCTGGATAGACATACGGTTGCACACAGGAAAGGCAACACTTTTTGTATATTGCAATTAAGTTACAAGTCAATGTAGTTTAGGTTTCACAAATCAGACAGTCAACTTTTAGAGGACTTGCTTTTGGATATGCCAGTCCTTTTTCATGGAACACTTTTCCAGACAGTCTTAAATGTAGCACACGCTCTCCGTCTACCTATAGACACCATCTTTGTTTCTTGTTCACTGCACACTGTCTGTGTTCCATCTTATTACATTGAGTAGTTTCTTAACGGCACGTCAGCACACAATGTCGGTAAGCTATCCAGTGCTATCGAGGTTATTACAGCTAACATGCTGTATAATTTACTTGCTTATGTACATATTTACTCATGAATATTTCTATTCGTTGATGTTCATTGTAGGTGTACACAATGTCTCTGTGCGGGGATAAACTAATCGTGGGCACGGCCGGGCGTAGGGTGCTAGTCTGGGACCTGCGTAATACCGGTTATGTACAACAACGGCGCGAGTCCAGTCTGAAATATCAGACACGATGTATTCGTGCCTTCCCCGACAAACAGGGCTATGTGCTCAGCAGCATTGAAGGTACTTCCAGTATTATTTTTATTGTTATTTTATTGTTATTGTTAAATTGGCCATTTATAAAGCATACTTTCCGCACACCCTAAGTGCAATGGTGGGGAGGCAGCAGGGGTAGAATTTGCCTTCCTGAAATTTTGTGATTGTCGGAAAATTTTTTTGTCAGACAATTTTCTTGCAGATATGTTGCATTTGAGGCTAAAAACCTTTTTGGGAAAAATTATGGGCAAAATTAAAATTAAACATAGCCTTTTTTCTTAAACTTGCGGCTGTCTGCTGGAATTCTGTCGAAAAATTGCAACTTTCTGGCCCACCCACCTTTTTAACCCACTACACCATAGGTGGTATATCATGCCACGAGTGAAAGAATAGTAGTAAAGATTTTGTTGAGTAGTAGCTTATGGGCTATGGGGTTAAGGTCTAGTATGGCTGATTGGGGCGGTGGTATGTTTGCTTGCTGCAAACTGCAGATTCAGTTATTCGCTGAGACGGGCAATGGATGGCTGCATAGTGTGCTGTGGTATCATTAGTTCATGCCAGTCAGCTGCCACTTCTGGTCACGTGTCTGACTCATGTAAATTGCAGTTGGTGCTACGCTGAGTAATTGACTTTCATTTACCTTTAGCAAGGATTGAAAATGAAGTACTGCATGTAAAGTGAAGTCATGATTAATGAATAATGATAGCACATTATGTATTGACGCTTATTAGGTGTGGGTTACCCCATGCCAATTATATATATTAAGGTCAGTAAAATGCATTTTGTTAAAGCTTTTTCAGTTCTTTGTCAACTTATAGTACTAGGAATTCAATAATAAATGGTGTTGATGTTCCTGCACGAACTACTGTTATTTCAGGTTTCCTGAGCCACTAGAAGTGGAAGGACAGAAGTAAGGGAAGGGCCTCATTGCCCCATTTTTCCCCCTCCCCAAATGATTTCTGACACTTCCTAGTTTTGGTTTACTGGAAACATTCCGATGTATATCGAGCTGTCTGTCACTGCAGGCCGTGTAGCGGTGGAATACCTGGACCCGAAGCCTGAGGTACAGAAGAAGAAATACGCATTCAAGTGCCACCGAGTGAAAGAAGACGGAGTTGAGAAGATTTTTCCAGTCAACACAATTGCATTCCATGAAGTTTACAGCACGTTCGCCACCGGTGGCTCAGATGGATTTGTTTACATCTGGGACGGCTTCAACAAGAAAAGACTTTGTCAGTTCCGCAAGTAAGTAACAGTTGCACTGGTTTCTTGGCAGGGAGGCAACAGGCAATTATCCCCTTTCATTGTCCACAACTTTTTCTGTATTTGGGGATGAAAAATCCCCATTTTTGCAGGGAGATATAAAGGTAAAATTAAAATTCTGATCATTCAGATCTTTTCTGCTGGAAATTTGTAGCTGTCTGCCAAAGACAGAATGCTGTCGGAGATTGCAGTCTGCGTATTTCTTAACCAAGAACGCCGCTGGACTTTGGGCGTATAGATAGAAACAGAAATAAATTGGTTTCATTGGTTCTTTTTTAATGCACTATTTGCCTCCTTTTCGTCGTTGCCAATTTACATAGCAGCAAATTAACTGATTGTGCAGCGTTTTTGCTAGCTGAATTTATCTAAAATGAAGTTTGTAGACTATTTGCTTTCACTCTGTAAAAAAATTGCATAGAAATGAAGAAATTGCCAAATTGGTTTAGATGCTGTAAAAAGCTTTTTTAATGTTTTTGGCAACTTTTTTGTGCTAGTGTTGCAATAGATCGGGCTGGGGTGTACTAGGTGTCTGATAGATCTATCTGGTGGTCCATAAAAAAATAAAACATGTGGTTTGCATGGGCTTGGCATTTGGTCAGTTTTGGAATTTTTCTTAACGATTAGCCTTGACTGTTGCGCTGAAGGGTGGTCCTGTTGAACACTTGAATGCAGTGGCTAAACACTTTTTACTACAATGATTATCATTTCCAAAAGCTGTCCATTTTTCTATTTTCTTAATCTGTGCAAAGTCTGTCTATTCAGTTTTTACCAGCACTTGATGTTAACTGAGGACAAATGCTTGAGGCTGAGGCCATTATCATTCTGCTGGTCGAGAACAATTTCCAATTAACCTATAATGTTATTATTTAATAAGCATAATAAATGATTGTGCTGTACTGCATTTTGTGCAACGCATCATTGCGATCATGTTATCATCATCATCCTTATTCGAATTACGTCTTACTGTACTTGTAACTTGTAATGCAAAATCTTATACCATCCACCAAAAGTTTGAGAAGAATAACAGTCCAGGTAGCGTAAGTAGGTAATTCTTGCAAACTCTCCGCAGTGATTACCAATTCCATTATTACATGCATTTTTGCACTTGAGGCCAAAGTAGAAAGTTCAGGGACAAATACTGGATGCTGAGGACTCAATACCAGCGTGACCTTGAGGACTTGGCATGATGATTTTTTTGCACGATGCTGTGGAGCGTGGAGTTGGTTACATCGTTGTATCATTTTTACAGTACAAGACACTACGCAGTGCTTGCTATGTTTACGTATTGCAGATACCCGACGAGCATATCTTCTCTGGCGTTTAGCAATGATGGCTCAGTGCTGGCCATTGCGTCCTCATATCAGTACGAGGAAGGGGAGACGGCTGATAAGCCTGATGACTCGATTTTCATTCGCAAAGTCTCCGACCAGGAAACGAAGCCAAAATGAGTGCTTGACTGATCGTGACTGAGTTCAATATTTAGGACAGTGAGGTGCCATCTTAAAATCGAAGCTGTGTCCTCTATCCTTCATCATTACATGGCCGTCAGAACAGGCTTGAGACACCCACCTTAAAAATGCTTAAAAACCCACCCCAAACTTATTCCAGTTTTGGTTTCTTGTTTCATTAATAATAGCATATTTGCAAGTATTGGTATTTTGTTGCTGTGCGGAGCAAACGCAAACTCATGTGAATCAGCCCACTGGAATTCGAAAACCCGTCGAGTTGGGCATTTTTACAAACCTAATAAAATCCAAAAAATTATCAGGCTGGGCATTCTTAGAAAGCTAGGGTTTTTTACAACTGTGCATCGTAGTAGGCTCTGTTATGTGTTGTCTGGTTGTATGGGCTCTTAACTTGATGCTGAAAGGTGTAGATCAGGGGTCTCAAACTCATTTGGGGGTGCGGGCCACACTGCAAGATATCACTCAGTCGGCGGGCCGCAGTGCTTTTAGAGACGACAAAATGCAATAAAAGCAGTAAATAATACAAATT
>Ga0056128_1009540_pt1 | contig 12182 bp, 5 predicted proteins | sample WorMetLIZISLAND2_FD_71113 | JGI IMG/M metagenome (GOLD analysis project Ga0056128, IMG submission 71113) | Marine gutless worms symbiont microbial communities from Max Planck institute for Marine Microbiology, Germany - Olavius geniculatus... ...
TACATCCCGAGATGGTTTACCTGCCTACAGGCAGTCACCCATCGCAGTATTAACCGGGCCCGGCGTACAGTAACTTCGCTGATTGGATCAGACGCGTTACCACTACACCACGCCTACCGCCCAAACGTATAATGTTGATTTTTGGACATTTATGTTTTTATAAGGTAGTGTAATAGGTGTAGTGTGCATGCCGCTGAGTAGCAAATATTTACGTAGTACACTAGTAAAATAATTGTGAAAATTGCTTAATAGTTAGCGAAAATATCGACAAAGTACAATAGCTTACTATTTTGGGGCCACCCTGTATAAGCTCTGCAATAACCACTTAAATGCAACGTAGTCCGGATGTTATTTTAACGCATGCAGATTCTGCATTAATCTATTCAACACACATAATAATGCACGTATAATAAAAAACAAGCAAAATTAATTTCATGTGTTCGATTCTGTCATTACGATGCTGACACTGGTGGTTACGAGCAGTGTTCCAGTCCGCATGAGAAGTATCGCTCGATGTCTCCCTGCCAGCTACGACAGTGCGTCGCCATGCAGATTCGGTTGCCCCAGCGCTTTGCCAGTCTAACCCACATCCAGGCCAACTCGGCCTGGCCGTCCCTGGAAGTCTATATTTCCAGCGCTTTGCCAAGTTCATCGATGCTGCTGCTGTGACGTCGTTCCAGTTGCAGCGCTGCGAGATGCATGATTGAACGTTACGTAAAGACTGGTGAACATCGGCGCACGCTGTGATACACGTGCGTGCCGGTGACATGCCCGCTGCCATCACGTCCACTTGTGTCTGATCCTCGCCACTGTCAATAGCCGCCGCCGGAGCTCTGTCCATGTCGTCACTACAGCCAACTCAGCTACTGCAAACCTTTGTAACCGTAACGCTAATATATCAAAGATACAACATATAAGAAGACGAAGTCATGGGCCGGTATCTTTTACAACTGATTTGTATGAAAATAGGCCTATTACTGGAATAAAACTAATAGGCCTAACACCATCCGCAAAATTTATCCATAAAGTTGAAAAGTAGGATTACAGAGAAAGTTATGGCAATGTAAATTTAAACTAATTAACCGTTTTAGTTGTCAATCAAAACAGACAGCTCTCGACAAAAACAGGCTTCAGATGCTCTAATAATTTCACAATCATAGGTATACTGCGTTGGTATTTAATCCATCTAGGCCAACTCAGTCTGGCCATCCCACGGTGGGCGACGTAATCAGTACTGGCAAGGGTTACTGCCATCGCCAGGAAAGAAACAGCTAACAGTAAGCTAAGTAACCAATAACCAAGACTATTTCTAGCCAGCTATCCGGCCAGCTTTAGTTATACGTGCCTTTTAGCATTTACAATGTTTAAACTTTTAATCATTATAACCAGAACTACATGTAATAACTGCCAGTTTTGCTTATGTTTATAAAAATAGGCGACTAACCTGTTTACCGATAAAATGAGAGTCCTCCCAAAACCTAAAACACAATTGACATCATTAGGCCTATGTAGATACATGGACTCACTGCTTTGGCAGAGAAAATGAGAACAAAGTGTAAATAGTGAAGTAAACGTTTTTCGTGTCCGGAAGAGAGTTCCCATTTCAACTTTAAGCGGAAGCGCTCTAGCGCAAGAAATTTCGCCTACAGCTATACATTTCTCCAAAGCGTGATTTGTCCGTCTGTATGTCTATTATGTGACACTTACACTGTGAAGCTATGGGATGCAATAACACATTGTTTTACAGTAGATAAGGGTCCCTGACTCCCAATAAAAGGCAGACTTGGAAGTTTGGAAATCAAACCTCCAGCTAAAACATGCCATTGGAAATTGCATGCTACCACCTGGCAAATTTATAGAAACGAGAATCTGTGCGGATTGGCGTGGATTTAGTCTTTTTATTTGTTAAAAAAGATAACAGGCTACCTTGTGGTTACATTCGGGGACGCGCATTGGGCCGAGCTGATACGGCCTAAGCGCTGGTCAGGTGTAAGAGCCTGTCTACCCCGGAGGTAAGGTAAGGTAAGGATAACAGACTCATTTAGTGACATGTACCAAGCAAGCAATAGAACTGGGCAGTGTCAACGAAGCAATCTGGCAGTGCTTTGACAGCAGCGCACAGTACTGTCTGCATTTTTTTCGAATTCGATTATCAGTTTTGGACATAAATTGTTCTAAAACTCTATTTTACCAAAAAAACAGTGTGGGTCGACATCGCCAAAAATAGCTTTCGTTAAGACGTGCTTCGCGAAAATAGTTTTTTTGCATTTTCAGTAAAATTCAATAACATCATTTAAAACAAAAATAAAATGCAAATTTTCCTCGCTTTTGGTGACTTCTGTTGTTGTGGCAACAAAAAGCTCTTGGCTATCATGTGGTGGGAAATGTCCGATTCTCTTTTAGGGGTAAAATGCCGTATGGGGAAATTCGACTTTTCAATGGCTCAACTGCGCTTCTACAGTAATCTAAACTGCAGGTTTCAGTCACAAGACAATCTTGTTTTACTGCAGCACAAGGCACGCATATAAATGTATTTTACTTTTTTGTATGCAAATGAAGGCGACGCTGAGAGTGATGCAAAGTTGAATCCTAGATAAGAGACAGCTTATTGCTTCAGTTTGCCGCACACGATAAATATCACACTACAAGATATGTTTTGAGGCAAGTATTTTTTTGCCAAAATGTCGTACATTATTGAATTAAACACTTTTGGCGAGTTTTCTAAATGAATGTTTCTCTAGTTGCTGGACTGGCAATGCGCATCGCCGCAGTAAATTTATCTAGTCTACACGAAGACTTTGGCCATAAGTTGTCCATTTTCTTGTACTGCAAAGAGAAATAGAGGACGATCAGTCACTCTCGCGGGAAGAAACATACCTCATCAACTGGACATGCCTCGATCTTGAGTATAAAATATTATGAAGCGTGGTTTGACAACAAAGTTTTAAAAAAACACGCATTATGGCGTCGTTAGCGTGGTATTTTACGGCAGCGCATTCTAAACGCGTTGCAAGTTTGCGCAGCATTTAAAACGCATCTATCGATTACTGACGTACACGACCCACTAGGACGACATCCGTTGGATCGAATGAAAAAGTGGTGGTGTTATAGCTCTTAGTTAAAGCCATTCCAGAGCAGTGAAGCGTCACCTGCCGTATGGGATCACACAGTGTTACCTGCCACCCGACATAGGTAAACACAGGTAAACGCGCCCCGCCTTAACCCAAACTAGATAGGTCAGTACTCGATTTAGGCCTACCTACCCCGGAGAAATAAAAGGCTAAGTTGACCAAGGCGGCTGGTTACATGCCGAGGTAGTTCACCTGCCCGCGGGTAGTCACCCATCAATGTTCTAACCCTGCTCGGCGTAGGTTAACTTCGTTGATCGGACACAAGGCGTTACCGCTAGGCCTACGCCACGCCACCAACCCATTAAAATGAAAACCCTCACATTTGTTAATATTTAATCGTATAAAAGGATACTGAATGCAACGTCTCTACATAGACAAGCATGACATTTATTCTGTCTGTCGAGTGCTATTAATTAATTGTCGATATAGTCTAGTGTCAGTGGCGTTTTATCCGTGATCGCAACACTGTGTCAAGTGGACGCGACTTTTGTGATGGACGCTTGTGACTGCAATATTGGTTTAGTTGCATGCTTACTAATTTTTAATGAAATTTCTACACATGAACCATAAAACATGCCACTTATATTTTGAAAATAGTTTAGTGAAACAAAATTACAGGCATTTACGTCAAGTTTTGCTTTGATGTTGCACGCAAAAAATTATTAAAATCGACTAATGTTTCGCGGAGCTATTCAAAAAAAGTTTTTTTTCGCCCACAGTGTGTAAACTAATAATTGTAAATTTTGCGTTATATGAAAGCTATGCTAAAATTTTGAAAATTTTTTTATTAGTTCTACATTTTTATTTATTTTTTTGAGTCAGGCAACGTGGTCCATAAACAAAGATTCTACTCAAATCTCAGCGCTGATGATAACGACGAACGGATTGATTTTAGCGTGACGGAAAAATTTAACGACACATTATTGTAACAGAAGAGTCGCGCTGTAATCAGATCAGACTGGAATTACTCGTCAGTAACATGCAAAAGAGAAACTAATAAAAACATTACAAACATCTCCACATTGGCACCACAAGCAAACATCTTACATAAATAAAGTATGATCTAATCAAAGATAAATTTGACTTGTGGGTCTATTAAGCCGACAAGAAAGAATAACTATGCGTAATGAATCCCAGTAAAACGAATCCCATTAGAATGAAAAACATTAGTTTTAACAAAAAATATGACATATTTCTTAATATTGCTGCAAATAAAACGACTTTTGTCACCTTTAAATTAACGACTTTAGCATAAAGCTGAATATTTACATTTCACATGGTAGTGCGGCAACATATTTAAGACGAAGTAAACAGTAACATCAACAGCTTGTTCTGCAATTTATTTAAAAATGAAATTAATGAAATTAAAGAATTACTAAGTTTGGCGTACATTTGCCAACGTTACCACAAAATAATCGACTGTGTGCCCACTGCCTAACGTAGGTGTCATAATTGTGCGGCTGTCATAATAGACCGAATTACGGATGATGTCTGTCCGTCGTGTCCGTTTGTCCCTTCGTCTCTCTGTTTTATACGGTTTTTAAAACTAAAAACCAAAAAGGCGTAAAAATCAGAATTAGGCTGACAAATTTTGTCTAGTTTTTTACTCGCATTGTATAGGTGTTAGTGTAATGAATGTCAGTAGTACTTACTCAGAGAAAACTGGCATGATGTAACACCCAGTAAGATGATCAAAACTGCGTTCATGTTAACAGGCCACCGATCATTCACATCAGTATACAAGTAAGCTTATACATCGTGCTTAAAGCATGCATCTACACGCGTGTAATGGGTTGGCTGATCTAAAGGAGTCGACCGTCCACCCATGTCGTCGTTGTTCTCTGTTTGCACAACGCATCAAATTATCACTGAATATTTCACCAAGTTCACGCTGTTGCTCTTACGGTTTCGCGATACTCTGTTGACTCACATCTATAGTCTCTAGATCCAGCTAATGCGATTGTGTCTCACCTTCACTCCTCCGTACGGTATCAGACACTTTGGTTAGCTGTTCGATCCCTGTGTCCGGACGTATTGGTTACGGCCTAGTAGTACGGTTATCAGTGGGGCCGTGGGGCGAAATGCTTAGTCAACCAATCACACTCAATACAGCTCGAAATGAATGAAATTAATTAGACAACGATGAATAGGCCTAATAGCAATTTTAGCAAATAGGTTGGGCCTTACCGAGTACTAAAAATATCATGCTAGAACAACGAGTAAATGACAACAGTGAAATAATGACAGACACCTTTGCTGAGTATTCGTTTTATAATTACTTTGAAAAAGTAACAGTGTAAATCTTTAATACTTGGCGGTTTAGTTGTTTTCTGTTTTTTAGCGCCACAGCCATGCATAGCTCTACGTGGCACTAATGTATACGTACTTGTCTCTCCGTCTGTGTGTAACGGATGTACATCGTGTCTCAATAAAAAACGGGCCACTTTTGTTTTTTGAATAACTCCGTAAAATATTTGCCGATTTTGTTAACTTTTGGCAAGCAGCAGTATGAAGAAACTTGACGTAAATAACTATAGTCTAGTTTACCTCACCTTAATACTGTTGCTACACTACCTTGTGAAATTCAGAAGTCGTAATTTGGCCGTTTACAACATGAATTAATACTAGGTAGCGTAGATCTATGCGTCGGCTCAAAAAATGATTAACTGGATAGCGACAAAAACGAGTAACGGTTATTATTACTCAGAAAGTCTTACATGTTACATCACATCACTTTTATCACAATGTGTGCTCAAAATGTCCTCATCCAGTACGAACGTACGCAAGATTCCTACGTCACTGTTTCCCAACTTCTCCTGGCACTGCACTTCTTCCTCTTCGCTGTTACTATCTACAACTACTTCCATTGCTGCTACTGACTCAGTTCTTCTATTCCTCATTATTTCTGATTTTTCTTCTTCATCTTCACTGTCTTCTACTACTCCAATCACTGGTTCTTCTTGATCCACTTCATCATTTGGCTGCTCTTCACCAACAATTTCCTTCTCTCTTTCTGGCAATTCATTCACTGTCATTCCTTTCGACTTTTCTTTTTCATTGTATTTCTTCAGCATGTTGATGTGGAAAGTTTTTTTTTCACCAGCATTGAATTTTACTCTGTAATTCACCAATCCTCTCTTCTCTGCTACTTCTCTGCTACTTCTTCTGGTCCTTTCCACTGGAATAACAGCTTGTTTGATGCTATCGGCAACAACACTAGCACCTTGTAGCACTAATATGAGATCGCATAAGTTCTTTCTCATGACACGAAAGTCATTTGCTGGCCTTCTGAAGTTCCGACACCCGCGTACGGTCGGCACGCTCCAGCGACAGCTGGGCTTCTTGTTGTATTCCAACATCGGTATGTATCGGTATGTACGAATACAACACGTAAAAATCGCATCGTATTTTCCGGCTTTTTCCAGCGTCGGTGCAGTTAGTGAATTGCTGTGGAAGGGCAACACGTAGCTTAGACCATGAGTCCACAATTGGAACAAGAATTGATATAGGCTGTGGCGTGTTTCGTGACCGTTAGGCCTGGTCAAGTTTCTGGTAAAAACTGCTTACCGTAGACCTACATTCAGTTTTGCGGGGCCTGTGTTTTACTTATTCGGGTTTTTACGCGCGAAAGCAGCTACTGCTTTCAGCGCGTCTTAGCCATCGCAATTCTGTCCGTCCGTCCGTCACATGGGTGGATCAGTCAAAAACGGTGCAAGCTAAAATCACCAAATTTTCACCGTCGGCTGCCCGGAAGATTCTAGTTTCAAGAACCGTACAGCTTTCCCATAAATTCGAAGGGGCCATTCCGACCGAGGGCTCTAAATGAGAGGGGGTGGAAAAAATTTGCGATTTTTTGGTCAATAAGTCGCTGTATCTCAATAACGGTGCGAGATAAGGCCTAGGTTACTATTAATCACTAATAAGAAGTCGTACACTAACTCTCGATTGCCACCGAATTTAATGACCTTCGGTGACCTTGAACGCTGAAATAGGGGTTTATGGATTTTTTTTGCAGATTTTGGGTTGCGAGACACTTTTTAAGAGCGAATTGCACTGAAACCAATTGAGATAGACATGGAGAAGCTGCGTATGAAATTTTCAGCATTGAACGTAGATTTCGACAGTCTAAGTCTCTATTTTCTAAGTTCAAGAAAACCTGCGCACGAGGGCATCAAATAACGGTGCCCCCGTAAAAGTCGTTATTTTACCGTTGTTGGCCAGTCTTTCGTGAAAACAGCTGAAGATAGACTGACAGTTTGTGAACAGGAACTGCTATAGGCTTTCGCGCGTCTCGTGAGCTTTAGCTTATATTTCTTGTACTAAGTTACGTTTAACCGTGGGTCCGGTTCTACATGACATACGCCCACAACCAAAATGTCCTATACAATAATTACATCACGCGCCCACGGTGTCTCGCGTAGTTTTCCGCCTACTCGTATAATCTAGGCCCTACATGTTTTATGCGACATCGTCACACTCATCATCAGTTGTAACAAGAAGAATACGGAGACTGTCATAAGGGGGAGACTTTGTCATGGGGTAAGAGACATCTACATGGCAGGGGAAACTTTGTAATACCGGTACAGAGTCTCCGGCGGGAGACTCTGTCATGAGGGAGACTCTGTAATGTGATAACGACCGCCCGGACCGCCAGTGTGACCCCTCCTTTAGTGGAAAAAGTTTTGGGCTATTGTATTAGCGTGTGGCGCGTGAGGGTCGCCGTTGTTGTGGCAACGTATTGTTTAATGTTTATGTCAGGCGCTAAATAAAAGTGGTTGAAAATACAGATCTGTACATTGTAAATTAGTAATGTAAAGTCAAGTACCGTTACTTAGCTCGAAATTATTGTTTACAGATTATGGCATCCGTTATGGACGTTGGATACGGGACTTGTGGCCGTGTAGAATCATTAGCTCGGTGGTGTGTACTTGGATGTTTTCCGATTTTACCAAAATTTCGCCAGAATATGTAAGCCCTATTTGTAAAAATGCAGAAGACAGCCGCTATTTTTCTTGGGCGCCAATTATTATGTTATTTTATTTTGAATTTTGACCCAATTTTATTTCATTTCAATTTTCGACTTTTTTTATTTTGAATTTCGACCACATTTTATTTTGAATTGTACTTTATTTTAAATTTAGCTTAATTTTATTTAGAAATTTTATTGTGCTTTTTATTTTCATTGTATTTTATTTTAAATTTGGTATTATTTTAATTTACTTTATTTTTTGACTTATTTTTCTTTAAATTTTGACCCTATTTTATTTTTGTGTTAAATTTTTACTTTGTTTTTAATTTGGACTGCAATTTGTTTTAGTTTATTTTTTAATTTTAGTACTAAGATTTAGTCCATATATTTATCACTTATTGCTGATCTGAACTTAGCAATAAATCTTTTGCTAATCTGATTCTGTCAAAAAAGTATGGACTTGCATTTGATCGCCGATCTGAACCTATCACCGCCCATGCTTAAAATATCATTGCAGGGTTCGTTGCAGAGTGTATTGATAACAACAGAACATTGTCAGAGAACTAGAAACATTGTTCTCTGAAATTTTGTTGCCGATTGTTTACACAGTGCAGCTGTGTTTGCAGCTCACTGTTGAAGGTGCTGGATAATCTCGCAACACTGATAGAGAACGTGAGTAATTTACCTTCAACTCTAAAAGCACGTATTCTGTATCTGATGCAGAAGAGAGGATTGGTCTCTGACGAGAATCTACCCAAGGTATACACTTATGTTAATTTAAAAATGTCAGATTGATCTTTGACCTAGAGAAGTTTGTTTTTTCTGGCTTGTGGTCATAGTGTAGTGAGTTGATGCATGTTGGAGTTTACTTTTTGTTTGTCATATCTTTAGCTGCTCCTGCTGTGAGCAAGTTTATCCACCTTGATTAATGTTAATTCCATCTTCAAGCAGTTTTTATAGATTTTTTTGATGTAGTTGGTGTTATTTTTTGTTAAATTTTTATTTTTAAATGGCTGTTTACACATTACTTGTGCTGAGTTAGCTAAAAATAGCCTGTAATGCAACTGCTATTAAGAAACGATGCACTTTGTCATCAGAAACTAGTTAACAAAGTATGTAATTAATTTTGAAGTAAAGTAAGTTTCCTTACATGAGTGGTGGATTGACATGTTAACCCAGTCCCGACTGCAAAATGCAAACAAGGCATGTAATCTTGTTAGGCCTAATTTACTGTTACCACCTAAGACCCCCCCAGCAGCTGGATGGCCGTAGCTATTGGCTGGTCACTTACATGTTGGCACTAACTGTGTTGGCATCTGTGCTTGTTGAACAAATACTGTGTTGATGAGTTGTTGTCATGTTGGCAGGTTGTGACTAAACTAGTGACAAAGCTCGATCTGAGTGAATCTGAAGTGAGCAATGCTGCACTGGCAGTGATTGCCAGTTCATGTCCATGGTTGCATTCCATCGACCTCAATGCCGGCAAGACTTGCCGCACGGCAATCTCAACTCAAGGTTTGCAGTTTTCACTCTTACTTACTTACTTACTTACTAGTCAGTTAGTCACTTACTTGCAAGTTATTAATCTCTGTGTAAATTTTTTTTATTCACTATTGTTCAAGTTGTAAATTGATCGCAGACTTGAGCAAATTAGTGTAAATGTAGCACCGATGTTAGTCACGAATGTTTTTAGATAATGATGGTGGTACATTAATTATTAGTGGTTGATTTTTATTTATGCAAGCCAGTAATAATATTTAGTTAATGAAATTATATTTACTGTTAATACTGAAAGTGAAAGCTGTTTCGGTCTGTACAGTGTGCATACGTGTGTTCTATAAAAATAAAAAGAGACACCTGCTGGTTGTCCACTAGCGATACTGTGTGAATGTCATTGATATAACGACATGATCTAATATCAGTGGTTAGTGCAGTACTGGCATTTGTCATGTGTATCACAGGGGTGGTGAATCTGGCCATGGGCTGCAGACACCTGCATGTCGTCTACCTGCGACGTTGTGTGAACATTGGTGATGCAGCTGTTATTGCGTTGGCCTCTAACTGTCCACAGCTCACCGACCTCAACATCGGTGGCTGTACATTGGTCACCGATGCCTCGTTGCAAGCACTTGCTCAGCACTCTTCTCAGCTAGCCAGCATCAACTTCTCACATGCTGATGTATGCTGTCTGTGCTCATGTCATTGATTTGAGTACAATTACTATGCAGCTGTCCTTACAGGTCACATGACGGATCTTGCCAGGTCTGTCCATCTGTCCATTTTTCTGTTCCATGTGGTATAGTGGGAACTTTAATGATCTTTTTGTTGCAATTTTTCTGCTTAGTCTGTCACTGAAAAAATTTTGACAGTGGGTCAGTATCTCAATATGTGGCAAAGCTATGGATAAGAGTTTAGTGCCATGTTTTTTGACTTGGTGTTCAAATGCATCACATGTGCTTGAGTGCTGTAATGCTGTACTTTAAGTTGTTAAAGTATGTCTTGTATGTTGTACTGTTACTATATTTAAATTTTATGCTAAAGTACTTGTTACATTTAGTAGCAAGTAAATAATGAAATAAACTATGTGAATGCATACTTGCAGATAACAGACAGTGGTGTGATACATCTTGCTCAGGGTGTCTGTGCAAATTCACTTCAGGTAAATATCGTTACACAGCTTTGTGTGAAAAGTGCAGATTCATTGTGAAGACTGCAATGCTTTGTTGGCATTTTTTGTCATGGTTTAACCCTTGTATCGTCTCTACATAACCTCAAATGCATTATAACTCATGGTGTAGACATTCAAAGTTCATATGGCCTCAAAAGTTTTGGAACTTGATACAAGAGGGTCTTGAAAGTGCTTGAATTTTAGTACTTTGTAATCATCGTTTCCGCAATATGATAAGTTTGCAGTCAAGCTCAGCGCGTGACTGCCTGATCCAATACACTTCAGATACATTTCACAGTTATTTCAAGCTCTATGGGCTAGACATTGTGTAGTAGTTTACAAAATACCAAAGATTCTATATTACACCTGCTGTGTAATTCTGACAGCTTAGTTAGTTTCGTTTTTAATAGGTTTTGTATGATGCCAGAAATATTAAATACTGTCTAATCTAATATTATGTGGTGAAACTAAACATTGCTGGTAGGCCTGTAGGTCTGGAATAGAAACCTAAGTCATTGAAAAGTTCTTCACAATATTGCTTTTAAAATGATGGCCATTTTGGTCGATTTTGACTGGTGAGTGAAGTATTGTACTGTATGCTGATGCAGGAGGTGCACGTGGATGGATGTCAGCGCATCACGGACGATGCTGTTGAAGCTCTAACATACTTCTGTCAAAGAATCAACATCCTCATCTTTCACGGCTGTCCTAACATCACCGGTAAATGAACATGTCGAGGGTAGAATGGCAATTACATCTTTCCGGGCTTTGTTGTTGATGACATTTCAAGAAAATCCAAAACAACTTTCTACGCAGTACATTTTATCGGACTTTTTTCAGTGTTTTTAATGTTCTTGTGAAGTTTGTTAATGAATAAACCCAGATGTGTTTGCTATATTTCTACATGTGATAAAAAGTATTTAAGTAGCATATTGAAGAACCTTGTATTTTGGATGTTTTGCCATTTGGCTCTCAATGTATGAACTTGTGCTGCTTTGGAACTGGATACTTTGTAGCCAACAATGGGACAGATTTTATATGTCGTTTTAGCCGACCGCACCTAGTATGACTATTGTCTGTCACCTGTGGTGTTTTGTACTGCGGCTAGACTGTATGTCATTACTGGGTCAATAATGGTACTGTTGGATAGAGCGTTGGTAAGTTTTTAAAGGTTGGTCATTAGTAACGATGTCACTATCTGTAGCGGTTTGTTCGTAATTTGCAATGCAAAGTTTCTGCCTTATTATCCATGTTTGTAAGAACAGTTTCTTTCTTGTTTGCTGTTACGGATTGGTCGGTTGTTTAGCCTACACTGCAGGCCCACTAGACTCCTATAGGCCTATCTACTCATTCGAAGAGCAAAGAACAGTCTAAACTTTTCAAACAGAAATATAATACAGTAGCGAGCACCAGT
>Ga0056128_1009541_pt1 | contig 12179 bp, 8 predicted proteins | sample WorMetLIZISLAND2_FD_71113 | JGI IMG/M metagenome (GOLD analysis project Ga0056128, IMG submission 71113) | Marine gutless worms symbiont microbial communities from Max Planck institute for Marine Microbiology, Germany - Olavius geniculatus... ...
ATTATAAATATTCATTTTATATGCAGTTCTTATGTAGTGATAATGCTGTAGTTAAATATTTTGTAAGAATTGGACTGTGATGTGTGTATGTTTTATTTTTGCTTTTCTTTTTTACCACTTTTATTGCTTTTATTGTTTTTATTATTTTACTTGTGTTCTATGGACGTTTCTGTCTGAAACAAAATTGATTGATTGATTAATTATTGATTATTACCTGCATTATTGTTTTACCCATCTGGTGGCTCATTGCAGCGTCCGATTTCGCGACAGTTTTCTAACCAGTCAGTTAAAGCATTTTGGCCGACCGTTCGGTCGAGTCTTGGGTACGATGTGCCGTCTGTCTGTCGTCTGTCTGTAACACATGTATTGTGGCTAAACGGTACGTCGTAGAAAGAGGGCGATGGTACCGCGTAGGGCGATGACGAGTTCCTATAGGCTGTCAATAGTAACATGTCTATCTGCAGCGGTTTGGCCGCAATTTTAGATACAAAGCTAATGCTCGCAGCCATACCTACGTGCGCCAAATTACCGTAGCGTATTCTAACGTTGGTTGTAACGTTTAATATAGCAGCGTCACCATTGGGTGTACGGGATTGTAGTCACTCTGAAAAAATAGTTTTTTTTGCGACCGGAAATTGAACACCAGTGTTCGGATATAAGCGGTACGGCCGGCTTATTTTAGCGATAGCTAAGTTTTTTTGTGTTTTTTATTGACTGTACACTGAAAATAATCGAAGTTTTTTTCATAAACTATAAAAGCATAGTTTGAGATCATAATTAAGTATTCTAAAAATTATTACAGATATAAACTACAGATAAAGGTACTCGCAAAACTTTTGTATCTATTATCTGCCAAAATGATGAAAATATGTAGTAGTAGTGTCGGTTATTGTTGTAGTTGTTGCTGTACTAGAAGTTGTTGTTGTTGTAGTTGTTGTAGTTGTCGCTGTTGTATGGTGTAGATAAAGACAACATCTCCAGACGCTTACCAGGTAACACCACACCGAGGCGTTATCGACCCTGGCGACGTGGCCAATATCACCGTCAAATGTATACTAGGTATACTATTTTTTTTCTTTTTTTTTCTATTTGTTTGGTCAGGTAAATGATTATAAGGCTGCTAATGGACGTCGTGCCTATAATGATTCTGTTTTGCACCATGTCCATCGCTTTGTCAAATTGTGTGTTTCTCGCATCTATGTCTTGCTTTATATTCTCTACTTTGTAGTAGTTACACGAGTGTATATAATCTTTGCATCTATTCGTAGCGCTTAATTTATAAATGCCTGTTAATTTACGAAAAATAGTAGAAAAAATGACTTTAGTTTTAGTTTTTTTTCAGCGCTTTTCTGTTTTCTTTTGCATTTAGGAGCACGTGAGTAATCGTCGGACAGACAAACCAGTGGCATCGGGTGTCAAAAAAGTAGGCGAAATAGAAAGTTGTAATTTGCCGACAGACACAACAAATTTCGGACAGAATTTCGACAGACAGCTGCAAATTTAAAGCAGAGTGCTCAAAATTTTAATTTTGCTTTTAAATTGTCCCAAAATGGGCTGCTTGGTTCCAAGTCTTGCATCGTTAGATAAAAAAGTTAAAAAGCAAATTTTTCGACAATTTTTGACCGCTTAAAATTTAGAGTGGGCAATTGCCGTCTTTGTCACGACGCCACTGAGACGGACGGACGGATGGACAGACGAGCAGGGCGCGTAACGCGGCCTAATGGACGTCGTTTGTTGCATAGATGTAAAAAAACGTTCCAGGAAAAGTAAAAAAGGTTAAAAAAGTTTAAAAGTTTAAAAACGTTGAATGAAAAACGTTGGCCATAATGTGTTCAACTTTTTGCCTAATGCCTAATGCTGTAAATGTAGTATACCTGGAATTATAGTTTAGATGGAGAGAACTTCATTTAATTATTTTCAATTCAGCTGTGTGGTCATAAGACAATAGCATTAAACTAACTAAATGTACTAGTTAAAACATTTTATTTAGTTTATTTGGACTAACGAAGTAAACTACATCACTATGACTTATTAAATCGTTTCTGTGGTCCCAAAAGTGCTACACAAAGCTTTTGATGGGATTTTTAATACACATTTTTTAAAAATAAAAAACGTTGAACAAAATAAAAAACGTTAAAAAGGTAAAAAGCGTGGCAAGAATAAAAAACGTAAAAAAACGTTTTTTGCATCTATGGTTTGTTGTAGCGGACCTGTGCACTCTTCGCTGCGATCGGTTTTCGATAGTCGTCATTAAGCCGAAGGAGCCGATCGAGTGTATCGACGACTTAAACGACCGTGATCTGTGGAAAAACGACGGCATCTGCGACCCTTCCATTTACATCGAACAACGGTATCATATAGGTCTACGTTAAATACTGCTACTGGTAACGGTTAGAATGATTTAATAGTTAAATTTACAAAAAAACCTAAACGGTTAATTACTCGTTAATTTTGATTACAAGCTCACAGTGCGAATTACGGAAAATGTTTTTTTTCTATTTCAGCAAATTTGTGAGGTTATTGAGCTATAAGATGTCGCAGATGCAGTAAGACACAATTATTATTAGGCCTATTGGGTGTTTTGCCCAGTGCCTAGTCTCGTAAAACCCAAATTCCATTACGCCGACTTTTTGCGGTTGCAAATCACGTAAGTCTGCGAACTTTGTTGCCGACTTTCTCCATGCATTGTAACAAACAAGATTCCATTAGAGCGACACAAACGGGTTTTTCGCCGACTTGTCACTGACTTTGTCGTAACCATGTCGACATGTCGATATGACATTTGTGACCGCGACTTTCATCGAAACTGCCCTGGTTTGGGTGAAAGTCGTCGTAATAGAATTTGGATTTGGACAGACAAAAATGTTGATTTTTTGGTTAAGCAGATGATTGAAATGATTTTAGACGCTTATTATTATGTCATGTTGTTTACATTATGTTATTATTGACTTTTTCAGTTTATGTGATTTATCGCCAATTTTCACAGCTTTTCACTCTGTCTAAAAAATATCCCTAACATTTTTAACCGTAACTTGAAAACCAATAACTAGACTTTAATAGTTTTTGGTGTGAATATTTCTGACACAACTTGCCATCAAATGACTATTTACTTTTTCACCTCACACTTGGTGTGTTTCTGCATTATCTAGGGAAAACAGATTAAGCGAAATATGTGTTAAAATAAACAGAAAACCTGAAAAAACATCCCCGATATTATCGATGGTAACTTTAAAAAATTAGCAGATATTAATAATTTTTGGCATAAATATTTGCCATACAACTCGTTATTAAATAGGTGTTTTAGTTTCCACTTCGGCCAACGTCTGCTGTTGCACTACCTGGGGAAAGCAGATTAAGCATAATACGTGTTAAAATGAATGAAAAACGTCAATAAATTTCATCTGTCCTAATCTGTTCGCCCCAACAGCCGGTCTATTACAAGGTTTGACTGTCATTTAGCAGTGTATCTACCAGGTAAAATTTATGAATGTCTGTGAAGTCAAGAAGCGACTGGTACGGCCTGGATTGCTCTGAAGCAGAACTTTATCGATACTGCTGTTAATGAATGGAGAAAGTGTCTCCTTGCCTGTGTTCGCATAGTGGACCAACGCGTCAAGCAATTTACTGCAGGCAGTTAAAAATAGACAACTGAATGAAATGTCAGCCAAAGTGTCAGAAATGTAAAAAAATGTGTTTTTGTGCGTTATGTTAATTAAGCAATCATATCGCATTGGATAAAAAAGTGACATTTCGCTGGTTTTGTTTTCCCAAGGTAGTGCAGAAACAAACGTTAAGTGAGGTGGGAAACTAAATGGTTTTTTGATGGCAAGTTGTGTTAAAAATATTTGAACCAAAAATTGTCAAAATTTGCTGATTGGTTTTCAAGTTACTGTTAAAAATGTCGGGGATGTTTTTTTGAGACACAGTATAGATGCTGCTGCTACTGATGCTGATGATGATGATAACAAAAAAAGGTAAAAAGGAAAAGTCCAGTACGTGCTATAGCGCTTTTTACATGAGACGTACACGTGGCCAGAAGCGCTCTATAATCTCGGAAGTGGTAGCTGACTGGCATGAGCTAATGATACCGCAGCGCACTATGCGGCCATCCATTGCCCGCGTAAACAAACCATTGGACCAGCGGTTTGCAGCTGGCAGACATACCACCGCCCCAATCAGCCACACTAGGCCTTCAACCAGTAGCCCGTAAGCTACTACTTATTTCCCGTTCCACGAAGGGTAGGAGGCTGAGTTGGCCCGAGCACATAGTAGGTTAGCAAGTTGCTCAAGGTTGAATGCAAATGACCGGCAGTGAGAATCGAACCGCAACCTGAAAGTTACGAGTCTACACCAACCACTAGACACTTGCACCTACACAGGCAGTTAGGTGTGAGCATCTTGCCCAGAGTTGTTACTTGGTGGTGCACCGGCTGGGAATTGAACCGTGGACCTTTCGGTCTCGTATTCAATGCCCTAACCGCTGAGCCACCAAGCCACCTAACGATGCTGATAAATATGTTTCTTAGTTTGAAAACTGATTGCTGTGTGACTGGTACTGCTGCAGGTTGCGCTGTGCTCTGGTACAAGTCTCTGATGACCCCTGTGCACCGGCTGGTTGTCAGTTACCGTGCAATAATGACCCGTGTCCACCGCCAGTCTGCAGTCCGTCAGGCGTTAGCTCTTGCCCCACGAGTCCATGCGTCGAGGTTTGTAGCCCACTATACACGGTGTTCCAAAAAACGGACCCCCTGATTTCACTTTTGCGATAACTTCCGTAAATGTACACTGATCTTAACCATTTTTCACTGTTACAACGAGAAATTCATATCGCATAAAAGTAAAATTGAGCCGGACACCTCACCAATATTAAGTAATCACTTTACTTAGGAAAACGAACACCACTCCCAAAATTATCCCTAGGTCCCCTATATTATTCAATGTGCAATGTACAACCTTATATAGTTTACTCAAGACAATTCCGCATTTGCTTACTTATACGCGCAATGCTTCGTTACGATATTATTATCTCATACTGCGTTTACCCGAAAAGTTGTCTGTTTTAAACATTTAATGGCGAACGGATATGTACGCTATGGGTAGAATAACAAAAGACAATCGCTGTTTAATAGTGGGGTCATGTTATTTCAAATCGAATTTAAAAATGTTTCATTTGCGCTAAATCGCCGAAATTTTGCTTGTGAAGAGCTGAGACATTGCGCTAATTTACTAGTACGTAGGGTCTACTATTATTAGTACTGTTTACTTTTTAGTTTTGAGGTTGCTGATGAACCATTAACATCGATTGGAGTGGTGTGAGTTTTGATAAGTAGGGTAATTACATAATAAAGGTGAGGAGGTCGGCATAATTTTACTTTTATGTGTTATGAATTTTTTTTGTAACAGTGAACAAAATGGTTAAAATCGGTGCACATTTAAAGGTAAAAAAAGGTCGTCAATTTGTATAGCGCATCGTCGCAAACACGCCTCTAATGCGCTTTCGTCACTAACCAGAGCGGCCTGCCGCACGGCCACCGTGTGCAGCCTGAAGACACAGGCTGGCACAACGGCCGGCTAGGCAACCCCAGTCAGCTGTACCAAGTTATCGCAGAATGAAATCAGGGGGTCCGTTTTTTCGAACTCCCGAACTTTCCCTCGGGAAGTTTCGGTGAAAGTCGCTGGTCTGCCTAACACTATGCAGATCACCAGATATTAGTCGAGATGGCACTAACGCTAACCCTAACCTTTATCCTAACGCTAACCAACTGCGCCGTAACCCTAACCCCGATTCTAACAAGCTGTGCCGTCTCAGCTGATATGTGGCGATCTGTGAGTGATCTGCGATGTTTAGGCAGACCGGAAGTCGCGGACACATACTATGAAACGGGGATGTCGCGTTTATGGGGTGTTTACACGATCGAGCAAACATCGAGCAGCTAGCTCGACGTTCTGTGGTAATTAGCATGCTAATTAGAAGAGCGGGCTGGTTGTAATTGGAGAGCCTATATAACACGTGATCAGTTGTGGGCTAAGAGCCTAAGCCTAGGCCTACATTTAAGCCAGAGGGCGGGGTTCCAATAGGACTGCTTGAGCCAGCGCGATGTTTGCTCGACGTTTGCTCGATGTCTGCTCAATGTTTCCGTTTACACGATCGAGCAAACATCGAGCAAACGTCGAGCAAATGGATTCAAAATACACGTGCTAATTGCTCGACGTCTGCTCGATGTTTGCTTGATCATGTAAACAGCCTATTAAGTTTCGGGCTTTCAAACCAAGTCGAGATGGTTGCGACAAATCCGCTTGTGTCACCCTGATGGAATACGGGAGCAGGCCCGTCGACAGCCACAGCGCCGCCCGGGGTAACATTCTTGCGCGGTTTCTCCGGGGAGAAAATTGCTGACTTTTCTTTTTAAATTGGCGCATTCTGGTTACTTTATATTTTCGAGCGACACGGTGCCCCCAAATGTTGCGGGGCCCAGGATAACTTACCTTTCCCCTACCCCTTCCTTTCGACGGGTCTGTTTGCGAACGAACAAGACGCGAAAGTCGCGGACTTGTCACGGGAAAAAACGGCGACATGGCGTCGTGGCAGGAGATAAAGGGCAACTACCCCCCCCCGCTAAATTTAAGCTTGTAGAATTTTTTTTGGTTGACGGAATTTTTTTCGTAAACACAAAAATGCAAAATTTTGGACTGAAAATTCGCGCTTACGATTCGATTTTGTTTTGACATTATGGCGCGCTACAAATGCTGACTACTTATTTACTTACTATCATTTAGAAGTTTTTGAAAGCTAAATTAAATTTTTAAACATCCGTAATATCGTCTGTCAGAAATTTGTAATTCTGTTCGATAATTGCAACTTTTTTGCCGATGAGTCGCGTCGGCATCGCTGGTGTGAATTGGGCACTAAAGTTGTTTTTTTCTAAATAAAATGCGTTTTAACAATGTTTTTTCCACATTTTTTGTAATATATCTATAACGATAAATGTACAAAAAAACGGAGATTCAAGATAACCGCATGCATAATAATAAAAAATAGCGTTTGCAAACGATTTTCTTACAAAAACGAGTTTTGATGTTTTCCATTATTTTTTTTTGTTTCTGACTTTGACGTCTCGATTTATCTAGACCAGGTTTCAACTTACTATAAATTTGCTGAACTTGTTTAAAAAAAATTTTGCAGCATTTAAAAAAATATCATTAATAGCGATTGTGTTTTGTGTCATATTTGTGATTGAAAATATTTATTAGATAATTACCGATATATAACTGGTGTTGTTGTGCATTTAAAGGTTATAGGGGACGATTGCCCAAGAGTCGTAAGTTAATTAATTCATTTATATTAATTTATACCAGTCGTGTTGCTTTGTTACTTACTTAATTATTTACTTAGTTACTTACTTACATGCATTTATTTTTTTGGCTTAATCGCTCACAGTAAGTCTATAATTTTTGTATCACATCTGCAGAAAAGAAAACGTATTGTTTTTATCTGTGCATGTTTGTCCGTTCGTTTATTTTCGTTGTAAACGGCCAAACTGCAACTTCTAAATTTTACAAGGTAATGTAGCAACAGTATTAAGGTGCAGTGGCCAAAATACAGCCATTCGCGTCAAGTTTTTTTTGATGATGCGTGGCAAAAATTATCAAAATCGGCCAGCGTTTCACGCAGTTATTCAAAAAAGTAGCAAGTTTTTTGAGACACGGTGTAAATTAATAAGTAAGTAAGAGGATGAATTTGCAACTGTATATCGTATATTAAACTCGTTGACCAAAACCAACGTGTTAGCCACTACACTAAGCCGGCACCATTTCTGTACGATTCTCAAATACAGAAGGGGACAGGAAAAACTAGTACAAAGAAAAAGAAAAAGGCGGAAGAGGGAAAGAGAAAGGAAAATGAAAAAATAAGTAAGCGATTAAGTAAGTAAGGCTTAAAACTTCTAACGCGCTGAGCATAATTAAACAAAATACTGTAAAGGAAATAAATGTATTTTAAAATAAGAAAAAAATAGATAAATACATTTTTTGCTGTGCATGCAGACGTACCAGTCTCCGGCGGGCGACTGTCAAGCGGCTTGTACTACGTTGGAAGCAAGCCAGTGTCAACTCAGACAACAAGTCTGCACGGCCGCTCAGATGCAGTACATCGTTCTGTTCGCTCTGTTCGTCTGCGTCCTGCTGTTCGTCGTTTCGCTGTATTACGACACCGCCCAAAGACACTCGTACTGCGTAAACTGCCGACATCACGGACTGGACTTTGATTTCACCGCCGATCGGATCGATCGCGACGGCCTGTTTTCCTAACGCCAGAGAAAGCTATACCTAGAACTTGAATCGCACCCAGGTCGCACACGGGTAGTGAGTGTTCATTTCTGAAAGCTTATTATTACAGCAATGTTTTAACAGTACACATCCGAATGCAGGACCATGCCCGTCGACAGCCACAGCGTGACCCGGGGAAACATTCTTGCGGGGCCCATCTGGGGAGATAATTTTTGAATTTTTCTTCTTAAGGGTGCATTTAGGTGTACTTTGTAATTGTGAGCGACGGCGGGGGCCCCAAACGTCGCGGAGCCCGGGTAACTTACCCCACACCCCCTATCACGCGCATGCGCAGTGCAAAACCGAAATTGCATATTTTCAAAAAATTTCGGTCGACTGCTCACACGTGCGCGTGTCATAAAGCGAACGACGTTGCGACGATGTTGTCTGTGCGATCTGAAAGCGGTTTGAGTGTGTTGTGTACAACACTTTCTGGAGTGGTAACGAAGTCGTACTGCGTACTAGCTTATCCACTCCAGGAGTGCTGTTATAACGTAAGGTCTACACCGGCATGGGACATCGGAGTTTACGGGGCAGGGTGTCGTAAGAGTACGTGCGTATCTTAAGAGCAGTGGCAAGACCATCGCCGACTGGTGTTACAACGTCCCCCGCCCAACTTTTTCATAGCTGGAGCTCAGAAAATGCATAAATTGTCGGCTGCGCTCTGCCCGGGTCGGCCGGAGAAGCTTACAGCGGTCTTTGTAGTCATGGCTGCAGTTGGAAGAAAAATGGAAGAACTAAAATAAAGGGGTGGGGTAGACGCAGGAAGAAGAAAAGAAAGGGGAGCTGGGCAAGAAAAAATGTGAAAAAGGGGGTGGAGAAGTGACGAGGTTGGTCATGGGTCGGGTCGGGTCGGGTCGGGTTGGGTTCGCGCGACTTAGATCGGATTGGGTCAGACTGTCATGTTATGCTAACAGAATTTAAGTTTGCCATGATTCTGGACGGGTTGATTGCGATGCAGTATTTTCACATACTTGTTTTTTCGGGTCAGGTTTATGGTCATGTATGCTTAGAGATCTAATACCTGACGCCAAAAAGCAAATTTCCATATTCTGAACTGCTGGTTTAACTCTGGGTCGGGTCTGACGATACTTATGCAATTTTTTGAGTTGCGGGGAGTTGGGTTTACGATCCAGGGCTGGAGATTGGGGTGACTGGGTTGCATTGCGGACGATGTATTGTGTAATATTCACTTTTTTAAAGCTGCCATTTTTGTTTGGTTTCCTGTAATTTTTGCGTCCGTTTTCCCCATGCCGGTGGAGTAGTGTTTTAAGGAAATGTCCTGCTATCGCTGTCAGTGCGGCGTGAGTTTTCGCAGAGGTCGGCTTTGCTGGCGGTTAGCTTAACGGAAAATAACGACATAGGCCCTAGTTACATTGCGATTATTTGGCACGGGTCACGGTGGTATGCGATTTGCCTACCTCTTATAGCATCCAAATGCTGAAAAATTGCCAATAGCGCTCCGAATTCGTGGACCTCATATGTCTAAAGTTTTCACCATTTTTACAACTGATTATGTATTATTTACTGGACTGTATTTGACCGAAATACCCGGGGAAGTATTAAAAGATATATAGCGATTTTAAGGCTATACCGCGCAGTTTGTAAAATAACGGATATTAGTCGTTATTTGCTTGTTATTTGGTATATCGGGTTTACATCTTAGCTGCGAAAAAAATTACGCGTTTTGTGCGTTATTTTTGTGTTCGATTGAGTACGTTCAAGGCCTGCGCTTTTTGCTTGTTAGCCGACCGTACTTGAGTAAGGGAAACATTTTCAAATTCGGGGTTGAATGGACGAAGGGTATAGAAAAATGTGCGTTTTCAACGACAAACTGGCCATATCTCTTATAAAGTGAGAGATACAGCCAAGATTACTACGAAGGTCGATCGATAAATAAGTTACAAAACAGCGTCATTTTGGTAGTTTTTCAAATATTAAAAAATCCGAAATATTCTTTTTATAAGAAATTTTATCTTGAACAGGCGTAGAATTTTTTTTGATGATGACGTCATTACTTTGACGTCATGGGTTTACAGAACACAGTCTACACGTATATTATTTTTCCCACCAGTAATCTATCATAACTCTCAAGTGACAAACAGCATAGAAACAAAACAGATGAATAAAATTAACAAGTTAATGCCATCTCTTTAAATGCTGAAGATTAATGTTTCATTTTTCAACATATAGTCCGAGTTTGCTCAAACATTTGTTCTATCTGTCAGCAAACTTCTCAATGCCCGATGCTAAGAACAATGCTGGCTTGTGGCATGGACGTCACAGTCCATGCCACTGAAGAACAACTGATTGCATTTCGGTATATGATGCAAATTTTTGCGCACCTAGCATTTTACACCAAACGTGAACTGTTCACTCCGTAAAGCACTTGTCGCCATATACCGGATGCATCTCAGAGTGAATCGGATTTGCGTTAAATCTTTTTGCCCACAAAAAAAACAATAACGGCGTGCTGTTCGTTACGGGAGGATTTCAGTGGCAACGTCGCCGTATTTAATGTTTTTAAATGACGTCACAGTAATGTCATCATCATCAAACTCACAGCTGCTACTCAGAATTAAATTCCCTACAAAACGCATATTTCGGATTTTTAATTTTTTAACTTTTAATATTTGGAACACTAATAGAAGGACACTGTTTTGTAACTTATTTATCGAACGACCCTCGTATTAATCATTAATAAAAAGTGGCATACACTCTGTCAGATGAGATGGAAATCAGTGACCTTGGATGACCTTAAATGCCGTTACGCGCTACTGTGGCTAAACAATGCGAGATAAAGCTTAGATTGCTATTGATCACTAATAGAAAATGACATATCGGCTTTGAAATGACATGGAAATCATCGATATTGGATGATTTTAAAAATTACTGCCTGACAACCAGTATACGGTCGGCTATTCTAGCGACAGCTGGGCTTTTTGTCTATCTATGGCAGGGATCTCAAACTCATTTGGGGGTGCGGGCCACACTGCAAGATATCATTCAGTTGGTAGGCCGCATTGTCTTTAGAGACGACAAAATGCAGCAAATGCAGTAATTAATACAAATGACAGAAGTTATTTTTACAGTATAGTTTAGAACTTCACATTTTTCCCGTCTCCGACAAATTCTTAGCGCTGATTTGGCAGAAACCAGAGAGTCGACGTTAGTCTTGAAATCACGGGTGTTAGCCAATTGCAATGTTGCATTCAGATGTTTACTAGTGAGTCTTGATCACAAAGCGGATTTGTTGATCTTCATTGATGAGAAGAACTGTTCACAAACGTGCGTTAAAGGTCCGAATATAGCTCTTAATGATCGAACCCATCTCAGAGCTACGGAGCGTCACTTGTCATATGGGATCACACAGTGTTATCTGCCACCCGACAGAGGTGAACGCGCCCCGTCAAACATCGCCATTAGGCTATTTCGGAGGCTGCAGAGACTAATTTTAGATACTTTTTTCTAAAAAAAATTGTAGAAATCAGGAACACCCATATCTGTGTACTTCTGCTTCTGCTTGTCACACTTCAATACCTCCATCTGGAATTCTTCGGAAACGCTTTCTGCATCAACATCAAACGGACTGGCAAAGAGTGCAAACTGTGGTTTAAGATTATTGATTGATTATTGAAAACTCTTTAAAACATCGGTTGAACTCGCAAGAAATCCAGAAATGACATCTGCATAATTTTTTAGCCGCCGTGGCTTAACTTCACTTAGGTCTACCACCTGAATAGACGAGAAATGGTCCAAGTTGCCAGCGCCAGCGTTGGTCGCTGCCAGCATCAGCATGCGGCTCCACTAAAGAGAACGCAAATGAGAAAAATAGTAGTTTCGCTGGGTTACTG
>Ga0056128_1009547_pt1 | contig 12177 bp, 4 predicted proteins | sample WorMetLIZISLAND2_FD_71113 | JGI IMG/M metagenome (GOLD analysis project Ga0056128, IMG submission 71113) | Marine gutless worms symbiont microbial communities from Max Planck institute for Marine Microbiology, Germany - Olavius geniculatus... ...
GCATTGGACAGAATATAAAATCACCTGAGTGTCCGTGCGTGCGTCCGTGCGTCCAACATTAAGCTATCTTCCTTCCACCTTCCCTTTCCCTTCCTTTTCTCCTTCCCCTTTTCCTTCTCCTTCCCCTTCTCCCTTCTTCTTCTCTTTCCCTTTCTCCTTCCCCTTTTCCTTCTCCTTTCCCTTGTCCTTCCCCTTCCCTTTCCTCTTCCCCTTTCCCTTCCCTATTTTCGTTCCCCGTTACCTTCCCCTTTCCCTGGTTGCCATGGCAACAAAATTTGGGACGAAATGGGCTATAACTCGGCTTGTGTAAGAGATTTTTGCGAGATTTTTGCGCCTATAGTGGGGTTTTCGGGGATGGGCCATCGAATGCTGCCAATTGCATTTTTCCTCGACCGACCCGCGTTGCCATGGCAACGAAATTTGGGACAAAATGGGCTATAACTCGGCTTGCGTAAGAGATTTTTGCGAGATTTTTTCGCCTATAGGGGGGTTTTCGGGGATGGGCTATCGAATGCTGCCAATTTCATTTTTCCCCGACCGACATTTGAAATTAAACTGTTTGATTTTTTTACCGGTCTTAAAGGTCACTGATTATATTTATATGGACATATACTGTAAACTATCGAAATGCATTGGACAGACTCCGTGTTCGTATGAACATTATCTTGTTTTAAAAAAAGCTGTAACTTACACTTATACAATCTAGCTAAAACATTTCGCCACGTGACACTGACAAATGCAGCTACATCGAGTACCGCATGCTGTTGCCGATTGGCTACAAGTATAAAAGTACAAAATAAACATTAATGTCACCACAGTGACCAAATTAAAAAAAAAATAGCACATTGCATTCAGCATTAAATTTTCTAACGGGCACTTATTTTTGCACAAATGTCGGTTGAAACGCCGACTAGAAATTTATTTGTAAACATGACCCAATTTCAGTCACCGCTGCAGGAAGAGGGGCATTACGTAATCGAACAAATAAGTAAACTATGAACATTTGACAGTATGTAAGTTTAGGCTCATTCAAAAGAGAGTAAATTGACCTATCAAAGCATGTCTGCCACGTTAAGTTGCATTTTTCTCTTTTTCAAAAAAATAAAGTTCAAAGTTGATGTGCCAATTGGCAACACTATGCGGTTAAGGGTTAAAATATGAAGACGTAGTGCAGAATGATCTGGTTTTGCGTGACGCAGGACTCAGCGGTGTCAACGGGTGTATGTGGCTCATAATGCGATAAGCATTCAAACTTCAGTACGCCGAAACTATGTGTTGTGGCCTATGCATGGCACGATACCTTCTATGTCTATGCGTGTTTGCCGTACCCATGCATGAAGTCATGGTTAACAACGTAATTACATCGCAAAAAAACTAATATCACACATTGAAATTATAACCTTCTTACATACTATTATAAACTTCGTTATGGTGGTCTGCAATTTTGTTTAAAAGTCAATTATGTTACCAAATAGCTACATTAGGGCAATGACTAACAATGGAATTCGTATACACTGATAAAATACAGAATGCAAAATAAAAATCACTCGCATAGCTTAAAGCTAAATAGAAATGCCTTTTATTTCATTGTAAATTCAGGCTACGACAGCCGCCGGCGTTCGCACTGCATCTAGCGAATAGTAGAGCCTAATAATATAGTTACTATGGCTATTCTACACATGCCAAGTAAAATTTATAAACCTTGACTGCCTGGACTGACAATGTTCCAGCTCAGAGCAAAGCGGCCTGCGTAGTTATAACGATCAACCACAAAGTGAACTGTGAGCCTTGGACCAGACGTTGTAATTGTTGGCGGAACATCAGTACCACAGAACCTTCCCAGCAGCGAGCCGTTCGAGTCGCCCAGTAGTACCGATTCAAAATGACTACATCCCTCACTTGCTTCCAAGCTCAGCTCTTCGAACGTCACAGACACAACCTGAACGCACGTAGAGTGACGCAGGTCTGCCAGTGCGGTCTGCGTAAACTCCGAAGATCACATCAGATCAACGGTACCGCAAAGCCAGTAATTGCTTATGCTAATGACCACAATGTCTAAGTTAGTGACTTGCTGTGATCTGCAGTGCCATATAGAGGTCACTCATAACATAAGCAATTTCTGGGATCCGAGCTGATCTGCTGAGTGATATGCGCATCTGTGATTCTGTGGTGATCTGCGGTGTGCGGGCAGACCCTACCATAATTATGTTCTCACTGTGTTTGCATTTTATGCAACGTTGTTCAACTGAAAATAACCTTTATTAAGTTATCAAGTTGTGACAACAGTGCCAGATTTTCAACCGACAGCAGATTACAGAACTTCGTAACCAAGGTTTTACGCAAACTTTACTTTAAAAGACTAAACTGCAATAATTTGATGCACAATAGCCTACGTTAAATCGCGGTTGCTGACGTACCTTAGCCTTCTCCTTAAGTTTTCTTTGTCCTTTAAAACCTTTGCCGGAAAACGTCTCAAAAATACAATTTATTCTAGATAGAAAAAAGCGTTTATTCGCTGCCGCTTTAGCCTGGTGTAAGTTAGTTAATACATGTTACTAAACATTTGCAAATATTCATACTTGGTCATTAGGTGCCTGTATGATCCATATGCACACACTGTGGTCTGGATATTTGTTCTCATCATAACTGATTGTTCCAGTAGGTGATGTCAATTCGGCCCGTCCGTAACGACAAGCTCTGATGTTTGGATCTGTGTTATAACAATTGATTGCACGACACACAAACTAAATTTGTACCCACTTTACACATTCGAGTAATAACAGCACAAACTACAAAATTGCGTGTAAATTCTGCCAACAACATAATAAGTTTCGTTTACATAAATTGTGTTTTTGTTTGCACTGGCCTATCATTCGTGATAAATGAAAATATACGCCAGATCTTTTAGTAACGTGTCCAGTTCTTCCCTTTTGCTGTTTATTTTCGAAAATTTCGCCAGAATTTTCAGCAAACTGCTTTTTTGAACTAATACAAGTTTTTAATCAGAGTCTTGTTTCCATTGCTAAATGGCATGTTGCATTACTGGTGTATCGCCACTGACCAGATGCGGCCAGACCGCCACGCAGAGCGACACCGCATCTGCAGCCGACTCGTCCTAAACGCCACGCAGTACATCGCCTGGGACGAGTATATTCGTCCCAAACGGTAAAGGGGTTAAAAATTATCATTTACAATATTATCATCTAATTTAGTTTATAAAGGTTAAAAATGTGTCCAAAATTAAACATTATTTACTTTTAAATATTAAAATAAATACAAATTGTTTTAGAAAAAAATGTTTCCATATTTATTACCGTGCTTTAAGTTATTTTTGACAATTTATGTTCTATATGATGGTGTAGCCTAGCGACACCGTTAAGGTATAGTGGGACCTAATAACTTCACAATTGCTAGCTGTCAACAAGGTGTGCCAATGAAAAAAAATTGTAAATCGGTCAAATTTGTCGAAGATACGGACAATCACAAAGCGGGACGTTTTTACGCGAGACAGCAGAATGCTTCGCGCGTCTTAGCCATAGCCTTGGCGTCTGTGTTGTGTCCGTCTGTCACACTCTGCAGCCGTATCAAAACGGTGCAAGCTTAGAGCTAGGATCACAAATCTTCACTGTAAGCCCCCAAAATACTCTAGTTTTGTAACAAAATATCGTGCCCCTGGGTGAAGAGGTTCCCTTTAAACAAGGGAGTCAAAGAGGGGCTACAAAGACGTTATTTTGCCGCGTCTGGTGTGAAAACGGTTGCAGATAGGTACGGACGTGTTGCTTATCATAGCAAGCACTGTTAACGGGCTTTCTAAATTTTCTACATCGATGACCTTAAAGGTCATCCAAGGTCGATGATATTTATTTCATCTGAAAGGACGTAGGCCTATGCCACTTCCTATTGGCGATTAACATGCAATAACCAGCCATATCTTTTAACGTTTCCGAGCTATGGCCACTTTTAGCTTGAAACATTCCATTTCGTAGTGCGTTATGACCTTTCAAAGTCATCCAAGGTCAATAATTTATATGTCATTTGAAAGCCTGTATGCGACTTCCTATTAGTGATCAATAGCAATCTAGTCCCTATCTTGCACCGTTTAGCCACAGTACATCCGTGACAGACGGACGACAGACGGAAAACAGACGAACAGACGGCAACCAGGACAAAAGGTCGACCTTTAAATTTACAGCTTAACGGTCTGCCCCCAAACTTCCGTTCTTAGCAACTACACGTGCCTACGTGGCCAACGCAATAGCATTAGCATAGGCCTATATAGCACACAGAGCTTTAATTTTTTGGGTGAGTTCGATTATAGCTCTTAACTTTTGTTAGTCGACCAAAGTTCACTAAATTTTGTGGATAAACGTAAGAAAAGTTGTCAATGATAAATCGTTTTTCGAATATCGATATTTTAACTCGATCCTGCAATACAGTTTCAATCGATGCCTTAAATTCTCTAAATCGCGCCTAATTCTGGAGTTTCCCCATACCATACAGGGTAGTGCAAAAAAGTAGCCCTCTAAAATTTTTCGCTGTTTTCTCAGCAACCGTTTTGAATTTTAATTTTAATTTTACAGCTTTATTTACCAAAACTTTTTATATCTAACTGCCAAGTAAAATGTGATGCTGTTGAAAAAAAACAAATTACAGACTTTTTAATATGACCGCCTACCGATTTTTCAGCATTCAAAAAATGTTCCGGCTACAATACCAACTTAATAACATCGTTGAAACAACACAGTTAAATAATAATTACATGCCAAAATTCCATTGTCACTGTGAATGTTCGAAATGTCCATCGCCAGCTCCAACACAAGCCTTCAGTAGCTTTGAGAAATGTTTCACAGCCTTGTCAATCGGTCCCTGTGTCAGGTTGCCCCAGATAACCTGAAACGCTTCCTTGAGTTCGGCGCTTGTTTTCGGCTTTGATTTAAGCTTGCGGTAAGCCTCCAACATTAAACCCCATGCGTGATAGTCCATTGGGTTTATATTTGGCAAATTTGGAGACCATTGGTCTTTTGTGATGAAATCTGGACAGCTGGCCCGCAGCCAGTTCTGTGCGCTGTGCGGCTTTGCGCGCTGTGTGTGCTGACGCGCCGTCCTGCTGGAAGACGAATCCGGTGGGCAGCCGGCGATTGCTTAAAAAACCATAATTTAATAATATTTTGTAAACAAAATAAATTACTGTTTATCAAAAACGTTACTGTTAGTCATCGGCAGTAACGTGATAACCGGTTTTTGAAAATTAAATAGCATTTTAACGTTAGCATTTTAATGCTAAAAAATCTGTAGGCGGTCATGTTAAAAATCTATAACTTTGTCGTTTTTTAACGTAATCACATTTTACTTGGCAGTTAGATGTAGAACGTTTCCCTAAATAATTCTGTAAAATTTCAAATTAAAACTCCAAACGGTTGTTGAAAAAACAGCGAGAAACTTTAGGAGGCTACTTTTTTTACCCCACCCTGTAGAAACGCGGACTACCATATAATTCGTACGCAAACTCTTACACGGGCTTCGCGATATATTAAGTATAAGTTTTATTGGCCTCAAAGTCTACGCCGCTTTTCGATAAAAATTAATGTCATCTCCGAACTGTCCATCAGTATACGCACGCCAACTTTTAAGTCCGTAGCCTTAAACGTATCGGAGTAATTGGCATAAAACCCTCAAAACTCCAGAAAGTCACATTATCCTGACTACAATCCCTTTTTTAAAATTTAAGAAGCCATGACGGGACTGTCCTGGGAATATGGCTTCACATTTGCAGTCAAAGGTATCTCTAGCTTTGACCGTTTTAGAGCTATTAGTATTTAATGTTCCAAGTTGCCTATTGACCTGTCCGCTGCGTACAGACAGAGAGCTAAACAAATAAACACACATCCGAAGACAACATTTAGTCTGTTCACGTGTCGGAGATAAAATAATGTTGCGAAAAAAGGCGAAAAACGTAGGCTAAGAGACATGGTTGTGTTTGTGGCAAACCAACCTATGTCGCCTGCAGGACTGACAAATCTCCAGCTAAGAGCAAAGCGACCTTCGTTGACCGAGCGGTCAGACGTGAAGAGTACGAAGAGATGTGAACCAGACGACGTATAAGTCATCGTCGACGAAACAGTAACACTGCAAAAATTGCGGTACACGGAGCCCTCGTACAGTCGTAACTTGTCACGTCTACATCGATAACTTGGTTCCAAGTTCAGTTCTTCGAACGTCACCGACACCGCCTGTAACATGCGCTGATTACCACTCAGTCTGTCGTTGTTCTCAATGTGTCAACCGAAAATAACCTTGCGTAGGCCTATACTATAAGTTATCATCTTATGGCAGCAACACAAGATTTCCATGAAATACAAAATTGTTTCACGTCTTAGCTATGTTAGCATGGTATGACGTAAATTTGTACTATAAAACAATTAAATAACACGATGCAGTTGCTAGTGTATCTCAACTTCTGCCTTTAGCGTTTTTTTTACGTTTGTGAAAATTTGGACATAAAATTGGAGTTCTGAAACTGCGTTCGACTGCGTCCTGCAACATTCTGGTAAACTGTCGGTTTAGTGTAGTGTAAGCTAAATTAGTGAAATGCTAATAAATTCTTGCGAATTAGTCTTACTTCTCCAAAAGGTGCTCTTATAATCCACCAGCACATAGCGTTGTTTGGATATCTGTTCTCATCATATCCAGGCGATCTGATTATTCCAGTAGGTGATGTGAATATTACGGGAGGCTCACCACGATTGCAGGCTTGGATGTTAGGATCTGTGTAAAACAAGTATATAATTATACGACATACCAATGACTATTTTAAACATTCAAGTAATAGCTCAAACTACTAAGCCTAAACTGCGTCAACATCAACGCACTTGTCGGAGATAAAATAATGTTGCGAAAAAAGTGAAAGACGTAGGCTAAGAGACGTGGTTGTGTTTGTGGCAAACCAACCTATGTCGCCTGCAGGACTGACAAATCTCCAGCTATGCTGATTACTTTGGTAACAAGTAATCTAAGCAAAGCTCATGAAACGCGCGACAGCCTTAGCAGTTCCTATTGGCAGATTGCCTTGGTCTATCTCCAGCCACTTCGTCGCAATTCACCCTTGAAGTGTGCACCGCAGTCAAAAATCGCAGAATAACACTAAAACCCCTTATATTGTTTTTTTTGGGGGGGAGGGTTAAGTTCGTTCAAGTTCATCGATGTCAATATCGCTAAAAAGCTCGTCATCAGTCATGCAACTGTGTGTTGCATAATTCGTCTGAACGCATATATTGTGACTAAGCGGTAGGTCTTACGAAAAAATTTATTGCACGATAATTACCCCCGTGTGACAACTCTTCGTGCAAAACTTTAGTGATCTAAAGTGAGAAGGACATTATTAAATTTAGCTTTCAAGAGTGGCAAGATAAAAAAAGTGTGCGTTTTTCAACAGATATGCCGCCGTATCTGAGAAATGGTGAGACGTGGGGCCAAAGTTACTATTGACCAATTAAGGATGTTAATATTAGTTGTAACTAGCTATTAAAGGCACACGAAACATTTCAATGGTAAATTATACTAACATTTTTCTTAAGATACGGCGAATCACTGGCTGCAAATCACCAATTTTTCTCACCCTTTTTTATTTCCCGTTGTCAATCGGGGTGACCCCTTTCGAATTTCTGGAAGAGCTTTGCGGTTCCTGAAACTAGAGTCTTTTAGCGAGCTTCATTGAAAAATTTGTGATTCCAAGTTGCACATTTTAATAGGACTACAGGGTTTGGCAGACGGACAGACGGACGCCTTAACGATATTTAAGATTGGGCATCTGCATAACATGCAACTATGCTGACGCCCTGCAAAAATGCAAGATCAAACACATAGGCCCAATCACAGTAACAAAAACCGGGCTACTCTTAAAAACGCAGAACAGTCGACATAAAAGCACAAAATTGTGGACAATGTTCTGATCTTGCGAAAAGTGAAGAAACGTACCAGAAGTGGCGAATAAAACACAAAAGGGCTGTGTATGAACGGCAATTATATCTGGCGTGACTGACGTTTCAGCAACCGACGGTATCGTGACACTCCTCTCAGCTACAAACACGTAATTTCACATTTCTGCATTCATTTCGTTTAAACTAAATGTAATAAAACTGACAAAGCTAAAACAAATATGAAAAAACGGCAAAGTATTAAACGTGCACTAACAGCGGTTTTCACGAGTATTTCATTAATTGTAATAAAAATAAAAAGTAAAAAAATAATTTTATAACAAATGCGTAGTATAACAGTATAAAAGTAAAAGACAAAAACTGTAAAAAAAAGTTAGAATGACGTACTTAGACTTAAAGAAATTCGTCATACTGCGACGAAACTTCAACAGGAAACTAAAATCAAATCAACGTTTTTCGGCAGACAGATACCCTGCATAATGAGGATAATAATATTATGTGCAATAAAGAAATTAACCAGCAGTAAAAGTCACCCCGATCGAGAGCGCTAAATGAGAGGGGGGTACAAAAAACTGGCTATTTTAAGCCAATAAGTCGCCATATTTCAGAAACGGTGCGAGATAGGGCCTATGTTACTATTAATCATTAATAGAAAGTCCCATACGCCTTTTCGATTGACATTAAATCAACGACCTTGAACGACCGTGAATTTCCAAAATAAGAAATTTTTCTAATTTTTTTCTCAATTTCTGGCTGCAACACACATTTCGAAAGAAAACTGCGCCGAAATGGCTTAAGATAGACCAAGACAACCTGCATACTGAATGTTCTGCATTAAACGTAGATTTTAGCAGTTCAAGTTTCAACCGCCTAGTTTCAAGGAGGCCTCTGCACGCGGGCGTCAAAGAGGAGTACCCCCATAAAAGATCGTTATTTTACCGCTGTTGGTTTGTCTAGCGCTCCCAGATGGACAAAAATTTGTTGTTTTCCGTAACAATAACTGCTGACAAGCTTTAAAGTGGTTCAACATTAATGACCTTAAACGACCTTGAACCCTAAAATAGGGGGTTTTAGTGATTTTTCTGCAGTTTTCGGCTGCAGCACACACTTTAACAGTGAATTGCAACGAACTGGGTAGAGATAGACCAGAACAACTTGCAAACAGGAATTGCTATATACCTGCACTGTCGCGCGTCTCATGAGCTTTGCTCAAATTATTTGTATATTTTGTCTAATGCTGTGCGTTGCCTTTGATAGTCAATAACAACTGAGTGCACGACACAACAACTAGATTGTCATGCACTTGAAACATTGTAATAGGCTGTTATTGGTAATAGCAAAAACATGGACGAAACTCTGTCGGAATCAAAACGTGCTGAATAGGCCTACTTTGGTAAAAATTTCGCTACGCGTTAGTTTGCGTCGCTTTGATTGATATCATTTTAACCACGTATGGCGCTGAATGGCCTATTTTGTGCTGATGTGCCGATAAGAAACTACTCACTCACTCACTTTGATTGGCAGCGTGAGATGAACAGACATGAGCACAACAGAGAGGCCGCCACGCTAATTAAAATTTGATGCATTTCAATTTCAAACTTGTATGAATACGTAGGACCTGCATTAACACCAGGGGTGTCTACACCATACTGTCACTTCCTGCTCCAAGAAAAAATAGGGGAAAGGTTTTCTTGGAGAATAGGTAAAAGCTGAACAATACTGCAGACGGACGGCGTTTTTCGTTTACAATAATATCTTGCAAGCACAAGTGTTCTGTCACACCTGCAGACTGTACCAAGGTCGTTTTTGACGGGGCTCCGCCCGGACTGCGCTAGGGGAGTTCACAACGCTCCCCAGACCACCTAGTTTGACATCTTGCGACCAAAAGTGCTCTCTGACGCTTAGAATGCACCGATTTTGTTTTGGCCAGGGTTCCGCCTCGGACCCCGCTGGTGAGCTAACTACTCTCCCTTATGCCCCTGGTATGGGCTGCAGAAAAGAGAGATACCCCTTAATATTCCTTACTTTCTCAACGGCTGCGCTGCTTCGTTTTCAGCGCCTATATATGGCGCCCCACCTTGAGTTGAGGGGAAAACTTGCTGCAAGGACTTTAAAAAATAGACGCCTTGATCATTGCAACGTTATCAAAGTACAGATAGACAAACGGACAGACAACATACGATAGCACTACCCGCCCATGAGTGACATAGTTGAAATATAGGAGCTATAGTTCTAAATACTGTAACTACAAATATCGGTGTCTGTATGTGCATCACTAATTGGGAAGCCGATGAAACTCCAATAGATCGCTGATCATAATAATAGGCCTAATAAAGCAGCCTAAATGTGCATTTTTGCCAACTAATTGTACAAGTTTAGCTTAGGCGTGGGAACGACTGACGTCAAAAGCTGACTGCAACGAGTTTTACTAGCCAGTGTGAAAAACAGCCGGTTATAATAAGCTATATTAAGCCTCAAATGCGTAAAAGCAGCAAACTTATACTCTGTTTACACGATGAACGGATAAAGCAAACATCAAGCAAACATCAAGCACAGGCCCCTACATGAAACAAGCATGAAGCAAACTTAGAGCACACGTCGTGCACGTGTATTTTGAATACGTTTGCTTCATCTTTACTTCGTGTTTGCTTCATGTTTGCTTCATCGTGTTAACAGGTATTATTGACGTCGCTGGTGGCGATCTTATAAACGCGCATGAACGCATTTAGACACTGCAGACCGTTCGCTGTTTCTCGTCGAAACAAGTAATTTGAGCAACGCTCACGTAACGCGCGACAGCATCAATGCAACAAAATAATAATGTATTTTGAAGTTTGCGATTTTCGAACGGAGGACTTCTTGACCTCCTAGGAGGTCGAAATTCATTCGCTTAAAATCTACGTTCTATGCTAATAATGCCATCCTGCAAGTCGTCCTGGTCTATCATTCTCTAGTAATTTCAACGCAATTCACTGCTGAAAATGCGTCTCACACTAAAATCACAAAAAAATTACTGAAAACCCGCTTTCAGATTTCAAGGTTGTTCAAGATCATCAATATTGGTACGTGTTAAAAGCTCGTAAACAGTGCTTCTCACACTAAGCAGCAAGTTTATGTCTAACTGCAACCAATTAGCATATTAGCAGAAATCGCAAATTTTAAAGAGTCACCCATATTTGACACCCTTATACGAAAGACTACCTAAAAGCCGACATTCAAACTGCTAAAAATTCTGTGTGCGGGTTGTTTTAATCTATCTCCAGCCATTTCGTCGCAATTCACTCATGAAATGTGTGTCACAACCTAAAATCGCCGTCGCTAATGCTTGTTATGATAAGCAACAAGTCTGTGCCTATCTGCAACCGTTTTTACGTTAGACGAACCAACTTCGGTAAAATAGGACTAACGACTTTTTAGGTGGACCCTTCTTTGACGCCCTATTTCGACAGGAATCCCTTCGCCTAGCGACAAGAAATTTTGTCACAAAAACTAGAGGTTTTGTGTCAGCCCACGTTCAAGATTTTGTGATTCTAGCTTGTATCGTTTGGATACAGTGCCAAGGAGTGATGAACACGCACACACACGCACATACAGACGGATGTATATGCTAAAATGCGCGAAGCATTCTGCTGTTGCGCGTATAGAAGCGATGTAGGCTAAGCTAATTGTCAACGTCTATGTGAAATCCTGTTCACGTGGAATCACTGCCTGGTTGAGGTAGCCTATGGCATCGGTCGGTAGAAAGCCCACACAAAACTGTTATTAACCAGATGTTGTAGTTATGAGCGCTTGTGGTAAAATTATTTAAGAGTTATCATTGTCCAGAATTAATTAAAATCCTGCATCTTCAGCTACACCGTGAGAACCATGGGGCTAGAATAAGAGAAATTGCGGGGCACTAGGCCTACGTTTCACACTTCCGATTTACGGTCTCGGGGGCCTATAGTTTTCCCACCTGAACTTGAAGGTTTGACGTTAATAGAGTGTTGAAATCAGTCTGCTTTGAATGATCCACAAAGTTATGTATGACAATGGCATAATATATTGCGTGTAAAAAAATAAGACAGAGTTAAATCACGCCGGATTCCGCCTATTCCTACACAATTTGCTGCAGCGTGCGTGGTCTGTTTGTCTGTCTGTCGTCTGCCACACTGGTGCGCCCTGCTTAAACCGCTCGACGGATGTAGCTCAGATGACATTTAGGCTAGCAGGCACATGTGTGCAGCATTCCAATGACACATCG
>Ga0056128_1009550_pt1 | contig 12172 bp, 13 predicted proteins | sample WorMetLIZISLAND2_FD_71113 | JGI IMG/M metagenome (GOLD analysis project Ga0056128, IMG submission 71113) | Marine gutless worms symbiont microbial communities from Max Planck institute for Marine Microbiology, Germany - Olavius geniculatus... ...
GCAGCTCTTGTTTTACACATACGCAGATGTTCAAATCCGCTTTTGGGTTTGCCTACATAAACCCAATTCAGAAAAGCATCCTTGGCCAAGTTATATTTTTCTTGGACATAGTCCGTCCAGGCGGGTATTCTCTGTTTACCTGCCGGGGTACTAACGGTTGGTACACTCGTGGATACTACATTACTAGCTATTATGATGATATTGTTGTAGTATTCCTCAATAATAGCATGATGATGACTGTTGCAACATGAGGGTTCATTACACTGAATTAAGCAATCTGGGGCATTAATTTGTGATAAGGCATTTATAAACGGAGATCAAAAAATGTTTTTATTTCCTGATGTAAAACTAATTAAACTGGTTTTTTTGTGAGAACAGAGTTCAAAACCAACATTGTCGTTTTGAGTGATTAAAATCCGTCTTGCTTAACACCTCGTCCAACGAAGGAATAATAGAATTGTCGCGTGTTAAAAAATCGGGGCCGCCCTGCAGAGAGAAGCTATGTTGGTCTGTGTTTTCAGTAGCAGTAACGACGACGCAAAGAGTGTACGAACAACGTCGTCATCCGCTGAGCAGGTTGTCGCGGAAAAATCGAGCGGCACGAAGTCGAGTGTCTCGCGGCAGCTGGTCGACAACGACAGCGTGGAGAGGACCTCACTCACATCCACTGATGACGCCACGACGACTGAGAGAACAGACCTGCACGGGCGTCGCTGTCGCAGCTCACTCGGCCGTCTGCTGAAGGACGCCCACTCGGACCGACCGCGAATACAGCACCAAGTCCGCTCACTTCCGGCGTCGCTAAGTCACGTGACACAGTCCTCGATGACGCCACCGGAAGCAAACACTCGACTTGACGCCGAGGCTGCACGCTCGAAGCGCCAACTACCGCCGCTACCCGGTCTGGAAGTGACGCCGCCGGTGTCTTTACAACGTGGTGAAAAGGAGATCAACGTCGAAACCACGACGACGACGCGTTCTTCCGCTGCTTCGCCCGACGACGTGTTCGTTGCGACTCGAGACGACGAGTCCGCGACCGACAAACGATTAGTCGACGATTCGACGCCAATAAATGCAGTGGCTTCGGCATCTGCGGCGCACGTGACGTCGTCATTACCGGACTCGACCGCGCAGCCTCCCGGTGACGTCAGTGGTCGAACTAATGACAAGAATGATGTCAAAGGAAAAAGACTGGAACTGGACTTATCAGCAGCACCTTCGCCACTGGGTTCATCGGTGCGGCGCACAGTATCCAAATTTCATCCGGTCATGAGGAAATCAGCTTCGTGTTGTGAGCTGCGATCGTTGACTGCAGCAGTGCCTCGGGTGGACAGTGTAGCCCGCAGCTCTCCTGCTTCCGCCGCGACGTCAACAAGCGCCCGACTGCCACCAGTGCTGCAGCTTGAGTTGGGTCAGCAGTTCGACGTCGTCTGCTACAAGACGCAGCCTGCAGGCACGAGCCTTGCTGTGGTTAACGTCACCGCTGAGGTGCGAAAGTCGACGGACGTGGACAAACGCGACCACAACGACAACGCCGGCCACAGACACAGACGACTGACTGAGTTAGCACGGGCAAAGACTGCGGCGGCCTGGGTGTCCTTGCCGACAAATCCACGTAGAACCGTCGCCGAGGAAGACTATTATGGAATTGGCGGCGGGTGCATGGAACTGGAAGCTGACGTCATCCAGCGAACATCCACGAACAGTAGCTGTCATGAACGGCAGATGATCTTCGTCTGAGATTCGGCATTGATTTTTATTCACAACGGTGCCTTTATTGGCTTAATTTTTTTCATCTTCATTTAGTCCTTATCATTTGCATTTTATTGCAGCTAAATAGCATTGGTGTTGCACTCTGGTTGTATTTATAGCTGCGTTTTTTGATGCTTAACGCGTTCGTGTTTGTTCACAGACGAGTATATTATAAATATGCTAATTTCGTGCCGAAGCCGGAGCACAAAAACGAATTTATTAGTATATTGCCTCAACAGAGCAAAACAAAACTATTTCGAATTTTTCGTTTTTTTGTCAGGAGAAATTGAAACTATTAAAACTATTAAAAGTATTGAGTATTAAATTAGCGTATTTATAATATAGTTAACTTATCTATGAACAAACACGAACGCGTTAAGCATCAAAAACGCAGCTTATGTAATTTGTTTCCAAATTCTAATGGACGTTGTTATAGCATGACTTGTGTCTGCCGATGATTTTTTCTGAGACTTTGGCGCTTTATAAATCATTTACTTACTTACTTACTTACTTATGTGTGCCGTTCAGTAACTGTTCACTCACTCGCTGTGTCTTATCACTGTTCACTTCACTGGCGTCTTATAAAAGTTAAAAATGCGCAGGTAAACAGAACCCAGCGACATTTTGTCATGCAAAGTAATCGCGCTGAAAACAAAAATGCTATAATCCGTGCAATAACTTAGACAGGTCGGAGTTTCGAAGTTCAAGTACAGCGCGTAGAACCTTGCAACACCAGAACCCTCAATACGCATAAGCAAAAGGTAGTCAAAATTACGATGATAAAATAAATTGTTTTTTGATGAATACATTGCAAGTACAAACGCTGCATAATACACTGTGAGTCAACAAAGGTATATTCAGGACAACTGCACCAAGTTTTTGTCAATTAACGAAAGCTAACCGACACTAATTTCTGAATAAATCCACACGACTAACTAACAGCAAAGCAGATAGCGCGAATGCTACATACATCTGCGGCACAGTTGCTGTAGTTTTAACGGTACGAGATTACATGATCAACTTCCGTGTAGGCCTATTAATGGAAGTTAACTACTTTTAACACCGAGTTTAAAGCTAAGCATGCATGCATTTGTCCATCTAGACACTTTCAAAGTCTTTGTAATTATATCACATTTCACAAATTGTGTTCGACTTTGATGGTTTTTTATCGCTATGCAGGCTATCATATAAGCAAACAATTTTTTTTCAAATCAGTTACTAGGTTTCGTAAATATTCCGTGCAGCTAGTGTATTAATGTAATCTGCGAAACAGAAAAGCGACGTACGTAAAATATCGATCGATGCTGACGCAAATCCGAGCACTGGCCCCTACGACACAAACTGCGCATAAAAGTGAAACGTATAATTTGTATAGATATTAAAAAAAGCAATCGAGCAATATGCGGAACAAATAATTTTCCTTATTGTTATTTCCTTCTTTTTCAGTTTTATTTTTTTTTGATTTCATGTTTCTATCTCTCTAATAACTGTCTTTTATAAATTTCAAAATGTTTTTATAAATGTACTTTTTATTTCAGTCTATCTAATCTTATTTTCGTTTGAAACGATGAAGTTTTTTTTAATTTACGGCAGTATGTTTGCCAGTTTCTCAGTGCAAATCATTCATTTTATATCACATCGATGTGAACTGCAATCATGTTCAACACACCCTTTACAGCAATGATCAAGACCAATCGTTCCAAAACTGTCCGATTGGTCCATCTACGTAGGCAAAACAGTTATGTTTCACTTTCTATGCGCAAAGCCTGTACAAAGACTTGATGAAAAAACGTGGTATTCGCGTTGGGCTCATGACATAACATCACGCAGCAGCAGCAGCAGCCGGTGTAGTCGGCGTGGAGACAGGTGCGAGATGACGATGCAGTATTTCACAGCGCCGTTGACTTTTTAACTCATCACTCGGTGTAAGTGTCGACTTCGGTGTGACCTCCGGCACTGTTCACGTCGACTGTCGTCTTACTGTTCTGTGTCGCTTGCAGCTCGAAGCGCCGGTAGAACATCTGAATGTAGGTGAAGACGCACTTCCAGTCAGGACTCTTCATGTGGACCATGTCCTCGACGTCCAGTAGCGGTGAGATGCCCGCCATCTTCCTGTCAGCCCCAACAAACCTTTCACTGCTTCCAGACGTTAACTGCGAGGCCCCTATTCGCGACATTCTGTTTTAGCAGTGCCACGAGAAAACTTATTTTGCGAACTGTGATTTATTACGTTATTGTTTTACTCATCTGTTGTTCAGTAGATAAAGCAATACTATGGTGATGCACACCCGAAATGCCTATGTGAATTAAGTAAGCTCGTAATACAACACAGTTGGTGGCGTAGCATAGTGGTTAGAACGTCGGTCCTGGCCGGGGGACTTTCCTTATCCTGCGCTAGACTGATGGATGGCTGCTTGACCACTCTGTGGGTACGGCGTCCGCTATCAGTCAACCAACAAGGCCAACTCAGCCTGCCATCCCTCCGGGGTCGGTTAAATGAGTAGTAACCCATTATATGGGTTACGAAAGGTGGGAACCTTTGTACAGCTAACTGGGCTGCCTGGCCGGCCGGTGCGCCAGCCTGTGTTTGCAGGCTGCACGCGGCGGCTGTGCGATCGACGGCTCGTTAGTGACGAAAAGCGCATTAGAGGTGTACGTCGTACACGACGATGCGCTATACAAATTGACAACATTTACCTTTACCTTTAGTTGAAATGCTGGATTTTTGGCATTTTAAAATTGTCTTAAATTTTGAAACAAATAAAGAAAATGCCACTGGATGAACTTACTCGGCCGTTTCGAAGGCAAGCGTGAAGTTTGCGCGTCGGTTCTTGGAAGTCAGTTTGCTGAAGTCGAATGCGTCTGGGTAGAAGTGATGAATAAGCGCACAGAACGCAAGACCGTCTGCCCACGACGTCGAAAAGTTGGTTACGTTCACCAACTGCAACAAACACGAGCGATTCTTACAGCCGAGCATCTACTGGCCAGTTGTCCAACACACCGTCTTAGGCCTACGTGCATTGTAAAAATCAACATTTTAAATTTCGAATAGCTTCAGTAAAAGATCAGCAAATTTTGGCAATATTCGGCGTATAACCTTTTTTCTTTTAAGAACAACTCTGACCGCTTGACGTGTTAAGTAAAAAATAAACTTTTTATTTTAGAATACTTCGGTGAAAAGTAAGCAAATAGCTATTTTTTTCAATTTTCTGTGCATAGCTTTTTTTCTGTAGAAAACTTTGACATTATAAAACGACGACGTAACCGTAAAAAACTGTGAACTGCAGCAGGCAAAGTTATTTCGTTTATTTACTGCAACAGCGACGATATGCGTTAAAAACATGCAACAAATATAAGCACAAGTTTTACGAAAAAAGTCGTACTTGATAGCCTTCGCACTGTGCTTTGCACCAGTCCAGCAGCATCTGTTTGATCGCTGACGGGTTGCGTTCCACTGCCGGTCGACTGCATATACACAGATACACACACAAGTGACATTTTCACCCTTATATTTCCAACCATGTCTTGTGTGACAGCAAGTTCTTTCAGCAGATGCATACTAGTGATAACTAGAAAGCAATCATAGCTCGCAGGTACCTCCGCCAAGGCAATGCTATTCGCCAGGTGGCGTCACCATCTTCGGCTTTGCAGCGGTTCCCGTGTGCCCCTTTAACGCAATGGTAACGAAAATTTCAAAGTGATCCAGAATCCACGATTCCTTCTGGATCACTACCAAAATTGAACCACTGGTAGTTTGTGCCATTCTCGACATACCCTCAAAATTTCAGAAAGATCCGTCCATAACTTTTTGAGTTATCTTGCTGACACACAGACAGACAAACGAAGTCTGGCAAAATCATTACTTCCTTGGCGGAGGTAATAATAACAATAATAATATGACAAAATTGTCGTAAAAAGCGTTATATTTTTATAAGCCAAAGTCATTTTACACGTGCAAACATGATGGTTTTTTGACGACGGAACATCGAAACTCAAATTGGGAAAAGGGCAAGTCATGTAGAATTGGCGACGTTAGGCCCACGGTAGGCCCCAAAGTGTATACACTTTGAGTAGGCCCTACAGCTCGACATGGCGTTGATGAGTAGCCATTTTACCACATGCAATGGTTTGGAGCCTAAAGACAATTTGCAATGCAAATTATGACTGGGGGTGTCGGCCCTAAGTAAGCCCATTCAATTTTTCGCGGGGAACCGGGCCCTTGTCAAGCACCGTGTTATTTGGAGCCACACGAGTGTCCCTGTCAAATATCATTTCATTTCGTCCACCGGCTTTAGCATAAAGCACGAATGTGACAAGTAATACAATGTCGCAATAGCCGTTGGTATCGGCATCGCTGTCGAGTGTAATGACTGAAATGCTAATTACGCATAAAAACATGTACAACGAAAACAATTGCCATGTTAAATAGACATTATGTTTGAAGCTTACTTTGCATTTGATCCTTCTTGTGACTCTAAACAGCACAATAAACAAACACTATTTGTTAATGTGTCAGAAAACGAAATTTATATGCGTAAAGATCAATACAAAATTCGTAAAAAGCGTTATATTTTTAAGTACTAAAAAAAACTTCTGACGTTTTTGTCGCAGCGTAACCGTAACGCAACCTTACTGTTATATTTATCACAGTAATTATTATTATAATAATACTGAACAGTAAATTGTCGAAGAACCTTTGACAAAATGTTTAACATATAAAAGGCAGGCAATTTTTGACTTTGTTTCAGATGTACACAGTGCATTTAACATTGAATTACTGAATCTTGCTTTTTAACCGTCATCTCGCTTATCATCTCGTTTTTAACCGTCATTGGATTAAAGCAAATATTAGGCCTAATAATTAAGCCTAATAATTTTCCTTAACATTAAAAAATATATGGAAATACATGGTAGACGAAAAAACCGAAGCCACTTTGTTTTACGGTTTGTAACTTAAAAATTTTTAATTAGGTAACATCAATTTGTGCCAAATTTGTTTTCTTCTTCTTATTCTTGGAAATACGTGCCAACTTCCGTATGTTAAAGACTCCAGCACGGTATGGTAGACATGTGACGGTGGACTGGTGCAGACGTGGGATAAAAACAAGTGTTTCGGCATGTTAAAAGGAGCTGTTGTTGGTATTGTATGGACAAATTTGTCCAATGTTGTTTGTACCAAACGCAATTTAACGTTAAATTAACGGCAATACACACAGTGTCTCAAAAACTGTGCCACTTTTATTTTTTTGTATAACTTCTTGAAGCACTGGCCGATTTTGATAATTTTTGGCAAGCAAAATCAAGAAACAACTTCACTTAAATGATTTTAATTTCGGCCAACTCGCCCTAATACTAATACCCTAATACGCCCTAATATTGTCGCTGCACTACCTTGTGAAATTTAAAAGTCTTTGTTTGGCCATTTACAACAATGAATTTATACTGGGTAACGCATGCGTCGGCTCAGAAATGATTAAACGAATAGCGACAAACACGAGTAACAGTTATTATATATTAGAAAGTTACACAACATCATCTTTATTACAGCATGTGTTCAAAATGTTCTCTTCCAGCAAGAACGCAATCGGCGGACGTTGACTCCGCTCGCTAACAGCGCGATCAGTAACCGCTAACTCAGAACGGCTCACTCGCTGTTGATGCGTCATTTCACTTCATCGACGTACGAATCGGTGCGATCTTAAAATCAATACAATTAGTGTTAAATGAATTACAGATTTTCAATGATTTTGTGGTCTCAGTGATTTTCTGAGCCGATATATGCGCTGTCCAGTATGTAAGCGGCCAAACAGGGACTTCTGCATTTCACAAGGTAGTGTAGCGACAGTATTAAGGTGAGGTGGCCACAATAATAATCGTTTATGTCAAGTTGTTTCTAAATTTTGCCTGCCAAAAGTTATCAACATTGGTCAATGTTTCACGAAGTTATTGAAGAAATACAAGTGGCACAGTTTTTTTAGACACGGTGTATAAATTTTTTTCTACCCGTCACAATGCATAAATTACGCGAGGCGATAAAACAGGTAACTAAAGAGTAGAGTGAAGACTGACTTGGTTTGACAATGTACGCAGTTCCGCCATGACCACGCTGCTGCAACGAGGCCGATCTCTGCACTTCCACAGAACCTATAAATAGCAACAATTATGATTAACGACGACCCATGACGACAACAAACTCATCGTTAATAACTTAACAATAATTATATATAAAAAACTGCAAACAGGTTATTTAATAGCGCTGATGTAAAACAGCAAAAATTAGAAATTTGGGGCAAAACCCAACGTGAGTCCGCCCGGCGCCCTACGTCCGATTGGGGAGGGGGGAATTAGGAAGAAGGGGTTAAACTTTTCCGGTACCGAAGTTTTCAAAAAAATTTCTGTTCAACGCCGGAAAGATCGGTGGGCACAAACTCGAAAGTTGTCGTAAATCGCGCCGATTTTTGAACGTTTTTTGCCCTCCCAAATTTTAAGGAAAGCGGTGCCCCCAAAAGTTGTACTTGCGTTAACACCCCAACCTAGAGACACGTCAAGTGCCAAAGTTTCTTGGGGCTACATCCCTAACTCCAAAGTTATAAGCGCTCCTTTATTACATTTCAAGCCAATTTTTGACCCCCCTCTTTAAAAAATTGTAAAGGGGCCCCGTCACCGGTGGGGGGTGCGCTAGTAAGACTTGGTCATTGTCTAGCGCGTGTAAAAATTTTGGGGCACAGCACCTTTTTGGGGCCGAAATATGGTCTTCGGGAAAGTCGATTCGGGTGTGTATGATTCCACATCGAGATCTCTAAGATTACTGGACCAAACCTCACCGATCGCCATCTTGAATTTATTATTATTATTGTTTTTGATTACATGACCCACTTACGATATTCGTTGGCTACATTTTTGCATACTTTTACTAATGTATCTCAATCGACAGCTGAGTTATTTCCTTCTGTGCAAAAATGCAAAATGGCGGTGGCCGCCATCTTGGATTATATTTTTGTTCAAGATTATGCTGCCTGAATCCACGTGCCAAATTTGCTGCAAATACGTGCAATAACAAGCTAGCTATGGGCGATAAACAGAATTCAAAATGGCGGCAGTCGCCATCTTGAATTTATTACTATTGCCACTTTTGGTCACATGGCCTATTTCCTGTAGTAGCTCGCTACATTCCTGCAAAATTTCATTGATTTAACTCAAACGGCAGCTGAGTTATTAGTGTTGGTGCAAAAATCCAAGATGGCGGCCGCCGCCATTTTAAATTATTATTTTGTAACGCCGGACCACCCACGAAGCCCGTTTGCGGTCTTAAACTTGCTCTTTAAATCTCACGTTGATCGAGTTTATACTTTTCAAGATATCGCGATTTGAAAATTTCGCAAATTTGGCTTAAAATGCCTATTCAGCTCCCCCAAAAATCACGTTTTGGGGGAGTTTTGACCCCTAAACTTTACTTTTTTATCATCGCGATCCCCAAAAGGCACTTCCTTGCGCAGAAACCCGCGTTTTGATCTTTTATTGGTCGTGATCGGTCCTACGGTGTGGTCTGAAAGCGAGGCGAAGAGTACAAAAAAGAAAGAGCGGAAAGTAAGCCAAAATTTGCCATTTTCGCAGACCCCTTTCCGTTGTCCCAAATCAACCAAATTTTGCATGCAGGGTCGTATTTCGGATATCTTTCTTGATTTTGAGTTTCATTAAGATCGATTGAAAAATGTGGGAGCTGTGCATGGGGGTCGAATTTCTGGCCTTCCCATTGACTTGGCACATCGCTTATACAACAGCTTATTGCTGCCGCACAAGCCGTGACATTAAGCAGCAACGCGGTAATGCGGTTTTGTTCGATGAACACGTTCGAAAATGAGTGACTACCGGTAGACGCCATTCCAACCCTATTAACTATACCCTACTTAATATAAAGCTCTGTTCTTGCTGGCACAAAAAAAAATAATCAGCATCGTTATTTATTAGGCTTTATGGAACGGTAGTTTCCGTTAGTCTTGTTTTACTGCTGATGTTTTCTTTTATTTAAAGCCGTAAAATTAACGCGTTAATTAACGCGTTAATACATTAACGCGTGTTAAAAAATTAACGCGCGTTAAAAAATTAACGCATATACGTAAAGGTATTTAATTTACTGAATTCTGTGAAGCAAAAATTCCAATATTCCGTTAAATTGCGGTCATTTGACAATCGAATGAATTTAATTAATTAAACTGTAGTTGCCGTTCTATTACTACTTTAAATAAATATTATTTAGATGACAAGCTAATAGATTTCTATGCTAGCGATGATGTCAGTTAATGTTGAAAAATGTGTTTTTATTTGGTTTCTAACTGTCTATATTTTACAGGCGGGGCCCCCCAAACGTCGCGGGGCTCTGGTAACTATCCCCCCTAGTCTCCCTCTCGATGGGCCTGGGTGGGTTAATAAGGCGTTAATTAATGCTTTTAAAAAGTAACCCTTCAACAGCCCTACTTTTATTTATTTTGCCACAAAATTTACGAGCTCCCTTGGCCAATCGTCATAAAACTTTATCACGTAAGTATATGTTGGGTGCGTTTTGTAATCTAGAATTTTACTAAATTTTGTAGAATTCTATTGATAGCTAGACAGATAGATAAAGAGGTACCGTACGAAGCGCAATATAAAGTTAGAGCTTTGGCGTATTAAAGTGTATTTCCATAGTGCTCTGCGTTGCGATAGACATAGTAACGCTAATGTTTCTATTTCACCATCTAAACGATACATAAGCTTACCGCAGCAATAGATAAATCGCTCACTATCGCTCGTAATGTTGACCAACTTTTTTTGTGATGCGCAGTTTGCCGTTTACTGTCGCCTCCGACATTTTACGCGTTGCTTTAAAATTACCAAAAAAAACAATTAGCCGAGGACTGAGAAAACAATAGACTGACGCTGCATGGTAAATGATCGCACGATTCTCACCGAGGTTGGTGTCTCTAGCGTTTGTTGACGGCGTGATGCCCTGCTGAAGATCCTTATGCTCCTTCAGAAAATCATGAACTCCTGCAGAATGCACGCACATAAAGTCGTTCACCAACTTCATTTTTGTTCAGACTCAAAAATGTTTATGCTTTCTGTTTTCATCTGTTCCTTAAAAAACCTGCAGCCCTATTACTGTTATTAAACCATCACAGTTTTTAGTTTTCTTTAAAAGCTTTACTAAAAAAAATTGCATCAAGTTTTTTTCTGCTGCAGTATCGTTACCTTCGCTCTTATGGCTACCATTGGGTGTGTCATTTTTTGGGGTGAACTGTTGTGAAATATTACACGGCATATCACAAAATAGTAATAATAAAAACCCTTCGTCCCTACTACAACAGACTGCAAGCACAGAAAATTTTTGGACCTAAATCACTTGCTAGTTTATGAGATAAGTAGTATAAGAAAGAGTCGCAGTAGTTGTTGTACACCAAGTTCATAACAGATAAGTACCAGTAAGTAAAGTTAGAACTGAAGAGATGATATGAGAAAAGAGGTAGGAAGACAGTGTAGACAATACATGTACCTTGGTTGTAGGCGGCAGCCTTAGATCGGTTGAGTTCGTGCATCTGTTGCAGCGCCTGTTGTTTGACGAGGTCTGCGTTGGCGTGACGTTCACGCAGTGCTGTCTCCCGGGCGCCGAGCTCGTCAGACCGAGTACGCGCCTTCTCTTCGAACTCACGCAGTTTGCGTTGTTTCTCCTCGTCAGCGCGACGCAAGCGCATCGCCACCGCGTCCTCTGAACCCTCCATGCGAGCTTGACGCTGGGCTTCCCACTCCGCTGACACGGTCAGCACACGCACCACAACGAGCGCCATCATTACGTTTTTCGCGTGGAGTTTTTATTAAGCGGAATCGCTCGTTGCAGCGCAACCGATTCTGCCTATTCCTACACATTTCTCCGCAGCGTGTTCTGTCTGTCGGTCAAACATTTGCACACTGCTTAAACCGTTAAAACATTACATGCCACTTGGCAGGTACACTTAATCGTGGGGTCCAATTATACCAATGACATTGTGTTAAATGGGCGTTTCTACCCTCAAAGAAAGAGATTTGAGGTAAACCCCCAGCTATAACATGCAGTTGCTTATTTATGATTCACCAGATGGTAGCACCGATCAGCGGTTGCGCTTATTATCAAATTACGAGCCTATTCACATATCAGCAAAGTTACGAATTATTGGAGCTGTTTTAGGCTGGTTGGCGGTCTTGCTGTAAACTTTATTTATCAAGTCAGTTTTGTGTCACGGCCGTAGCCAGGATGTGAAAAACGAGGAGGCAGTGCAGCGGGTCTGGAGGGGGCGACTGAAAACGCGAGACCTGACATCGCGAGACCATCAAAATTGTGGGGACTGACATCGCGAGACTGGACAACGTGAGACCATGTAGCAAGGGTGGACATCGCGAGACTTGTTTC
>Ga0056128_1009551_pt1 | contig 12171 bp, 4 predicted proteins | sample WorMetLIZISLAND2_FD_71113 | JGI IMG/M metagenome (GOLD analysis project Ga0056128, IMG submission 71113) | Marine gutless worms symbiont microbial communities from Max Planck institute for Marine Microbiology, Germany - Olavius geniculatus... ...
GTCAACGAGTGGGCGCAGTTCGACCAGTCGATCATTGATGCCGCGATCAGCCAGTGGCGCCGCCGTCTGAGCGCTTGTGTCCGTGCACGTGGGGCACACTTCGAGCACAAAATTTTGGTGTGTTTTTATGCCTCACAGTGTATATTGCTAAAAAGCGCTAACTAATGCCAATTAATACAGCCGCCGTGCCTCCAGTCATTCAACGGCTAAGCAGTAGTCCGCGTATGCAAATGCAATATAATACGTACAATACAAAATGCAATTTGCACTGGAAATCTAGCAGTGTTTTTATCTAGCAGCGTTTTAAAACGCCGAGTGTAGCAGCGAGTTGCACTGCAGCGACATCAGGCGATAACATCCGAATAAGGGCTCTCGCACATGTGCGACAAAATAAAGGAGATTAAACTGAAACAACCTTAAACCTTTTTATTGCAGTGCATGATCGTTAACCTCTGCGAAAAAAGACAACTTCTCTCCAAGTTTGTATATCCACTTTTCGCTCTCCGATCAACATTAAACGGTGTCGATGGCTACCGTCCCAAATTGTTTTTAGTTTAATTTAATTTAATTTCATTTAATCTTTATCGCACATGTGCAAACGACCTAAGCAATCGTTTATGGCTAATCCATAAGGCAAGCAAATCAGTCATGTCGAAATAACACGCTGTACAAACGGACGATTCGAAAATGTTCCTGATGACGAAAGTAACGAAGGCGACTTCTGATGATGGAAGATGGTTCCCGGTCTCTCAGTAGTTGTCGTCGCCGACGATGCGCCGCAGAAAGTAGAATATGATGACCGAAACTAGCAACAAGATCACGCTGCCTGACACACCATCATCAATCATCATTATTAGGCCTACCAAATTATTGGTAACTACACTGTGAGGCTCAAAAACATACAATTTTTTACCATAACTTGAAGAAGGGTTATCCAATTTTAATAATTTTTGGTACACATATTCACGACACAACTGGCCACCAAACGGTTGTTCAGTTTCCCACCTCACCAAACACCTGCTTTTGCACTACCTGGGGAAAACAAAACAAGCAAAATATTACATTTTTATTCAATGCAATATCATTATTTGATTAAAATTATGCACATTTGGCACATTTTTTTCCAAATTTTTATTACTTTGGTTGAGAGTTTATCGAATTGTTTAGCTATGCAACTGCTGACAGTAAATATTCGAAATATCGGCCATTTGTGCAAACACAGGTAGAGAGATGCATTCTCCATTCGTTGATAGCAGTGTTGATAACGTTCCACTTCAGGCTTCAGCCAGTCGCTTTTTGAGTTCATTGATATTCCTAAACAAAGTCCCATAAACTTGCTGCTACATAACACTGCAAATACTGTCGAATGGACTGTGATCAGAGCTGTTACGTATCTGTAATGATCAAATTTACTGATATTTTTCTTTCTGTTTTTATCTCATGTTGCACTTGTTTTGTTTCCCCAGGTAATGCAGCAATAGACGTTAGGTGAGCTAGGAATTTGAACGGCCGTTTAATGCCAAGTTATGTTAGAAATGTTTGTACCAAAAACTATAAACAAATTTTTGTTATCCTTTTCAAAGTTCCTATCAGTAATCTCACGGATGATTTTTGACGTTTTTTTTGTTTATTTTAACGCTGATTTCATATGTTTCAATTTCCCCATGTAATGCAAAATCATATGTTGGGTGAGGTGAAAACTTGAATAACCGTTTGATGGCAAGTTGTGTCTAGAATAATCGTACCAAAAAGTATTAAAATCCGATAATCCGCCTTTATGATATGATCGATAAGATTTTTATGTGTTTTTATACTTCACAGTGTATAAACGGAATCAAAGATTTCAAATCTCCGCTGACAACGCAGCTGCCCGAACGGTGATCGACATCAAAATCTAAATAGTTGGTCTTTGGACCAATCTGGTGTTGCAACGGTCCGTCAAATTGTATGAAAATGCTTCCGTTGGCCTAATGACTTGCTGAAATATAGGCCTACTGCAAAATGTCATTTTTATGCTTTATTTCCTAATATCGAAGGATCTTTGGATAGTAATAGGCTTACGGAATCCACAAGAAACCCGGGTCGACAGCAAGGTTTAGCCAGTTCTTTCTTGGAACATGTTCGAACCATCCACAAAATTCCCTTGAGATTTGTTTATAATTTTTTTAGCAAACGAAAAGTCAAAATAATATAGTATTTCTTACAGCAGCGCTGTGGATTAACTTTCAGGTTAAACGTAATTGAAATCATCGGCTATATCCAACACAGCAATTAAGCTAAAATACAGTGAAACCGTATTATATTTACTTTCTACATCAAGTTTCGCGGTAACGATCGGCTTTTATCGGATACATTAATGTGCACAGAACTTGTAGGAAGCACAGTAAGCAACACACACACATCGAAATATTAAGAGCAGATTGAAGCGAAGCAAACGAATAACGTAAATAACAGGTCAAAACTGAAGAAGGACGACGACTGGTAATGGGGTGTTTACACGATCCAGCAAACGTCCAGCAAACTTCTAGCAAATGCATTCAAAATACACGTGCGAATGCTGGACGTTTGCTGGATCGTGTAAACACCCTATAACAGTCGACGTTAAGAAACTGCAGTCACATGCATGGAATATTAGCGTACGCAGGACTTCAAAATCGGGGTTCATCCGCCGATCCCCTATTTACACTTTTCAGAATTTTCTCCTTTTACTTCTCCTCCATTTTCGTCCTTTCCCAATCCCTTCATTAATCTAGTTGTGGGTATGGGGTACTCTGTAAGCTCTCCCAGCAAGTCCAGCAAAGAGCGAAGCCCGGCCTGAATAAATATACATTTTGGCGCTTTTAAGGTAAAACATATTAACCCAAATATAGCAGCAGCCAAGGTATAACATTTTATGCTTTTTCTGCCAAAAAATAAACGATATTTTGTTTTAAGAAATTGCAAAATTTTTCACGTCCAGGCTTAATGGGACTGTGAAATGTAATTCCCCTCTGCGTACGCCATTATAAACTTTGAAGTTATGTGGAGCAAAAAAGCAGTGGACATCGCCAGGCAATAATTTGGGTTGAGTGGTCCACAATGCATTTAATAATAATTGTAACCATTGTCACGCTGAACTATTGATTTAACACCTTTATCCTCTCACAAATGCATGACGCCGCCGCTGCATATAGACTTTATTTTACGATAACTAACGGTAAACATCAGCGAGAATAGAAGCAAATTAATGTGAAGTTTTTGTAGCCCCACGTAAGCATTAAATCAGGTTGCACATGCCTACAAAATCGTGCTACGAAAAACGTAGGCCCTGCATATTGCTCCGACAGGAACAGTAATTAAGAAAAAAAACAATAAGAAATATAACGATAAAAACTAGCAAACGTAAAACACGGAATCAAACGAAACTATAGGCCTACACAATCAGTTTAGTAAGACAACGCATAACTATATGCGTTCGTAGCAGTGCTAACGCTCAGGTTATTCCGCCGTCGTAACTACAGGGTAATGTATAAGCTATTGCACTTTGACCATATCGTCACTGAATATTGACCAATTTTCATAATTTTTTAATACTTGTGGACTTTGTAAAAATTTGCTACTTAGTGGCGTGCATATCACACCTAGTGTGTCGTTACTTCACCTTGTAAAACATAAATATCCTAAAACAAACAATTTCTACAGACCGGCAGAAGGTCAAATGGTAATTTTTTAAAGTATTTAACTAAAATGTTAAATATGAGTTGTAGTAAGTGCAAAACAATGGAGGACATATTGGACATCTTTTCTAATAATTTGACCCGTTTTTTTTGCATAAATTTCCAATGTACATTAGTGCTGGTTAGCGGCTGCAATTTTGCTCAGTTAACTACATGAGCATTGTATTTCGATCGTGCGGCTTCACAAGTTGTGCACTATTTCGCCGAAAGATAAAAACTTACTCTGTAGCTATATGCAAACATTTTTGGCACTTATTATAATTTATATTTCACATTTTACTTAAATACTTTAAAATTTACCATTATACCTTCTGCCCATCTCTGCAAACATTGCTATTTTTAAAATATTTATGTTTTACAAGGTAATGTAGCGACATGACAAGTGTAGTGTGCATGCCACTGAGTAGCAAATTTTTGCAGAGTCTACTAATAAAAAATTGTGAAATTGATCAATATTTTGCAGGAATATAAACAACATACAATAGCTTACTTTTTTAGGCTACCCTGTATATTTCTAAAGGCGTGTATAAAGTCACGGAAATAAACTAAAAGGGATTAAAATGAGTTCAGTTCAGCTGCGTCTAAAGAGTGTATTAAGCAAACGAAATGACAACGCAGCTAATTTCACTTTTGTCGCTTTGTAGGCTTTCACCCCTTAACGCAGAACCACGATAAGGGTTCAGCTAACATCACTAACAAAATCAGCGAATAAGAAAGCCCATTTTCTGCAAATAAATAAAAATCTAACAAAAATAAGCTTGTCTTTATCCATTTTGTTGCCGTACAAAAGTCAACTGCGAAAACTGGAGCGTACTAACGCGAAGTAGCAACATGCACCGCCTCAGTTAAGTGGTTAAGTGGTCCATAAAATTATGAAATCAAATCTTATTAATATTACACCGGAGTTAATGTTTAGCGCTAAAAACATATGTCGCTGATTAGTTCATGTCGCAGCAAATGCATCTGCAAACTAAGAGAAAAACAGCTTATTAACAGAAGAACACGATGCTGTTGCGCGATAACGACGAAAAGAAATAATAAATGTACATTTTCACGTAAACGACAGTGAGTCGCTAGATTTTACCTGAAAGTTAGTTCAATGTTGCGGATCATCTATGAAACAAAAATAAAGAACTTAATGTCTCTATATTATTGAGCAAGTGCAAGTTCGCTGTTTACATGCAAAGCACTAAATAATAAACTATCGTTAGAGAGCCTACAATATATACATAGTTGGCCAGGGAAACAAAACAATATTATTAGCAATGTCAATAAAAAATAAATAATGTGAAAGTAGTATAGTAGTAGCAGTAACAATAGTAGTCACAGTTATAACTATTTATAATGCTGCTGCTGCATACATAGTTCTCTATCCACAAAAATCGGTGATCCGTGCATCACTACGAACTCTTGACAGCAGAGCCGGTGACGCTGACGGAGAAGATTTAAAACTGTGAAATTCAGAAAAATATGATAATTTTTCTCGTGACAGTGTATAATATATAAATAAAGCCAAACACAGAAAGTACGCGAACTATAATATCTATAGGCTGCATTCGGGCAAAAAAAGCGCAAGTGAACTACTCAAACTGTGAAGAAGAACATGCTTCGATATCAAGTGACGCAGAAGATAGACTACCCGTTCGTATACTAACCTATGTAGCCAAGGGTACTGTGAACTACAGTTTTTTCGCCGACACCATGCTCATCGGCTGGTGCTGATGCTGGTTGGCGATTATCATGGTCGTCATAGCGACGGTCGTCATGGCGACGAGCGGATTCATCGTTAATGTTTGGTGTCGGCCCTGCATTTTCTGACCTGGAGTTCTGATCTTCGCGTGCCGGTGGTTGTGAATCCACTCGACTGGAGGACCACTGTTCCGGCGCCAGGTCGAAGTTACGGACGGTAGCCTGGCCGGCGGCGTCCGTACGAAGGCTCTTAGCACGGGCGCGAGTCAGCCGGCCGTCGGTTGGATCTCCCCGCCAGAACGACAAAAGCTCGCTGTACTCGTGCACAATCACCGGCGTTGCGGCGTCTGCGTCTCTGTCGTCCCTATCACCAAGCGGCATTGACTTGGCTCTGCGTCTAAACGGCTCTAGCTCCGGACGAGACAGAGTGGTGCCAGTAGCCGTCGGATCGTCGATGTTGGATACTGGGGACGAGGCGGCTGAGTCGCTGTCACTCATCAGTCGCTCTGTCACCACTGTGGCCGGGTAGTGGCGCACTTGGCCGACCATGGTCGCCGGCGGCGGACTGCCGCCGTCCGTCTGGGTCGCTATTTCCCGACTGGGCAGGCGAGGACGCATCGGTGACGACGGCGACAACAGACTACTTGTCGACGGCTGATCGACGAAAACCTTGTCGCTTTCCTTCTCCGCCGAAACATCGCCGCGCTCGTTTTCCGTCTGCTCTTCCGTCAGCTTTTCCTGGCGTTCTAATATTTCCAATCGAAGCTTCTGCTCTTGAATTATCTTTTCTAGCGCTTCTCTCTCTCGCCTTTCATGTTCCAATTTTTTGTTCTCTTCTTCAATTCGTTTCAGCGTTTCCTCTTTTTCCAAACATTCGCGTTTCAGCTCTCTATTTTCGTCGACCAAATTACCTGATTTGACGAGATCCTTTTCTGTTGTTTCTCTTTGTTTTTCTTCCGGCCGTTTTCCCCCTTCCCCTGTAGTTTCGTCTTGCTGTAGCTTGTCTTCGTCCACTTTATCGCTAAAAATTGGCTTCGCTTTCTGTTTTTTTTCTAGCTGTTTGTGATAAAGTTGCTTTTCTTTTTCTAACTCCTCCAGTTTAAGTCTGTGCTCTTCGGCCAGCTTTTCCATCATTTCCCGCTCTTTCTCCAGTCGTTCGATTTCTTCCTCGCGGGGTTTTGTTTCTTTTTCCATTCGTTCTTTTTCCATTTTTTCGTGCATAAGTTTCGCTTCTCTGTCCATCTCTTCCAGTTTCAGTTTCTCTTCGCGTGCTAGTTTTTCTCTCCGTTGTCGTTCTTGTTCACGATCTCGTTCACGGCGTTCTTTCTCCTCATTTTCTCGTTTTTCATGCAGCTCTTTTTTGCGACGTTCTTGCTCTTCTCGCTCCCGTCTTTTATTTTTTTCTATCTGTGTTTGAAGTTGTTCAATTTCCCGTTGTTTTTCTTGACGCTCACGCTTCATTTGTTCTTGCTTTTCCTTTGCTAAGTTTTCCCGTTGTTCCTTTTCCTTTTGCCATTTCTCGTTTAACTCGTCGCGTTTTTTCTGTTCCTCTTCTCTCCTCGCCTTATCTTCCGCCAGTCGTTTTTTTCGCTGCTGCTCGACGGCCTCTCGAATAAATCGATCGTTTTCTTCCTTTGCCTTTTTCTCCGCCATCTTCTTCTCGAGCAGCTGCTGGCGTTCCTTCTGTCGTCGACGTCTCAGCTCGGCCAACAAACGCTCCAGTCTTTCGCGCTCAATTTTCTCCCTTTCTTTAGTGAGACGCTGTTCGTTCATTTCGCGCACCTGTTTGTTCTTCTCGTACTCGGCCTTAATCCGTCCACGTTCCTCCGTATCTTCGCCCGAACGTTTGACGAACACGATTTCTTCCTTTGTGGTCGTCGTGACGACCTGCCACTCGCGGCTGAGTGATCGTCGGCCGAGGCCTTCGCCGCTGAACTCTGACCCGGCCAGAGATCGGTTCAGACAGTCGGTGCTCTTTGCCGTCCGCATCCACTGTCCCCCGCTGCCGGTGTCACCAGTGCTCAGACGGGAATCGTTGGAGTCAAACGACGGAGTCGGCGACCTGGACGTCAGCTTTTTGACAAACAGCATCTCCTCACTGCGCGCCGGACGCAGACTGCGCCGCGTGAGATGGTCCGGTAATGGCAGTGGAGAGCCGGCTGTGAAAGGTTGCATCCCGGCGTCAAAGGACGTCGACAGACTGGCCGGCACCGAGTCGGATGGCGCCGACTCGATGTCGATGTCGACGTAGCTCAGATGCGATCCAGTGCGATCATGCGGCAGAGAACGGTCGGCCGATCTGCTGCGTTGACGTGCCGATAACTCGCGGTCTCGTGCCTTTGCCTCTTTGAGTGTCGTCCGAGGCGTTGTACTAGAGCGAAAGTATGTCAGTGTGTCTGTGCCAGGCGTGCTACCATCTTCAGGCGGTTTGGGAACTGGTGCCGGTGGAAACAGCGGAGAACGTGGCGGCATTTTTCTTCCACTTGGAGGTTTCCTTCGCGCGGATTTCTCGACGTTCGGTGTTAGCTCTCTGTGAGCGTGGTCGTCGGCTGGCGGAATGATTTCTTCGTCGTCGACGACGTCATCCACCATCGGTATATCAGTGTACCGATCAAACACTGTAGGCGACTTTGCGTTCACGTTTGGCCGCGTTCTGGACAAGTTGTCTGGCTGTAACACCTCGCGTGGCTCTTCAATCTTTATTTCAGCAGTTTCTTTAGTATACCCGGAATCTTGCATCGGAACAGTTGGACTGCCGACGTAGTCGCTAGTCTTGTTATCCGTCTCTGGCTGCCGTGGTTCATCTCTTTGTTTGGCCGAAAGCTCACCATCTGCCAACATGTCTGCCTGCTGCTTTTTCAATTCTTTTTTTTTCTTCTTTTCTCTTTTCCGACGTTCTTTTTCTTCCTTTTCTTGCCGCCTTTTTTCGCGTCTTTCGGTTTTTTCTCGTTCTTGTTTTCGTTCCTGTTGCTTCAGTATCTCTTCTTGTTCACGTCGTTCCTGCTCTTGCCTTTCCAGTGTTTCTCTCTGCTCTTGTTCTTGTCGAAGTTCCTCTTCTTCTATAAGCTGTCGCTGCTCACGTCGAAGTCTGTCTATCTCGTCGGTAGCCGCAGTGTCATCATCATCATCATCATCTCGAGATTGCATCTTTTTATCTGTTGTTTGTGTCAGTGTTTCTAGAGTTGGACTTGATAAAACAATGTCTAGAATTTCCTTGCCTTTAACCTTTTCTGGTTCTGCCAATTCACTCAATTCAGGTTCAGATGACAGTTCGACGAATGATGGAAAATTTGGAACATTTCTGTTCGTGGTAGAGTCTTTCTCACTAATTACAGAACCCTCACTCGGTACGCCGTTTTCTTTCGTTGGCTGGTCCGCTGGCACGGTTTTTTTCTTGTGTTCGTATTTTTCTGCTTCTCGCAGATACAAAACATTCGGAACGTTTTTGTTAGCTGTGGTGTTGCGTGTTTCTGCTGATACATTTGCGTAGTGCGTCTTGTTTTCGTCGACTGCTGGTTCTCGCACCGATAAAAGATTCGGAACGTTTCTGTTCTCCATAGCGCTTGGTTCCATCGATCTGTCTTCTGCGAGTCTACTGTTTTCGTAGTTTTCAGCTGACTCTGCCGCCATTTTTATGTTTCTATTTTTTCCCGCCTCTTTTTCTCGTAATGATAAAACATTAGCGACGTTCCTGTTCTCGACAGCGTCTAGTTCCATCGAAAATTTTGGCAAATCTTCGCCCGGTCTGCTGTCAGCGCGAGTCTCAGTTACCGGAACATTTGGAACGTTTTCGTTGTCCATAATGACCGGTTCCGTCAAACTTTGGGATCGGTCCTCGCCGATTGTGCTGTCCTTGTTTTCAGTTGGTTGTGCTGCTGGTGTGTGCTCCACATGCCTTGTGTGCTTTCGACGCACGGGTCGCTCGTCTGTAGTCGGCAAAGCGGTGGAAGACAGCTGCAGTGGCAATGCACTGGTGCCTATATCACTTTCGCCCTTCTGAATTTTCAACGGCAACTCGGTCGTCGTTTCTGGCTGCGCTTGATCTTCGACGTCGACTTCCATGAGTTCAGCTTTACGTAGATCATCAACGGTCGGAGGAAACTTCATCCTGTCTGCCTCAGTAGCAAGGTTTTCGCTGCGGCCGCGGTCGTCGGGGTACGATTTGTCAAAGTTCTGCTCCGCTAACAGCCGCTTGCACAGATCGTTCAGCGGCGTGTCGAACATCGACCACAGATTTGCATCACGCTCGGTTTCCGAAGCTTTGGTTTCTGCTGCGGTGTCTGGAGCTTGTGAGTCAGGTTTGAACGAAAACATTTCTTCGACGGGCGACGAAGTCCTCATCTGGAACGATGGCGAAAAGCCTTTCGAGACGCTGGGATCCGGTTCGAATTCCGCACTGACGGACAGCGCTTCGGACGATCCTCTCGACTTCTTCCTCATCCGTTTCTTCGTCTTGACCGTTTCCGTGGTTCTCGGCGACCCGATGTCGAGCAGATTACTGTCGGCGGGGGTGGCGAAACTGCCGGTCGTTGTCGGCTGAGTGTCGTCGTCAAGCGTTGACTGCAAAGGTTCGGACGACGTCAGAGAAGTTTCTGCGGTCAGTGAAGCGTCTTTCTCCGTGGCGTTGTCCTGCACAGGTCGACGCCGACGCGGCCGCCGTGCGAGCGAGTCAGCCGTGTCGTTGGACTGGTCCTGGACAGGCACCGAGGTGGTGGTCTGACGGGCTTCATCGCTGGAGGGTACGGACGAGGTAAAGAGGACCGGACGGACGCGGGTTCCCTTCCCGGACGACCTGGCGGCTAAGCGCACACGACGTCCAGAGCCCTGCAGTGCCGTGTCGTAGCTGCGGTTGAGTGTCAGCGGAGCTTCGGTCGTCGAACTCACGCCTTCCATCGCGTCCTGGCGATCTTCTGCATTCACCAACATTGACAACACAAACCATCATCAATCGACGGGTAACTTTTATGGACCTTCAACCAATCAAAGTATGTGCCGTTTCGACGTTTCCTTGCACAGCAGGAATGCATTTTAAAATGTAGAAAAAGGCTCAGATGCATCTGTAACTGAAATACGTTTACATGCCCACACTAAGCCTGCTTATTCGACTTTGTTATGATTGATGCACCTATCATTAACATTTTTTCGCTTTTAAATTTGGGTGCAAAAATTCCCCTAAAATGCCGTCTATATTGCATAGTTCATATGAGTCGAGTGATATAATGACAAACCTGGTGGCGTGTTGCCGATGACATCGTCGGGCTGGTGACGGGCGGCCAGTGTCTGGTCAGTGGCTGTGTTCGTCGAGGTGGGCACGGATGACGTGGAACTGGACGGACGAAGGCGCGCCTTCCTTGCAGACGCTCTGGCGGCGGCAGCGGCAAAGCGAGTTCGACGTCCAGCGGCACGGGTCATGTCATAGCTCTGGTTGAGTGACGTCGGTTCTTCCGTCGACATACTGAGATCCTCCGTACCCGCGTTCTCGCTCACCTCAGGAGCCTCTGCAAACAACAGCGACATCATCAAACAAATGAATAAATAAATAAACCAGCGTTGACGTAAAATAGCAAAACTATACTTCAAAATTCAAAGTTTAGTGATGATGTCTCAGGGTGATTTTCGAAAATAGCCAGATTTTCAGACGGTCGAAAGTGACAGAGATATTGTTTAGTCGTCAGAGTGTTTCAGTGCAAAGTAATTACTGGTGGTCCGTTATAAAGTGGTTAGACGTGGTCTTTGTTGTTTCGTTCTGTATTGCGGTAAATAAGTTACAGTAGGGGGCCTACCGGTTCTTAAACTACGGGCCATGTTAAACCCCATGTGTTATCAAAAGCGTCGAGGGTTAAAAAAGTTAGAAAGAAGCAAAAAGTTGCAATTTTTCAACTAACAGCCGCACATTTCCCACATAAAAAATATAAATGCACAAAATTCCAAATTTTTACCTAAATTGCCCCTTAAATCGGGATTTTCAGCTAACTTTTGTTCTTTGTGTTCTGTTATCTGCAGCACACCGGTGACGTCGTAAGCCTCTTGGCAATAAAAGTGGCAATTGGCCCTTGCAAAATGTCAGCCTGTTTGAAAATATTCATATTTTCGTCAAATTGTCTTCCAAAAATACAAAATTCTGCGTTGGAGTTTTCCATTTAGAGGAACACAGGAACAAAGCCAAAATTCAAAGCACCCATGATTTCCTTGGTCAGAAGTTTGCAGCTGTCCAATCGACAACGTCATCAGCGAACGTCAGCTTTAACAGTCAACGGATTTACCATCTGATGTTTGAACAGTTCGCACTAGCACTGACATCACTTGAACACTGCATTACTGACGTATGTGACTGGATGTCCGCTAATCGATTGAAGCTTAACGCAGACAAGACAGAGTTGTTGTGGACCGGTACAAAGCACAGTCTGTCACTACTTGATGGTTGCGGTCCAAGTCTATGTCTTGGAGAAGATACCACCACTCCCAGCGAGCACGTCCGTGTTCTCGGTGTCACCATCTCGTCTGACCTCGGTCTGGATAAGCATGTCAGCAGTGTTTGTGCAGCAGGATTTTTCAGACTTCGACAACTGCGTCGTATTCGGAGGTCACTTGATTCTGACTCGGCTGCGACACTAGTCCATGCCTTCGTGTCATCCCGCGTGGATTACTGCAATGCAATCTTCGTTGGGGCGACGAAGAATGTAACAGACAAGCTACAACGAGTGCTGAACGCGGCCGCACGCATTGTCAGTGGCACACGGAAATACGATCACGGTCTGACGGATCT
>Ga0056128_1009555_pt1 | contig 12168 bp, 5 predicted proteins | sample WorMetLIZISLAND2_FD_71113 | JGI IMG/M metagenome (GOLD analysis project Ga0056128, IMG submission 71113) | Marine gutless worms symbiont microbial communities from Max Planck institute for Marine Microbiology, Germany - Olavius geniculatus... ...
GCTGACTGTGTAATGGTAAAGTTTGAATTTTTTAAATTGTGATTTGTGCTGTTTTATATCTACAACCACGATGTCACCTTTACACTGTATATAAACTGAACAGTTTTTTTTACATAAATCGCAATTATATCCGACCGTCTGTCTGTCCGTCTGTCCGGATCAGTCCAAAACGGTGCAAGCTAGGATAATCAAATTTTTACCGGGGCTGCCTGGAAGACTCTAGTTTCAGGAACGGTAAAGGTTTTCCATAAATTCGAAGGGGGTCAACCCGAACGAGGGGGCTAAATGAGAGGAGGTGGAAAAAATTTGCGATTTTTAGCAAATAAGTCGCTGTATCACACCTAGCACGATAGTATGAGTGTTGTAAGGACGACCTTCAAAGTATATGGGAAAAGGCAAAGTTTGACCCCCCAGCCAACCAAAAACCCCTGACAAAATCGTCACCAAATTTAAATGGCATGATTATGTCATGGACGCCTACCACAAAAAAAATTTGGGCTCAATCAGCCCAGGGGTTTTTGCTCCCATATAGGTGAAATATACACCCCTCCTGTTCGAAATTTACTACACTTTTTTGGTTCTTCAACTCGCCTACAGGCGAGTCCGTTAGACCGATTTTTACGCTTAATACGTCAAATGACGCGGTTCTGCGCAAGAAAGTGCCATTTTATTGTTATAAAATAAAAATTTTATTTTCACATTTTTTTCGAAAAAATCGAAAAAATTACAATGGCGTCTATGGGGAAAATTTAAAAATTGTTTAAACTGTCATAACTTCGGTTGTGTGCAAGATAGAGTTGTAAGATTTGGTTCTAGAATAGAGTTTTCGGAAAAAGCCTAATCAACGGTGACATTATATTTACCCCCGGTTGACCACCGTTGGCAACGAAATTTGGGACAAAATTGGCTGTAACTCCGCTTGCGTAAAAGATTTTTGCGAGATTTTTGCGTTTATAGGGGGGTTTTCGGGAATGGGCCATCGAATGCTGCCAATTGCATTTTTCCCCGACCGACCCCCGTTGCCATGGCAACGAAATTTAGCAGAAAATTGGCTATATCTCGGCTTGCGTAAAAGAATTTTGCGACATTTTTGCGTCTATAGGGTGTTTTCTGGGATGGGCCATCGAATGCTGCCAATTGCATTTTTCCTCCGATCGACCCCTTTGCCATGGCAACAAAATGTGGGTCAAAATTCGCTACTGCTCGGCTTGTGTAAAAGATTTTGGCAAGATTTTGCGCCTATAGAGGGGTTTCGGGGATGGGCCATCGAATGCTGTTAATTGAATTTTCCCCTGACCGACCCTCGTTGCCATGGTAATTAAACCACGCTTAGATTGCCCAGGCTACATCGTCGTTTGTTTTACGACGCACGACTGCAGCCGAAAACTGTGAAAACTGTAACAGTGCAGCTAAGCGTGGTTTAGTGCTGCACGTGTATAGTCGGACCATTTTTTACGCGCGACAGCACATAGTGCTAAGCGCGACTTAGGAGGCGTTCGTCAGTGTGTGTCTCTCCGTCAGTCACACTCTGCAGCTTTTTTAAAACGGTGCACACGACAAGTTAGTGATGGTGAACTTTTAAGCAATCTGAAAACTATTGAGTTAGCCTAAAATATGCTTGCCATAAAATAATAAATGTTATACTGTACTTACTATAATATGTGCAAAATGTATACAACAAAAAATGATGTAAAATACACAGTGCATTTAACAATGGCAAACGAATTGATTAACTAATTATTTCGAAGTGACATTAATAATTAATAATAGGAAAGTGCGGATTGGCAGAAGTTACTAAATACAAGAATGAGAAACATTTATTTACGACACACAGTTCCGCAGATAACAACCACGAAAGTATTCTTCACAAGACGAAGTACACATTTACGGTGTTTTTTATAGTGCAATCAGGTTTCTTCGTTACTTTGTCATTTCGGTGTACTCTATAAGCTACTACAGCGACTTTGCGCAAGTGCAGTAAACAACGAGGCATTAAAGACGTGTCTCTGCAGTGCGTGTAGAGCGAGTTTCCATCGTTCGACCAGTGACGCTTCGTGTTGCCGTCGCTGCATCTCCCACTTGATTCGGTTTGCGACAGACAATCAGACACGCCAGCTGACTTTTGACACCGTCGTGCTTCAGTGCGTATATAAACGGGTTCATGCACACATTCAGATAGATCACGAACACCGTCGGATCGAGAGCAAGCTGCCAGTTGGTACTTTGCCTCAAATAGGCCGGGACCAAGAAATAAATGTAGTTTGGGAGAAAGCACATGATAAATGCAACGCTGACCATGAGCATGGTTTTGATGATGTTCCATTTGACACGCTTAGACTGAGCTTGTGCTGCACTCTTCTGCGCTGAAATTCCTTCCACATTGTGACCGGCCATGACACGCATCTGTCGTCTCATTACGACAACTATGCGCCCGTAGCAATAGACAAAGATAATCAGGGGCAATAAAAAGAAAATCAAGAGGACGCCGATTTCAAATATCCAATCAGTTACTGACGCCTCACCGTTGGAGGCAGAGGAAAGACAAGAGCCATCTTTCACTTCTACGGCCATGGTAATGAATGGAGTAATAGTGGTCACAACCACAACACTCCAGACGAAAGCCATTGATGCGTGTATCATCCAGCGTTTGGAGTGGTTCCTACTCCAGAAAGGATGAACCACTTTTACGTAGCGTTCAATAGTAAGAGCTACAAGATTGAAGACCGATCCTTGAAGTGCGGAGTGCGTGGCGTTGTTGTTAAAGAAAACTGCGCAAAGAAAAACACCAGATGTTCCTATCACGTAAGGATCGTTGATTTGAATAGAAACGCTAATTAGAAGCAACATACATGATAAAAGGTCCAGGACGTTTTGATTAATAATCAGCAAGTTAATGGCACGTCTTTTTGCATCACGCACGTGGTGCAGAATAAGAGCGTAAAGTACCAGCGCGTTGGCGACCGTTCCAAAGACTCCGATGGCAACGATTGCGTACTTAAAGTACAGTTGGATAGTAATTGCAAGCTGCCTTGTTGGATCAGAGACTGCGTCTGGTAGGCCTACTGTAGCAGTGCTGGAGTTGTCGATTAGCGCGGTTGAATTATTGTCGTCCGCCATATTCTGGAGCTTGCGTCGATGGCACCTATTCCAAGCATAGTACATTGTTGCTATGAGCAATCATAACATCAGCAAAATCAAAGAAACGTTTTGTTTTCGTATGACATTTTGGTAACAATATGGTGAAAGCACAGTCATATATGTATTATGCGTAATGATTGATAAGTTACCATTCGTATCCACCTAAATTAATTCTATCTTAAGTTTGTAACCGATCTAGAGCAAGCATCAGTTAACTACCAACAGGCTCAATACTTAAAATAAGCTATTACGATAAATAAAAATATGATTTTTAGAAACCGTAGGCAAAATTTTCAAGAACTTAATTTAAAGTTTTATCGTTATTTAGTGGTGTTCTAATAGTGTCCGATATATTCATTTATAAACATGTAAAATTAAATACATTTTAATTTATTTGCAAATTATATAGATTGTCAGTCTAGTGTTTGCTGTAGGCTGATTACTGAAAACGACAACTACGCGCCATACCTTAACAAATATCGTAGTATTTCAATGCAGGTGTGTCGAAATCTTACAACGCAAAGTGTCCTGTACGAGATGATAATAATCTTCTGAATAATGACCATACTACGTACGCCGTGACATACACAGAGTCAAAAGTCATTCATTAATATAGACTAATGAACATGACTGATCGAACACACATACCTGTAAGCGTCATCAGACACGGAAATACGAGTCTAACGATGCTAGTTTAACTGAATAATATTATTGTACCTAAACCAAACATTAGCAAAATCTATAAGAATGCAGCTGGGTAGCGAGTGTTTAGTCACAGAGTTGGTCACGAGATGAACGTTATAATCTACAGACGTTGGACGCCAAAATCGTGTGAAGACGACATTAATAATGTCGTCTTCACACGATTTTGGGCGTCCAACTCGTTCATCATGTTTGGCAGTTGGTTGACAATATGGGTTGTTTTTGACATTCGCTCTGTCCTGGTTCGTAGTCAGTACGGTGGTGAAGATGCCAGATGTCGCTTTTGGCTAGGTTGATCAGGTGGCGACAGTTAGATCCGTTTTAGTCTGCCCACCGTTTGGCCGGCTCGCTCACCGTAGCGCGTTAGCTGACCAAACTGACCTACACTCCGACTCGACAAACCCCCAGCTTTCAGCCGCCCATTCGATGTTAATATTTTTCGATCTATAAAACCTGAGAAAACTGTTGTATGAAGTGTCCAGCCCGGGAAGGGGTAATATCACGGTATGTAGGCTATCCGGCGATCCTACCGCCTGATAGCCTACGCGTCGTCCGTGCAAAATGAAGGTAGTCAAACATTTTTAGTGCTTATGTCAGTGACTACAAATCAGTCATCGACTCGTAGCCCGACTTTTCTAAAGAGCTGTTCGATTTAAGCCATTTCGTTATTTTATGCATTTTTCTGGTATCGGCTGACGCGAGAGGTTCGAGCAATTAGATCGAAGCCATTGAACACCTGCACTGGGTCGAGTCGTGACACCGCAGATCACAGAAATAGCTCCAGCTCCAGCAGCTAGTGATATTTTTTCTGCAGTAAGTAAACTCGTATCTTCAGAGAAACGATGTGATAAAAGATCTAACAAACTAGAAATACGTTCTGTTAAACGAAGTATTTCTCCCATTGCCTTTTTGTAACAATCGTTAGTTAATATTTGTTATAGCCACAGACTGGTGGTCTGCAAAAGCCATCTCAGCTTTAAAAATTCACCATTTGGGTTATGTGAATTGTCAGTCACGCTGCAGTTAAGCTTATATTACCAATTTAACATTTCTTACATACATGTAGATGATAATAAATATCTGTACGCTTATCCTGGAGACCTGTGCAGTTATAAAAAATGAAGCCTTGATCTTTTGTGGTCAAGTGACGTTATTGGTCATGTTATCATTGGACTTGCAATATACGGTTTCCTATAAGTGCTTTATTGAAACCGTCCCTGTTGCTGATATTGCATGGAAAGCGCCTAATTGATTGAAAGTAGTTATCACCATTTTTGGGGACAGAAGACAAATTTGTGGGCAAAAGTATTTTTGGGTTTGCGCCACCCAAGTCACGTCTTTGTAGCTTTTAATCGTTTTTTGGTTTTTTGTGGTATAAAAACCTTCCAATTAAAAATACTTAACGGGAATAAAAATTAGGGCAAAAATTGGACAAAATAGGGGCAACGGTGGTGATTGAATTTTTACATGAAACAAACTCGATTTTTGTTCTCGTGCCTCGAACCACAATGCAAAATTTCATCAGAATCGAATGAAGACTATGACCGCAAGAGTGCTTACAGACAGACAGACAGACAGACAGACAGACAAATAAAAAAGTGATTACGCGCGACATCACGTAAGTGCTAAGCGCGTCTTAGTCATCGTCGGGGCGTCCGTCTGTCCGTCCGTCACACTGCAGTTTTGTGTCAAAACGACGCAAGCTATAATCACGAGATTTTTACTGAGGGGCTGCCCCAAGAACTCTAGTTTATCGTGGCAAAATTTCGTGCCCCTGGGTGAGGGGGTTCCCCTCGAACCAGGACGTCAAAGAGGGGTACCCCTCAAAAAAGACGTTATTTTGCCGCTATTGGCTTTTGTAGTGTGAAAACGGTTACAGGTAGGTACAAACTTGCTGCATATCATAACAAGCACTGGTGACGGGCTTTTCAGATTTGTCAACATCGATGACCACGAACGACCTTGAACTTCCAAACGAGGGGTTTTGTTAAATTTTTTGCAATGTTTGGTTGCATCGCACATTTTAACAGTGAATTGCGACAAAATGGCTGGAGATAAACCAAGACAACCTGCGTATGTAATATTCATCATTAAGCGTAGACTTTAGCTGTCCAAGTCCTGACCCTTTAGGTTCAAGGAGGCCTGCGCAGGTTATTTTACCACTGTTGGCTGGTGTAGCGTGAAAACGGTTGCAGATAGACACAGACATGCTGCTTATCATAACAAGCAATAGTGACGAACTTTTTAGTGATGTCAGCATCGATGACCTGGTGAATGACCTTAAACTTCCAAAATAGGTAATTTTATTGTTTTTTTGCAATTTGCGGCTGCGGCGCATGCAGATTTCAACAGCGAATTGCGACGACATGGATGGAGACCAAGACAACCTGCGAACAGGAACTTCTAGGCTCTCGCGCGTTTCATGAGCTTTGCTCATATTGCTTGTTTTATAATCTGTCTCATGTGCTATGGTATAGCAATGGGACATATAATAACAACAAAGCAAACAAACACTGCTTGTTACTGCTGTATATTAAGCAAAACGCCGAACAAGCTGTAACTATGCTACTAAAGCAATTGTTCATGTGAATAGTGATTTGGCCAGTTTTACTCGTTTAGCGTCTACTACAAAAAATTTAAATAACTGTTAGACATAAGGCGCAAACAGCCAGTGTCAAAATTACAAATGCAACGCCAAAAGTGATGGAGATGGACTGACACGGATTTCGAAAGCCGACGAAAAATTAAAACCACATTACCTCAAAGCTGCATGTAAATGTGACGTCACACGTTTTTGCTAAACACATTTCATAAACAATTTGCAAAATTATTTTTAACTAAAACTGACTAAAGCAAAACTGAAAATTGTTTAGTGCATTCTAGTCCTTAAGTGCACCCGACCATAAATTTCTGTGTTTGTCACTCCAACTTGCTTTTAGTAATCAAGCATAACAGGAAACAGTGTAAACAAACTTGCAAACTTTATTTTTTTACTTTGAACATTTCCAAATAATGCACATTTTTTTCATCGAAGTGACAAGCACAGGCTTTTGTATTTTTCTAGAAAGTTAAAATTGTTACTTATGGCTCAGGCCTATTGATTTGTTTTACATTCCTACTGTAGTAAATTTAAACTACTTTTAAGAAGTGTACACGCAGCTTGTGATTAATGTTAAATAGTAATTTGCCCAGCACTACTAATAAAGCGGAAAACTACGTAAAGCAATTGGCATTGCAGACTAGTTATATTCTTGCTATTTAAAACAGTGACGGAAACATTTTCTGCATGATTTCCACAGGAGTATATATTTCCTTCTTCGTCATTATGGAACCTGACAAAAACAGTAAAACAACAACTGCAAATTATGAAAGCAAACAGCAAATGGTGTAGTGGTTAATGTTGGCGAAAACTGAAAAAAGTCAGCAGAAATTCATTTGCTCCATGCTCTTTTGAACGGCTGGCTATCGTGTATTGCTGTCAAACTAAGAGAGGTAAATTTGCATGTGTTAAGTAAAGGGTTTAGCCAAAGCAAACAGTTTAAAGCACCGTGTCCTTTAATTTTCAAACGAATATCAAACCGCTGCATTGTAGGCACTTTTAGCTTCGTCTAGGTCTTTCGATAATCTTAAAAAACTTCGCAAAATTACTTAAAATTTTAAAGTTGGTGTTACGGTATTATTAGACCACACACCGACCATAGTCAAAGCATTAATATCTGCATAGTATAAAATCGACCTAATTGAATCACAGATTGTGACGATAACTGCCAGAGTATAATATAACGTGCATAATGTACAACAACTTGCAACATTAATGCGTGCTAGCTTGAAACAAGTTCGGATAAGTGAAGATAGGCCCTCTATAGAAAGACAGTGGCAGATAATATACCTACCACTGCATAACAACATTACATAACATAACTGATAGCATCCACGGGAAAGTCGAATAGATGTCAAAACCTACATATTTAAAAGACAGATTTAGCGCAATTAAGTGCTTAAAATTTCAAAATATTTCGTTTTGTAGAGTCTGCATGTTTGTTTTAACTACACGAGTCTTGTGTAAAATTTGCTTGAAATGTTTGGCGAACATTTCGCATTAAATAAACGTACATAATGCCTATTATCATCAAGCAGGTTTAGTACTACTGACGTTTCAGTTTGGTGCAGCCGGCTTCTTCCTGTACTTTCGAAGCGAGGCTGCGTGCAACTCCGGCAATTTCCTCGCCACATTGGTCTGACACGACGTTTATAGCACAGTCCACGAGTCCCGCAGGTCTGTAACCACGTCACAGCATCACTCATACACGATGCAAGATTGAGATACAATATATTACCCTAAAGTACCTCCCGTTTGTTTATCTCTTCGTCCGGTGTGACGTTAATACATTGCTATCTGTTCCATTATCAAAGTTGGTAACGGTTATAATTCGTGTTCGAAGTGACTTACGGGCAGTGAGAAGAGTTTGAAGGGCGCCCATGCCCCGGCGGTCCCGGCGGTCCGTGACGACATGTTCGTTCCGCGGTTTCCATGACGAGAGGGCCACGGCGACCCGGACGCAACAGGCATTGCTTGTGCTCGTTGATCACTGCATGAACACGCCAGTTGTTCATGACACATGCATGTACACACAGTGTATGACTAACATAGTCGAAACATAGCATCTCTAGTGAATGGTAGGTGAAGGTAAAGGCTGCCATATTCCACAAGATGCATCGGCGGGATGCCCATCTCCTTTTGTATGGCCGCTGAGCACGTAGGTGGATGAACACTGTGATGGGGTGTTTACACGATCCAGCAAACGTCCAGCAAACTTCCAGCAAATGTAATGCCGGACGTTTGCTGGACGTTTGCCGGATCGTGCAAACACCCTATGACGCATGGCCAGTGCAACGCCAGACCTACAGTTACCTTTTCAGCCGCACGGTGTCACCGCCCTTTGGCCGGTACCAAATCAAACCGCTTGGTGAACAGAGGCACATGTGTATGAACAACTTGCACCGAGCAAGAGATGAATCAGCAAACTCGATGTCACCAGTCTCTCATGCTACCGTTACAACACCAAGCCACATTCTAGTGAATATTAAATGATCATAAAATGCTAGGCTTTAAGTTTTTAGCCATTAGCTAGATACCAGTTTATATTGCCATTATTGTCACCGAGAGTAGTTAATAAACAAATTAATTTTACATTAAAAATCAATTGCCCATTATTGCCTATTATTTTGTAATTATGTAACATTTAGGCCCTAAAATGATATTTATTAATATGTCGTAAAAATTCAAACTTTTATTTAAATTTATCTGCACTTTCCTAAAACAGTCCATTTCGATCATTCCAATTAATTGGACATTTTCCAACCAGTTGCACAATTGCGTTTTTGCTACCGTAGTTTGTCATTTTTATTCACAAAACGTTATTATTTATTTTCGTTGTTCGCGTGCGTTAGATGTATTTTTTTCGCAATGACTAAATATTCTCTGTCATTTTCTTTACATGTTTTCGAGACATATCACTTCTTTGTTGTGGCCGTCTTTCCCACGCTATCGCATTTTGCTTTATACTGCTTTTCTGCTTTTTGTGATGCGTCTCTATCTAGTTTGCATTATCTTTTACATGTAATTGTAAAGTTTTATGTGCGTACATTTACGTCAATTTTTTTAAAGTCACGTTATATTTCCTGCACATTTTCTTGACATCATGGAGCATTTGGCTGAAACATTTAACTATTAAAAATTTACATACGCTGTGGTTAAGAACAGCTTTCTTACCGTCGACGTTGTCCCTGCAGACGAAGTCCACTGCCTTCAGTCCAACGTTCAGTTGCATCTGCAACTGAGCAACTCTTGGGTGTCCTGGGTCCGCGGAGAAGTCACACGTCCAGGTGTTCATCTCTCCTGCAACGCAGTCTTTGGCTCGCAGCACCGGCCTGCAATTGCCGTATGTAGCACGTCACACAATCGTATTTTCTGATATAACTAACACATTATGAATTCACATTGCAGTCAAACTGAAACACACACACAAAATTTTATTAGCCGAGTAATTTTGAGAGTCGGTATAATGTTTCCAGCATCGTTAGCTTTGTTCTGCAGATATCCAGAATACCCCAATCTTGTTGATGTTCGCGGTAGCAACAACAATACTGTTTCCAGCATTACCGTTTGGTTTTTTCACTGTTAACACGATAACTTACAAACCGCTGCATTTAGCTTGATCATTTTTTATCAGCGAACCAGATTAAGTTTACCATCGAAGCAAGGTAGCAACTGACAGCACCAGTTAAGACTAGCACGTTTGTACCCATGACACATCATGACTTCAGCGTTACGTTACGACTACCAATAAAAATTGAATCAACTGCCATATTTTGTTAAAATATTTTGAATTAGTACTTCTTCAGCTACACCTGGTAAAAATTTCATGTAAATTGATCATCATTTAAGTAAATTATGAAAAAAGAAAAGAGGGTTGTTTTTATGAAACGACGTGTATATCAAAGTTGGCAAAATAAACAAGAAATTTGAGCTAATGCTCACGAGACGCGCGAAAGCTTATAGCAGTTCCTGCCCGCAGGCAGTCACCCGGCGTAGAGTAACTTCGTTTCAGCCAAACGCGTTACCAACTACGCCACGCCACCAACGCCAGTACCGTGGCGCCACCTTGTGAATGATATAGACTTGTGTCACAGCGCTTGATCGGCAAAAAATCCATTAAACCCCCTATTTTGGCGTTCAAGGTCATTCAAGGTCATTGGAGTTGGTGCCAATCGAAAGCCAGTACACGATTTCCTATTAGCGATTAATAATAATCTAGGCCTTATCTCGCACCGTTACCAAGATACAGTGAGTTATTGGCCAAAAATCGCAAATTTTGCCCACACCCTCTCATTTAGGGTCCTCGTTTGGGGTGACCCCCTTCGAATTTATGAAAAAGCTTTACGGTTCCTGAAACTAGAGCCTTTCAGGCAGCCGACGGTGAAGATTTGGTGATCCTAGCTTGAACTGCTTTGCCTGATCCATTCGTGTGACAGACGGACAGACAGACGGACGGACGGACGGACAGAATTGCGATGTCTAAGACGCGCTGAAAGCAGTAGCTGCTTTCGTGCGTAAAAACGGTATGTGCGCGTATTTTTTTGACAATGCACGGTGTACAGTACTATGCATTGCATACATACTCGCAGGTTTCGCGGAGGTCTGTGTTGACCAGTTTCTCCATCACTTCCCGCTCGTTCAGTCCCGAGTATACGAGAGCGACTTCCATGCCACACAGTTGGATGGCCGCGCCGCAGCGTCTGACCAACACGGCACCTACAAGAGTCGCAACCACTGATACTGCAGCATACACAAACTTTTGATTTACAGACACATAAGTATGATTTATGTAAAAAAAAAAACTGTTCAGTTTATATACAGTGTAATGGTGACATCGTGGTTGTAGATATAAAACAACACAAAGTACAATTTAAAAATTCAAACTTTACCATTACAGTCAGCAAAGTTCTTTTGACACGGAGTCTGTCCAATGCATTTCGATAGCTTACAGTATTATGTCCGTAAAAATAAAATCAATGAGCTGTGTAGACCAGTGGTAAAATTACAAAGTTTAATTTCAAATTGTACAGCAGCAATGTCATTGTCATATTATGCTATTATTATAACGAAACAATCAACATCGTCACTGTCAGTCACGAGAGATTTCGATTCGTCACCAGCGTCTATCTTGCACCGTTATGGAGATATGGCGCCCCCGTGCCTCAAACGTTGAACGGACGCAAGGATGCTCAGGTGATTTTTGCACTCTGTACAATGCTATGCATTGCCTTGGACAGAAAAACAATTTGTTTATTTGCAGTACTATACACGGTGCTTCATAAAAAAACCTTTTTTTTCTTTTTTCATAACTCACTCAAATGATAATCAATTTACACGAACTTTTTTCACAGTTGTAGCTGAAGAAATACAAATTCAAAATATTTTAACATAATGTAGTTGTTGATTAAATACACTGTGTCTCAAAAAACCGGACCCCTGCTACTTTTTGCAATAACTCCAACAGTCCTGGTTCAATAGCAATAGATTTTGACAAAAATAATCGTTAAAAAATCAGCACTCAATAGCATGTGTTACCTTGCGAGAAATTTTAAGAACAGAGTACCAGCTGAGGTTTTCCTGTGACACCAACAGTAGAGGCAACTGCACTGCGGTACTCCAACGAACCAACAACGTCAGTTACGAAATCATTAAATGTTATAACGCCAACGTTTGAAGTTGAACGAACTGTTGATTAGCAACATCATAGTCAGAAGTTACAGCAGATGTTC
>Ga0056128_1009556_pt1 | contig 12167 bp, 7 predicted proteins | sample WorMetLIZISLAND2_FD_71113 | JGI IMG/M metagenome (GOLD analysis project Ga0056128, IMG submission 71113) | Marine gutless worms symbiont microbial communities from Max Planck institute for Marine Microbiology, Germany - Olavius geniculatus... ...
AACGAGGCGCAGTTCATCCGCCTTCTTCGAAGAAGAAGCCGTTGACCGCTACCTTTATGCCTGGGTGAGGACTGGTGAAGGACTAGCGCCCCGCCGGTTTTCAAGCCAGAATTTCTATGTAATTAGCAATGCATATATGAAAAAATGCTGTAAAAATTAAACATTCTTGGATTTCATAGACAGGCCTAGATCACGCCAAGTAGGCCTATGGCACGTTACCGCCAGTCTCGATTTTGCATGCTTCGGAGTTCCGTACCAAAAAGTAGCGAGCTGCAGCCTTGCAAATATTTGATGAAGCTGAGATTTCAGATGGCTTAAGCGGCGTTTAAGTGGTGACTGTGACAGATTGGTCTGTACGGGACGACTGGTGAGGCGAGCATCCTATGCAATTGCTAGTCTGGCGTTGGACAGTGCGCAATCTCACACGTAACGGGCCGAGTTTGTGCCGTTACAGCTAAGCTTTCACACCTCTTGAAAACTACAGCACTGTCCAGGCAGTACCTTCTCTATATTCACTGGCGTCGTAACGGGAACGAAACAGACAGGAGCAATCACTCCACCAAAAAAAACAAGAAGCTCATCAGCTGCCGACCGTAATAATTTCAGTGACCTTTAAGGTCACCCACGGTCGAAGACTTCCATTTCATTTGAAAGCCAATATGTGACTTCCTATCAATGATCAATAGCAACCTAGGCCCTATTTTGCACCGTTTAGCCACGTACATCCGTGACGGACGGACGAACAACAACCATGACAACAGCTTGACCTTTACGAAAGTAGGCCTAGAAAAAGAAAAAGGGGGCCTAGGTCTAGAAAGGTCGGCTAGAAAAAAAGGAAGATGTCAGAAAACTATCTTCTTGTCGAGAATTTTTGTCCGAAAATGCGAAATTTGTGGCCGAATTGCGCGAAAATCTCCATTTCGGGAAAATTTAGACATGAAAAGCATTGTTTGGATGACCTTGAAACCGGGTCATTGTATACGCACTGTGCTATAGGCCTATGCAAAATGCAAGTGCATAATGCATGCGTGACATGTCTTTCATCAGTTCACCACCGAAATCGGAAAGAAAGAAGACCCAGTATGCCAACGTGATGGCTTCCGTCGAAATCGTGCTCAACATCTCTTGCATCCGCGGGCTTATGTCCTCCCGTTCGAGTTCCTTCCCTTCGTTAGGTGAGGGGGCAGTGGTGTCATTTCAGCAAATCGTTGGGGGAGGTCTCAGTCCAGGCTACATAACGTATTGTTCTCGCAGCAGTAACATTGTTATAAAGGTACGATTTAGCCTGCAGGAAAAAAAATTAAAATCATAAATCATTGGAGAAGTCCGTATAGACCCCCCAGCCCCCCAAATGACGCCCCTGGAAGGAGGAGTTTTATTGAGATTGTAGATCAAAAAGCCCATGGACAGATCCATACATATTGTCAGCAGCAAAATTGTATAGCGTATAAGCATGGCATTGGCAGCTCGCAGAGGGAGCAAGGCAAAAGAAAATTTAAGTCTGGTTTTATCTGAATAAACTATCATACGTATTCGTAGAACTCTCCATAAAACTGCAATAAAGTGAAAACAAGAAACTCAGCTGTCGCTGCATGGGATATAAACTTAGTTCTTGCTGCAGTACTGAACAGCTACAAGGTCATCCAAGGACGATGATTTTCATCTCATCTGATTCTGAAATGGCGTAGGGCTTATGCGATTTCCTATTAGTGATTATAGTAATCTCAACCATATCTCTCACCGTTTTCGAGATGGCCAGTTTGCCGTTGAAAAACACACATTTTTATACTCCTCCATTCCACGCCAAATTTGAAAATGTTTCCTTTGCGCTGCATCCCCAAATTTTATACGCAGAGAGCCTCAACACGGGGTTAATTATTCAAACAAAAATACGACCTAACGCTTAGCCACAATAGGCCTACATTAGAGGCTTACGTTACATACAGACGGCGGACAGACGGACGGACACACGACAACTCGTACTATGGACGCATATGCAACATAGCTGTAGGCCTATCACGTTAATGAGTCGAATTCCAATTTTTGGCAGACAACACTTACGACCGTGCCTTAAAATGCACACGATTGTGTCTGTCTGTATAACGTACGTAGGCCTATTGTGGCTAAACGGTACGTCGTACGGAGTCGGCGACAGTACTGTTGGACAGGACGATGACGAGGAGATGTCAGCAGCTAGTACCGTGTCGCTATCTGCAGCGGTTTGACCGCAATTTTCAACGCAAAGTTGACGTCTGCGAAGACTACATATACATCGTCCGACGAATCACCGTATCGTAGCGTTGACTGTAACGTTTTACGTGCAACAGCAGCTACTGCTGTAACGCGTCTTAGTCATCGCAATTCTGTCCGTCCGCCTGTCTGTTACACGGGTGGATCAGTCAAAAACGGTGCAAGCAACGATCACCAAATCTTCACCGTCGGCTGCCTGGAAGACTCTAGCGTTGATTGTAGCTTTCGAAAGCAGCGTTCCGTTAACATAGCGTGCATGGAACTGTGTCACCTTTGAGAAATTGCTTTCTCTCCGTGACTGAAAGTCGGACGCTAGGCTTCGGACGTAAGCGGTACGGTCGGCTTTCCTTAGTGACAGCTGGGTTTCTTGTTTTTTGCATGGTGCGAGTCCTAGCCAGCTATTAGCTTGCCCCTCTTGCTGAGATGCCGTACCGACATTACATAAAGCGTGGTTTCCATCAAACACAATTCATTCGACGAACGTTGTTGCTTATCCCCTTGCTGCTGCTGGCGCAGCAGTGGCGTAGACAAGGGAGGTTCAGGGGGCCCAGCCCCCCAATCCTCTAGACAAAACATTAGCATAGGCCTACGTTTGAAGTGTAATAAATTTGTCAATTTGGTCAGTTATTCTCGTGGAAAATAATTAAAATTGTTGCTACCAGATCTCATCTTTTCAAGCTAAAATGCACAAAATTCGATTTCGGCTGGGGCTGCGCTCCAGAGTCCAGACCCAGCTGGGGGAGCTCACAGCGCTCCCCCAGACCCTCTAACTGGATTTTAGGGTTCCTATTTCTAAGCTTGAGGGAAGGGAGAGGAAGGGAAGTGGGAAATACAGGGAAGGTAGGAAAGGGGTAAAACGCCGAGGAAAAAGGAGGGGAAGGGACAAAAAGGAGAAGGGAGACAAGGCCTCTCCAAATTGAAATTTCTGGCTACGCGACTGTGGCGTAGGCTACTTTTTGCGTCATCTGCGTCTGTTGCGTGTTGCGTACTTTCTTGCGTTCGGTGACTTTGTTAGTCCGTCGGCGGATCGAGCAAATAGGCCAGGCATAGGCCTACGCACCAACGCAATAGGCGTATTATAGGCCTAAACACAAGAAATCACGCAACGAAGCCAGTTGATTGCTGACGCAAAAAGTAGGCCTACGCAACAAACGCATTTAACGCAATAAACACAAGGAAGCAGCTGACTCAATGGCCTAGTCCAAAATAGTGATGATTCAATATCAGGATTTTAATTTCGATACGATATTGATACGATATTTTGAAAATATCGCGAAATCAATATCGACATCGATATTTTAAAAATTATAAGTATGTAAATCTTATACAAGCACGAGAACAGGAAGCGAACGTTCAGCAAGGCAGTTTGCTTCACGTGGATACTAAAATGTGTCAGTGAACTCAACAATTAAAGGCCTATATAGACTGTCGTAAATATCGTTAAATTACGACACCATAGTTAGTTTGCTTCGGTTAGTTTGTCGTTTTCTCTGTTTATTCTCGTCATTTTGGTAATGCAGTAATAAAAATATAAACCTCTGACGTAAAATATCGCGATATATCGAAAATATCGTGATATATAAAAGATATCACGATATATCGAAAAATTTGATACTTTTTTCGACGATCGATACGATACGATATATCGATATCGAAAAAGATATATCGATATTTTCATCACTAGTCCAAAAGGCAAGGATTACGCCTAATAGTGTGATTTATTATTGCGTTGGTCTTTTGCGTTCGTTTGTTGCGTTGCGTAGGCTACGTTGCGTGAGCTGAGTTACGTTGGATGGGAACTGGAAAGTTGAAACCACGCGGGTTAGACAGCCTACATTGTGTGCGGTAAAAAACGGACCCCCTAGACAGCATGCAATAAAAATGCCAAATCTAAACGAATAGGCCTATAGATAATGTTTTGTACGCTTAATCACCAATACATTCTTGAAGCAAATGCCAAATTTCGTTAAAAATATTATTTCATACCAAAATTATTAATTGTTGAATATCGATAATAAAATATCTCCGTTACCAATACGGTGTTAAGCTACATAAGAAACTCCTGTGTTTATTTGCGTAACTATCACAAACAACATTTTATTCTGGTAAAATTTTACGTCAACAATGCGCAGTCTATTGGCAATCAAAGAGCCAAATTTCAATTAAATCTATTTACGCAAACATTAGTTACAGCAGCTTTTGCGAGGTCGCCTCAAAATGTGAAGTGTCCAGTTCCAGTATTAGGCAGCCGTTTGTTTAATCCTGACAGTGTCCACGGCTTGCTGGGAAATTCCGCGATAAACTTCTTTAGCAGCATACTCTTTCTAATGCCTCAACAGTTTAATTAAAACACGATTATCTGCAGAAAACACCATTTTGTTATTATTGTTGTTTATGTTACTTTGATTGCGTGAACAAACGTCACTTCCACTTGAGCGACTGCTGTATGTAACGCCATATTGGCAACGAAGATATTTTGTTATCGATATTCAACATTTGATAATTTTGGTAAAAAATAACATTTCTCAACGAAATTTGGTAAATCGCTTCAAGAATTTATTGTGGATTGAGTATGCAAAACGTTATTCATATTCGTTTAGATTTGACATTTTTATTGCACGATGTCTAGGGGGTCCGTTTTTACCCGACACACTAGTAGGCTTATGGACTAAATATAAAGCATGGCATCTATCCAATGCAACGTACGCAACGAACGCACAAAAGTACGCAACTGACAACGGCCAAAACTCAAGGATGGAAGGGCTCGTTGCGTCCCTTGCGTGCATAGCGTTTGGCGGTCGGGCGGAATGGAAACCACGCTTTCGGCAAAGGCGGAGTTTAAGTTCCGCCAGTGGGAGTGGCGGTTGCACGTGTCATGCGATCATGGTTCGACTAGACTGGGTGCGTGTATTTGAACTGCGTAGTAGAGCGTTTCAGCTGGAAATTCACGATGAACTTTGAATGACAGCTACTTATGCTGGTTTCACGGCTTACCTAACCACGTGCTACATCTATTGGAGCAGGTATCCACATTTTCATTTAACGTGTAAATTGCAGAAGTTTAATAAAGTATTGTAAACGATCAGCTGATCGGTTGCCGGAATTGGCTCACGGGTACGTTGACTACGCGGCACGCGTAAAATGAAAAAAAACACCAACAACCTACAGCTTTAACCCTTTTCTTTCAATATCATGCAGTTTATAGGCCTAAGTGCTGGATTGTCGCATATCAGTGTATATATTTGCTCGCACAGTAAAGTTAATCAATAGAAAGTTTTTGTCTGATGGGAAAATGTTACTGATGACGTTGTATATAGGCCTATCCTTTTTATGGAAACGTACAGGACAGAGAGTCAGGGCCTAAACTTCCATGAGGCTAAAAAAGTATTTGTAAGTGAGGTGTAAATTTATTTGTTATACCTCAAGTCTTGAACGCAAAATACCTGCACGCGATTGGTCTAAATCACGTCAGGTAACGGTGACGTTCACAACTACGCCATAGTCATCTCCTCAGCAACAACGCAGTGATCGACATAGTGCCCTCCAATCCATGGAGGCACTATTGACAATAGTGCGCTCCCAGCGGGCACTATTTGATTGGCATCGTTATCACGCCGACGCCATTCACGCCTCATTAAAATTTGAGACGTCTATGACCACGCCGACGCCAAATTTATGTATTGTGGCTAAACGGTACGTCATAGGCCTACGTTATGAGCAAACAATCATGTTTACTTTATTCGAAGAGAGCGTAAAATACCACAGATTTTGCGTAGAGGCGTTGAGGTATAACAAAACAAAAAGAGACTGGCGTCTCAATCATTATTGATAATTTTCCCCTCAGTTCGTTTTGTTGCCTCGATCTTGGGCAATATATTACAAACTTTGGGTCAAAAATTTTCAATAATGACCTCGATGCCAGTCACTGTTTATATACTTAATATATATATTTGTATTTGTAATAGCGCATACTGTAAAAAATTTTTTAATGCGCTTAACACATGTCGTGATCCAAAATGGCATGGGCGGAGTCCTGGTTAAACGGAAAGAGAGGGTGGCAAAGGTCCTGAAGCTGAAAGTTTTTTGGAAATCATGTGCAGAATTAACGCTGAAATGTGTTATGTGTTTTTAAAATATTTTTTCATGCTCGTGCACTGCATTTGGTTTGTGACCAACATGCACTGAGATTGCTGTTAGTTTTGGCCATTGCATATGACTGGAAGAAGGGTGGCATGGTTATTGGCCATATTGCCCCCTCTCTGGATCTGCCACTGGATCCTGTTACTGCTGTACAACTGCCAACTTAATTCAATTTTTATTCCATTGTGAACTGTTACTGTTTCCAAGATACTTAATATATATACGAGTATATAGGCCTATATATACCAGTCACGTGACTGGTTATAACAGTATAACCGTAGGTGTGAATGAATATTAAAGGTGCGTTCTCACTGTGCGTGTTACGCGCATTAACGCGCGTCAGCGAGTATTGCATATTCATGAGCAAACCAATCAGTGTTCTAAAAATTTGGATAGGACATTTTGATTGGTTGGCTCATGAATATGCAATGTGCGTTGACGTGCGCAGTGAGAACGCACCTTAACTTGATAGATTTGTCATCATTATTCTGTGGCGTAGGTTGGACTGCACTGACTGGCCCCAAGATTGGCGCCAAGCTAAGTAGCCACGACTTGGGAGTTTGGTCATGGTTTAGGACAATGACTTTAGCAGTATCCGGTAGTTGTGTTGTTTTTGCAAGAAATTAAGCAACATTTGCAGCCACTAGACGTTTTTTCTGGGATCTTAATGCATCAGAAATCTATATGCGATTTGGGCTTTACTCTTAACTTTGTTAGGGAAGCTTGCATTGCTCCCCCAGACCCTCTAACTGGTTGGGAGCGGTCTTGCTGAAAATTGCCCCTCTCTAAGAATTCCTTTATACCCTCTGCCTCAAATTTTAGCCTCTTGGGCCTTAGGAATACACCCACATCCCCACATAACAATTTCCTGACAACACTGCTGTCATAATCGTCGTCATTCTACATACTTTCTGCTCGTGGAACTGAAGTTGTGTGTACGAGGGAGGGTAAATCTGAACACGACATTTGCAGCTAATAATGTAGATTTCTGGTTACAGGCTAAGCATATAATCTTGGCGTTGAAATCAGTTTGCTTGTTACCGCCATTGCACGAGAAGTTTGCGTGACTAGCTAGCTGTGGTATAATACAAGCAGGGTGCAATGTCATAAATTGCGGTTAAGCCTTTCTCTGTACCATTTTCGAGACAGACCTAGCCTGGTTACAATACCGAGGTCACACTGCACGGCGTGGACAGCAGGACTTTGTGGCGTTAAAGACATTAATGGCTAAAGGTGGTCTACCCTAGTGGCTCTTCATGGTAATCTTATCTCAGAGCTGCGAAGCGTCACCTGGCGTATGGCATCACACAGTGTTACAAGTCACCTGATCCGGGTGAATGCGTTCCACCTCATCAACCCAGTAGACAGACCAGAGGGATGGAAGGTGGAGTTGACCTTGATATACCGAGATGGAAACGCTATGTTTGTAGACAACAGACAGTCACCCATCCAAATAGTAACCACTTGATGGCAACCCGACTAGCAGTCGAACTCATAATCTCTCGTTCGTAACTCCAATGTTTTAACCGTTGCGCCGCCACGTCTGGTTGTGTGCCGCATCCTCGCTGTAGTATAAACCTTGGAGCAAAATGCTTTGTTGTACAAGGATTGGGAGGAGTTTATCGGCTCTTCAGTGGTATGATTTAGGTCAAGTCTAGCTACTATATTGGCTTAGGCTAGATGCTTCATAAGTGCATTTTTCACATACAGAATGTTTCAAAATAAAGGATAGTTGGAGTAGCTGGACTTATGGAAAAGCCCCTTCAAAGAAAGAAGTCGAGAAAAATTATGGGAATAGAAGACGAAAAGAAGGATGGTAAGAAAAAATGATGGGGAAGGAGAGGGATCTTGCTGGTAGATTTCAAGAAAGATACATGCCTCTCTTATTAAGAGTATCATTTTTACGCGCGATCGGAATGCTTCGCGCGTCTTAGCTATGGCCTGGGCGTCTGTCCGTTTCTCCGTCCGTCTGTCTGTTCGTCACACTGCTGTATTGTATCAAAACGATGCAAGCTACAATCACGAAAGGTGCGCTGCCCCAAAAACTCTAGTTTATTGTGACGAAATTTTGTGCTTTTGGGTGAAGGGATTTCCCTAGAACGAGGGCCTCAAAGAGGGGTACCCCCCTTAAAAAGACGTTATTTTGCCCGTATTGGCTGGCCTAGTGTGAAAACGATTGCAGATAGGTACAAACATGTTGCTTATCATAACAAGCACCGTTCACGGGCTTCTTAGTTTTATCACCATCAATGACCTTGAACGATTTTGAACTCCCAAAATTAGGACTCCCAAAATTAGGAGTTTTCGTGAATTTTTCGTATATCGGGCTGTGACACGTATTTTAAGAGTGAATTGCGCCGAATGGCTAGAGATAGACCCAGACAACCTGCATACGAAATTTTCAGCAATAAACGTAGATTATAGCAGTCCAAGTCGCGAATCCTTAGTCACTACGTTTAAGGAGGCCTGCGCACGCAGTCGCCAAATAGGGGCACCCCTCTAAAAGTGGTTATTTTACTGCTATTGTCTCGTGTAGCGTGAAAACGGTTGCAGATAAATACATACATGCGGCTTATCATAGCAAGCACTGGAGACGAGCTTTTTAGATTTATTAACATTGATGACCTTAAACCACCTTGAACCCTCCCAAAAGGGCTTTTTAGTGAATTTTTTCGCAATTTTTGGCTGCAACGCACAATTCAAGAGTGAATTGCGACGAAATGGCTGGAGATAAACCTGGACAACTTGCGTAGGTCAATAAACTTTTTAGCGTAAAACGTCCATTTTTAACAATCTGAATTTCGATCTTTTAAATTCAAGGAGTCTTCCGTACAGAGGCTTCAAATTTGGGTGCTCCTTCAAAACGCAATATTATTCTATTGCATGCTGTACACGACTGCCCAAATGGCAGGACGCTGCTATCGCGCGTCACGTGAGCCTTGCTCAAATAACTTGTTAACTGTGTGCTGTGGAAATTATGTCCCAAAATAATAATTGTTGACTAGAACAAAATGTTTTTCTTCATTTTTTCTTTACGATTTATTGCAATTTGCATCTGTTTTAGGGTTTACTCCCCAAGGACACTCGGTTGTTGCCGGCGCTGCTATTCGTAAATTTTCATCTGGTGAACGGTGAATTGCACGAAGGAACAATGCCGCCACGCAATGTAGACCAGATGCCGCTGTCGACACTGGACGACGAACTGCCGGAAACCATCGATGAGCAGCCGCAATCTCCAGCACCGCCGCCGATTGTCAAGCGACCGCCCATGCAGATCGTCTGGCGAAATGTCGTCTGGTTCTTTTTCCTCCACTGTTTTGCCATTTATGGACTTTACTTGCTGCCCTATGCTAAGCCCGTCACATGGCTATGGGGTAAGACCTCCTGTGATGAAATGAATATTCGTCATTCTTATCGAATACAGAATGCCCACTGAAAAGTGAGCGCCAAAGTTTTAGCCACAATTGCGTCGGCCATCAACCTACCTCAAAAATTCTTTCGCTGGCATACTTTGCATTAAATTTGCAGTTGAGCGATCATTTAAAATCCCATCACACCTCAAATGCGTCGCTACGCTACTTTGTGAAATGTAGAAAAAAATCTTTGGAGTGACCGAGTTTCAAAGTTGGCCTAACTTTACGGTATTGTATAAGCTGACTGTATTTCACAATGCGTTTAATGTGTGATGGGAGTATAAGCAGTTAGTTTTGTTTGGCTAGAGGATAAATTTAGGTAAGTAATTTGAGCAAAGCTCACGTGACGTGCGACAGCATTGGTCTTTCCATCTGGGCAATCAGTGTACAGCGTGCAATAAAATCATAATGCATTTTAAAGGATTACCCAAATTCGAAGCCTATGTACAGAAGATTCCTTAAACCTAGGAGTTCGAAACTCAGATAGTTAAACTCTGCTTTTGCTAAAAATTTCGTATTGCAGGTTGTCCGAATCTATCTTTAGTAATTTTGGCGGAATTCACGCTTGAAATGTGCGCCGCAGCCGAAAACTGCAAAAAACACCAAAAACCCTTTATTTTAGGGGTTCAAGATTATTCAAGGTCATCAATGTTGACACAACTAAAATACTCATCAATAGGGCATGTTATGATAGCAGCATGTCTGTACCTATCTCAATCGTTTCCACGCTACACGAGACAATAGCGGTAAAAATAACCACTTTGACGCTCGCCTGCACAGACCTCTTTAACGTAGGGGGTCGGGACTTGAACTGCTAAAATCTACGTTTAATGTTGAAAATTTCACCTGCAGGTTGTCTTGGTTTATCTTTAGCCATTTCGGCGCAATTTACTCTTAAAATGTGTGTCGCAGCATGAAATTGTGAAAAAATCACAAACTCCTTATTTTGGGGTTTCAAGGTCGTTCAAGGTCATTGATGTTGATAACCCGAAAATACTTGTCACAGTGCTTGTTTTGATGAGCAGCATGTCTGTTCCTATTTGCAACCGTTTTTACGCTAGACGAGCCAATAACGGTAAAATAATAAATGTTAAGGAAGGGGTACGTACTCTTGTTTTCACGCTCCTGTTTGAGGGAAACCCCCTCACCCAGGGGCTTAAAATTTTGTCACAAAATACTATTTATGGCAGCCCAGAGTGAAGATTTTGTGATCTTAGCTTTTGCCGTTTTGATACAGAAAAAGGTGTGATGAACACACAGACAGACAGACATGCGTTTAGGCCATAGCCAAGACGCACAAAACATTCTGCTGTCACGCGTAAAAATGGAGCAATATTTGGCAAAGTTAAGAAGTATTAAAGTAACATTTATTGTGTGCTAGAAATTATTTTCTTGAATGAAAAACAGGAATGCAAAGACTGGTCTAATAGACGTTATATAAATCTGCATTATTAATTCATTCTCCCATTTGTTGACTAGTATTATGTTGACTGTAATTTGTTGCAATAAAGCAGAAGCTGAAAGGAAAATAATTGCCACATACATAGCAGAAATTTTGGGATTTAGGGCTTTATTTTGGGTAAAAAAATTTCTCCAAAACTTCGTCACAGCTTAATGCTGTACTAATTATGAAGTTTCGGCTGTTTTTCTACTGCCAGAACACAGAAATGTAGAGCTTTAAAGTATCACAGGCTGAACGGTAGTTCAAGCCCTGTGTTAACGGCGACTTCTCTTTCTTACGGGGAATCCAAAAATTCGACCCCCCACCGAATCAAAACCCCTGACCCGATTGAGGTAAAATTTGGCACGGTTGATTACGTCGGGGAGGGGACCCGCCATGCAAAATTTTATGCAAATTCCTCCAAGGGGGGCTTCTCGGCAAATGGGTGAAATATACGCAAAAAATTTTATTTATATATACGTTTTTTTTCTTCCGCGCACCCACAGGTCAGACCCCTTAAGGGACTTTTTACGCTTAATACTTCAAACGACGCGGTTCTGCACAAGGAAGTGCCTTTTTGGGGTTAGAAAATTAAAATTTAATATTTAACGTATTTATTCACAAAAATCGATTCTTTAAATGGTCATAACTTTGGCTGTGTATAAGATAGAGTCGTAATTTTTGGTTCTGGGTATGGTTTTCGGGGATGGCGAATCTAAAGGTGTCATTAGTCCGCCCGAAAACGATAGTTTTCGGAAGGACTTATGTTTTACGCGTGATGTTTTTTCTTGCAACGCGAGATCTCCGAGATGCGCTGGCCGACTGGCGCGAAATTTTGCACATTGGTCAGTACTAGGCGCTATTTTATAATGCCGGTCCAAAATTTTGGGGGGCGCACCCCAAAAAAATTTCAGGGGCCAAAA
>Ga0056128_1009557_pt1 | contig 12166 bp, 10 predicted proteins | sample WorMetLIZISLAND2_FD_71113 | JGI IMG/M metagenome (GOLD analysis project Ga0056128, IMG submission 71113) | Marine gutless worms symbiont microbial communities from Max Planck institute for Marine Microbiology, Germany - Olavius geniculatus... ...
TATAGTCAGCGGTGGTTGCATGTGTACGGACAAAAGGCCACTGGGATATGTAATTTTACCTATTTACCAAAACGTATTTAACAAAATTATAGAATAGGTTTACAGTTTACGGCCAAGCAGGTTTTGTTGAGTTAATTCACGTTACTTATTTTTAATAACTTTGATACTTTTGATGCTGTTTTTATACGATATTGGACTTTCCTATACGATATGCTAGTGTTTGTTGTGCCTGTAAATAAATAACGATCTTGTAGTGTCGTATATATTTATAAGAAAAATAACAAGCTCAAACGCACAAGCAACGACGATGAAGTTAATACAACGAACACTAGAAATTTGGGGCAAAGCCCAACGTGAGTCCGGCCGGCGCCCTAAGTCCGATTGGGGGAAATTTACAGGGGTGAAATCCCCCCAGTAGCAGTCACGTGACCCGCACGCAAATGCATTAGCATACGCAAAACTCGCACTATTGACTTAGGGTAATTACTGGTGTTAGTGGACCAAAGTTCACCAAATTTTTATTAATCAACGCAGTATTAATTGTACTTGATAACGCTTTTTACCGCTTGTCGATAGCTCTATTCGTTCTAGAGATATTTGCAGTCAAACTTGAAAGTTGTCGTGACCCCCAAAAGTTGTACCGGCGTTATCACCCCCATCTAGCAGGACGTCACATGGCAAAGTTTAATAAAGCTATTCCCCCTGGCTCCAAAGTTCTTGCAGCTAATACGCTACATTTTAAGGCAATTTTTCATCAGCCTTTGAAAAACTGTAAAGGGGGTCACCATCCCCGATGAGGGGTGCGCTAGTAAGATTTGGTCATTCTCTAGCGCCTGTAAAAATTTGAAGGCGCAGCACCCCCTAGGGGCCGAAATATGGCCTTCCGAAAAATTTGATTTGGGTGGGTAAACATTAGCCGCGTAATCTCTGGTGTTAGTGGACTAAAGTTCACACAATTTCTTTTGTTTATGGCGAAGCGGACGAAATGGGAAGCCTGACCAGACCTGCAAGTTGACCCCCTGATTTTCACTTGGAGAAGTTACGGGCAAAGAATAGGAAGCAGATACAGTACTAGCAGATGGATTCAGAACAGAAAAAGAAGTGTTGGCAGAAACTAAAGCTGGACTGAGAGATGGACCAGAAGAAGAAACAGGAGAACCGCAGAGGAAATCGGACGGAGAAAGGCGAAAAAGAGAATTCGGAGACCAGGACGTGAACAGGGAAACTGGACTCAGGCACGAGCTCACAGTTCCGGAAGAAGAAATCTGGGACGTAGGGACAGAAGGCTGGCCTACTGGAGAATTAAAGGTCAAAGTGAGAAAACTCTCCGTGCCTGAGTGAAGACTGGAGGAAATGGATGTAGGGGGCCAAGAAATGATAAGTATGTAGGGAGCTATGACAGCGGAAACTACAGATGGATTGCACGAGGGGGGACACGACACTCGCAGACGGGGCGGAAGAGTTTAGACTCTCAGATGTCGAAGGCCCGTCACCAGCTGAGGAGATGTCTGACCTCGAGACCTCACGGTGTACCCCCAGATGTTCAGACGGAGGGACAATAGTTCGCCACCAATCACATGTACTGGACGTGCCATTTGTAAGCCTATTCGTTATCAATAGTCAATAACCCGAAACGCAGGGATGCCAGTTTGTGCATTAATGCCATTATTTGGTCTTTAAAACAATAGTAAACAGCTGGTAAGGAAAAATAAAATTTAAAGTAAAAATCAAGTATATTAACGTGACACATTATACAAAATTTACAAATCTCTTTTTACAAATTATTAACAAAAATTTACAGTTACAAGTTCAGTAAGATACAGTCCTGTCTTTCAAAGCAATAAACAAATATTTACAAAAATAATACAACGCTAAATATTTACAATTAATAAGAACCGCAGCAGCTAATAGGGAAATAGGGCCCCCCAAATTTATTATGGGGAGAGCTGACGACCTCTCTCCCCGAGGGAATTAATTAGGGGAACAAAATGGGTTAACAGAAGGTCTCCGATGGGAGCTTCTAAAGCCTGGGAATAACTCCCAGCCAAAAGAAATGAACGAAACGAAGCCCCCATTGACTCATACCACTGATGCAGTTCTACAGTAGAAAAATGACTATTTACAACATTATATAAGAAAAATAAATACGCATAATCTTCGCTGCCATCGACTCGGAATGAAAATGCGGACCCCACCTCCGACCTAGCCCCATCATTCTCTCTAACTGCGGGAACAGGTGTAGAGTGAAAAGTAGAGACAGTACAAATAGGAGAAGTCGACATAAAAGAAGTAACTGTGGACGAACTGATAACCCGGTTAGAAGAGGAAACTGGAGAATTACCGAAAAAGTCGGGGAGAAAATCGAAGAAGAGGGTTCGGAGAACAACAAGTAGACAGAGACTCAGGCACAGGCCAAAAGAGGCAGGAGAAGAATTCTGAGACGAAGACAAAGAAAGTTGGCTAACTGGAGGATCGGCAGTGGTAACGGGGAAATGCCCTGTGCCTGAGGGAAGACTGGAGGAAAAGGACGTAGTAGTCAGAGAAAACTGTAAAACTAATGGAGCTGGGACAGAAGGAGGCACCGGCCGATTATTGGCTAGGAAAAAGCCGATCGCAGCTGAGGCAGAACTACTAAACGTAACTACGTCTGACGTAGTAGACGGGCTGTATAGTGGCAGTGCTTGGCCTCGAGACCGTTCGAGATAATCCCCAGACATTTAAGTGTTGGGACAGCGGGAGCCTAGAGGGGAATGTTCCCCCGCAATGGCCACAACCAGCCGGATAGCCGGCACACCCAGTCTCATAGGTATGTTGCACATAGTTCCCATACGATTGTTCCTGGGCTCCACACTGGTGACAGGTGATGAGGAAAGGGAACATTCAAGGGTCTCGATCTCGGCCGTAAACTCTCCGACGACGAGGCATCCTATCAAACAAACACAGAACCCCAAATCGTTACTCACTCCCTCGAGAAGTTAGTGCAATAATCTGAATCAAGCGCATAAGATCAAGCAATAAACACCATTCTCACTTCCTTCCAACTTACTTTCTAGATCTCCTTCTTAACATGTCAGAGCCTATATATTCTTCTAATTTTATCAAATATCCAAATTTCTTCAAAAGTGGTTGCAAAACACTTCTACTTAAAATAATTGTACAGTTAACCTGTAGCAGTATAAGACAATATAATAAAACAATCCATTAATTATTAAAATATCCAGTAAAGTAAAAACACAGAACAAAATACATAATTATAACCTTAATGGCTAACTGCTTCACAAAAACTCTTATGAGACGGCTCCAGGCAACCAGATAAACGGGCAGACAATTTCCAATAACTACTTCAATGCCAGTCACTATTAGTATAACAGTAGGCTGGTCTCAAATTGATGCCGGCTCTCTAACTCTATCTCTAACTCTAAAATGAAAAAGCACTTAGAAGAATACAGGAGAAAATAATGTGCACGAGGAGTACATTAGATTGGTCACAATCTGATAGTATTTCTTGTTAAAATCATGCTACAAATCGTCAAAAAATAAATATACTATCAGTGGCTTTATGACACAGTAGCACACCAATTCAGTCATTTATTTGTGCCACTTACATGTATTTTATATAAAATGCAAGCTTAGCAAGACAAAATACAGATCTTTACGACTAATTACAGTACAGCCAGCTCGCTTCAGAAATAAATCAGCTGCATTAGCAGTCGTAAATCAACCAGTTCAGAAGGATCCATTGGAAAACATCATCAGCAAGCTTAGCAACTAACTGAAGAGTATATAGTGCACGAAAATCAAAATTTCACAGTGTAAAAACACTAACCACATAAATGCAGAACTGTCAACTCAATTGCTATCACGTGTCTCCACTCCATGCCCTGTACATACCAAGTCACAATGTTACTACTAGAACTAAGCCAACAACTACTGTTCCAGTGTTATTTAATCAACTGCCACTGGGGCCACAGAACTACCATTTCACAACGAAGCTGCATCGCTCATCAATCCAGCTTTGTGACGACTGCAATATTATACTGCCTAAACAACGAGATAGCGGGCTCATATCAAGCCAGCTCGATCATCGAGCTAATAAGCAGCCCTCAGCTCTCATAATCCAACAATCATTGGACCTCACAACGCTTGACCGACAAAACAACTTCACAGACAAATAAACAAGAACTCGGACAGAATACAGACAAACAATGACAAGACATGATATGCTGACAGAGAGACAGAGTCGGTCAAAGTTGTGTGGTTAGTACCCTCTAGATAATTTTTGTCATCATCAGGCCGCTTTTCTTAACAATGTCTGTCAACTCATAAGCATAAGCCATAAGTACTTTTAACACATGTGTCATGAAAAAACTGCTGTGCATCTATGCAACCCACAGGGAAAATACAAACAGAAATGGTAAGCACTTTTCTGCAAGTATGTACTGTACTTAAGTGACAGACAACACAGCAGAATATAGAATATAGTACATCTCTATACACATATGTTAAAAAATTACATGCAAAATAGTGGCTTCATTACACAGCCAAATTAGACATTAGAATTCATACCAATTCTTTTAGCAAAAACCAACAGACTATATAGACCATGTCCAGAAAAAAACATCCTGAACATTATCAACTGTCACTTGAAGAAACGATACCCAATTTTAATAATTTTTGGTACAAATATTTCTGGCACAACTGGCCATCAAATGACCGTTCAATATTTCACCTCACCCAATGTCTGCTTTTGCACTACCTGGGTAAAACAGAACCAACAAAATGAGTTGAAATGAACAGAAAGACATCAAAAACCATCCCAAAACATTATCGATTGACTTTAAAAAGAATTCGCAGATTTTAATAATTTTTGGCGAAAACATTTTCCGACATTATTTGGCATCAAATGACTTTAGTTCCCACCTCACCAAATGTCTGCTTTTGCACTACCTGGAAAAATGCAAAAAAGATGAAATAGGATAAAGATGCAACATTTTGTTGGTTTTGTTTTCCCAGGTAGTGCAGAAGCAGACAATGCGTGCGGTAAAAAATGAGCAGTCATTTGATCACCAGTTGTGTTAGAAATGTTGGTGTCAAAAATCATCAAAATCTTATAATACTTCTCCAAGTTACAACCGAAAATGTGCAGGAAGTTTTTTCTTCGGACACGGTGTAGCACTGGTAGTATAAGGTAATCAAGCAGTAACATTAAGACTAAGCAGTCTGTAAATTTTATAATAAAATCATAAGAACAGTAACATTGTCGAATTGTATGAGAGACAAAATGCTACTCAAACAGATGCACTAAACAGTGTATAGTCTACATCATACAAATCAAATACACCATATAATAGCTATCCTATATAGACCTACAGATCAACCATGTGCTGCAGCATACAGTAGTATCGATAGACTGCGCTTTCAGAGTATTCTGTGACATCACTCGACATCAGTGAGAGAGTTCAACTGATTATCTTCTCATCATTAAGCACAACACACAGCTGACAATAACAAGTGTTATCAATTAACTTGATTAATTTATAATAGCTATCCTATATAGACCTACAGATCAACCATGTGCTGCAGCATACAGTAGTATCGATAGTATGAAGTATGTACGCGAGTTACACTACAGACAACACAGTAGAACACAGAATACATTACGTTTTACACAAATGAATGACATAGTGCTACTTAACAGATGCAATACACAGTACTAGCCTACATCACACAAAACAAATACAGGATGTAAACAATAGGCTTACAGATCACCATGTTCTGTGGCATACAGTAGTATCGATAGACAGTGCTTTCAGTGTATTCTGTGACATCACTGGACATCAGTGAGAGAGTTCAACTAAATATCTTCTCATCATTAAGCACAACACACAGCTGACAATAATGAATATATCAACGTAAGTAATGTAGCAGCAAATAATGATCATACCAAATACAGAGCTAGAAAGCACTGTTGATGCATATTAAGAGCTTCGCAGCCTCTCACCCAGAAAAATTACACCTGTCACCAACAATTAAAATATATGCTGATCAAAATGCAGTTTTTCAAGCTAAACAATTAGAACTGGTCAAATGAAGCAAGTAGTTTAATCCTCATGAGAAAAGATCCACTACATTATTGACTGTAAATTTAACAAAGCATAGGTTTTAGTGTGGTCAATCTACAGTGGGTGACTTTAAATTTCGCTTAGACCTAAGTTTTAAACTATAGTTTTAGACCAAAACTCTGTTTAAAACCTAATTAATACAAAATTTAAAGTGACAATTAAATCCGGTTTTAAGTAGGGTTTGACGCTTCTGCAGAAACCAAAGTTAAAACCAAACATAACACCAAACTTTGGTTTGAAACCAAACTTAATCTGAACAATCCAGTTTCAAACCTGAGCTCCGCAATGCATCAAAATGGGCGTTTCTTCTTAAAGACTAGTCTATAGGTTTGGTTTAAAACCAAAACCACTTTAACTTTCGATTTAGTGAAAAGAAGACGGCGTTTGTTTACCCAGCGGTTGCTATTGCTGCTGGCGTTCTAGGGCCCAAATGCCTACGACGTGCGCCTAATGTACAGCGCAAATCATGTTTATCTGACGAAAATGAGCTTCTTTCAATGCGTCTGAGTGCTAGACAGATTCACCAGCTAGCCTTAGAATACATCCAGTGGCGTTGACAGGTTGATGGTGCTACTGAACATGTGAAGCTCTTCCTGCGTTACTTGGCCCGAGGAGGATACTATCACCAAGTTGCTCGAGCCGAGGAACTTGCAGAGAGTTCGGCGATGGTCAATCTGCACAAGGCTGCTGCTTTTTTTCCAACATGCTGCGTATCGTCTGCATATTGATAGGGTACGAAGGAAGTAGGTTTTCGGTTTAAAACTTAAGTTTAAAACCAAGTTTAAAACTGAAGTTAATCTGAGCATTGGTTTAAAACCATAGTTTAAAACTTAGGTCTAAGCGAAATTTAAAGTCACCCAGTGTATTATATCAAGCGCAGGGAAATGGAGCAGCTGTCAAGTCAGTAGGCCTACTACTCACTGAACAATCATATAGCAAGTAGAAAACCTTTTTCAAAAAAGTGGTCATCAGCAAATTGTATTTTGTTGCGTCCCATTACACTCAATCACTGCACAACAGCATCGTCAAATTCGTCATAAACAACAATCAGAAAACAAAAGACTAAAATGGTGATATTCAAATAACAATTAATGGCCAGTACGCTGTGCATCAGACAGTACGAATACATGACGATGGTCAATAAATTTTACCAATTATTGTTCACATCATTTGCACAGACTAAGCCATTCATCAGAAGCCATGAATTACAAACATTAACCATCAAATAATGAATTACCAGGTATATTAATTTATGATATCAGTAATATCATCTGTTTAGTGTAGTCAACAACATAAAGAGAACTAGAAAGTTGGGGCAAAGGCCAACGTGAGTCCGCCCGATGCCCTAAGTCCAACTGGGGGAAAAATTCAGGTGGGTGAAATTCCCCCAGTAGCAGAGTCACGTGGCCCGAACTCAAATGCATTAGCACACGCAGAACACGCAATGTTGACTTTAACATGCGCATTTATAACTTTTCTGTTAGTGGACCAAATTTACTCATTTTTTGTTCAACTTCTGAGAGACCATGCTTGATAATGCCGTTAACATCTTGTCGATATCTCTATCCAGTGCAGAGATATTCACAGCCAAAGTCGCAAATTGTTGCAAAACATACTGAATTTTGGACGTTTCTTGCCCTCCCAAATTTTAAGAGGGCAGTGTCTCCCAAAAGTTGTAGCCGGCTTATCACCCCCACCCAGCGGCATGTCACGTGGAAAAGTTTCATTAGGCAACTCCCACTACCGCCAAAGTTAAAGGTGCGTATTTACTAAATTTTAAGCCTATTTCCCCCCTGTGGGTGTGCGATAGCAAGACTTTGTCATTCTCTAGTGCATGCAAAAATTTGGCGGCGCAGCACCCCTAAGGGGCCAAAATATGGTTTTCTGAAAAAGTTGATTTGGCTTGGTATGATTACACCTCTAAATCTCTGATGTTATACTGGACCGAAGTTCACGCAACTTTTTCGCCTAACGCGCGAGGAATCGTGGTAGAAAATGTATTTGTATGATTATGAATATCTTCATCCATTGCAGAGATATTTGCCGTCAAAGTTTAAAGTCATCCGAAATCAGGCCAAACTTTGCATGTTTTTGGCCCCTTAAATTTTTGTGGGGAAAGCTCCCAAAATTTTGGACTGGGATTACAAAATTTGGTCTAGGTCTGAGCAGCGTGCATAATTTTGCACCAATCGGCCGACGAATCTCGGAGATCTTGTGTTGAAATACAAAGAATAAACATCTGCAGTAAAACATAAGTTAGCTCCGAAAGCTATCGCTTTTAGGCGGACTAAGTCCGATTTTCCGCCGACCGACCCCCGTTGCCATGGCAACAAAATTTGGGACAAAATGGGCTATAACTCGGTTTGTGTAAGAAATATCTAGGAGATTTTTGCGTCTACAGGGGGGTTTTCGGGGATGGGTCACTGAATGCTGCCAATCGAATTTTACCCTGACTGACTCGTTGCAATGGGAATTTTATGCAACGGTCCAATAACTGCAATACTACGATTAGTTAAATTAGTATTATTGAAGCGTTTTCCGGGCCTATATTAAGCAGGTGATGTGTGCAATATTAGTTCGTTTATTTATATGGCCATTTTTGTGGATATAAAAAGAATTTTGTTCAATATTAACAACAATGCAGGCCAGCTGTGACGTCATGCCTGACGTGTGTCTTCTGCTTTGTTCAGTCATGCCACTGGGTAGTAAGTAACAGTCATAAGCGGCTTGGTTACTGTAAAAAATATCTGTGGCACAATATCTTTCTAACTGATCACCAGTAGGAAAACAGTATTTTAGTAATAAAACTGCAAATATAAATGTACAAAACATTAGTTTATACACTTGTTAACGGCAACATTAAAGAACTCGCGCATCAAAAACAGCAAAAATCACAAAAGGTGATATTATTCAGCAGCACACTGACACACCGTTAGTGTGATGCGGGCAATATCACCTTTTGTTATTTTTGCTGTTTTCGATGTGCGAGTTCTTTAATGTTGCTGTTAATAAGTGCATAAACTGATGTTTTGTACATTTATGTATGATAATTATGTGTTCTCACCAACTGATCCTGCTCGTCCATTGTTTTACTATAACTACAACAAAGTAACATAATTTAACATATTTTAACAACATAGGTAACATGCCAATTACCCATTACCCAATACAAAATAAATGCAAAATAATGTACACTATCAGATTAATATCAAAATGTTGCCAAATGCACATGCAGTTATCACTAATACTAATAAATGTGTGGCATTTAATAAAGTTTCTGCTAACAGAGAAGTAGAAACTGAATAGGAAAGACCAACATTTATATGCCTCCAGTTCTTACATGGTTGCCACAGCGACAAACATGCCTTTGATGGAGGGTGAAACATACCACAACAAGTTTTGCTGCTAAGACAATTTGTGCACTTTTATTTCAGATTCTAAATTTTTAAAAAATCTATTAACTTATTCTACCAGCTACATCATTCCAATTCTAAGCATAACCCATCTCCTTGACCTTGACTGTTCAATATCAACAGATTATAGTGATCCAAATAACCTTACCATCAACTAGAAATATGGGGCAGAGCCCAACATAAGGCCGTCCGATGCCATAAGGCCGATTAGAGGACAGTTAAAGGGCTGAAATTCCGTTCGCAGCAGTCACGTGGCCCGAACGCAATTGCATTATCCTATATAGTGAGCGCAATGTTGAACTTGGGTGCTTCGAAATGAGACAACAACTTCATTATTTTGGAACCCATGTTCACCATTTTTTTGTGTTCGATATTAAATTGGTCATAGTTGAGAACGCCATTTCACTTTTATCTCCATCTATTCCAGAGATGTGTGCGACCAAAGTCTAAAGTTGTTCAAAAACGTGCACAATGTCGATTTTGGGTAGGCTGAAATGAGCCCCTATAACTTTTTTGTTAGTGGACGCAAGTTTGCCAATTTTTTGTGTTAAATCTAGGAGGGATGGTGGGTGATAACAACATTTATCACTTGTCGATATCCTGATATCTTCTAGAGACATTCGCGATCAAATTCCAAACTAGTCTGAAAATGTGTGCAGTGTCGATTTTGGGTGGGTCAACATGAGCCCCCATAACTTTTTTGTTTGTGGACAAAAGTTCACAAGTTTTTACGCGCAACAGCAGCTACTAAGCGCCGAAGTGGTTGTGCCCAAACGCCGGCGCCCAAATGTCCACTACAGGGTGGTACAAAAAAATGTCCAAACTTGTTTTTGTCAGAACTTCGTCAAATCTCAACCAAATATGATAATTTTTGGCATACAAATGGCCAATTATGTAAGGTACATTCACTGTTCACCTCATCTAATTTGTGTCAATGCACTACCGTGTTATACGCAGATGCTCCAAATTGTTGCATAATGCTGAGAAGTTACGCAGTAAAAGTTTTAATGATTTAATTAAGCAAACAATGAACTAAAAAGTGATTTATTTAGCAGAATTATAAATTTAAGTAACAAACTTGCTTCCAAATTATCATAATTTATGACCAAAGTGTATACAATGGCTTATACGTGACACTGCAGCTGATAGTCACAGCACTCATTCATGGATTAGACATGTTTTAAGCTCATCAGTCAGCTATTTTGTTGTCTGCTATTTTTAGTGCAAAATAAGGAGTTAAGCCACGCTGCCCTACATAGGCAGCAGTGGGCAGCGATAGTAACAATGGCATCAGACGCCAACGGGCATTGAGCCCACGGTTGTCGATGATGATGATGAAAAAATTATTATATCACATGGCATCCTATGTCAAATTGATAATGAAAAGGTGAGCATAAACTGAGCAATCTGATACTGATAACCATGGCAGTGCATTGACATAAATTACATGAAGTGGAAAATGAGTGTAACGAATATAATTCGATTGTCTTGGCCATTTGTGTACCAAAAATTAGCAAACTTTAATGGAGATTAGACGAAGTTCTGACTAAAACAAGTTGGGACATTTTTGGACCACCCTGTACATACCATAATTCAACATCTGCATATGGCATAGCAAGACATGTGCTCTGTGGACTAAATTTTGCATGTTTGTAAATAACCAACACATTTTCAAAAATGCAGTTATGATGGCTTTTTAACAGAACACCAGATTCAACCGCTTTTTGAAAAATGCACACCACTAGCACAAAAAAAGTATTTGCCATGGCACTTCTCGCACTGAGTCAGAAAATGTCACCAGAAAGTGCTCTACAATATTCGTAGTGGCAGCTGACTAATAATGCAGTGCACATGCACAGCTGAGAACACCAATACAAGAAACGATAGTCACCACAGCAATAGCTAATAGCATGTAGGCAGCCCATCTGTCAGACAATGCATGTGAAGGCCTTGCCTGATAAAGGAGCTGACACTCACTGTTGCCATAATTTCAGGTGTAGACACACTATACAGCATCCACAACAGCGGATATGGCATACACAAGTTACACACATGCAACATACAGCTGATGAAGAAAAAACAGAATGTGAAGCAATTAAGTGTACCAGTAACATCGGAAAATGAACTGCACTTTTCGGCACAAAGGAACGTCAGCAGAATTTACATCCGGGTTTATGTTTAGTAAAGTAATCCAGTGGTGACAGAGCATGGTAGGAAGTCATCCAGCAGAACTTGTTGAGCATGCAGAAAGTCAGCATAGTGCCATGTAGCATATGAAAATGAATTGCACTTTTTAGCACAATGAATATGTATCATCGTCTTTTCATAACTGCAACCACACCAGTCTCCATGCAAACCATGGCAAGAACATAACATACAAGCAGAATATTATAACAATTCCACAAGTGCGCACGAGCACTAATAAATAGGGACCAACCGAATTCACGGGAAAAAATGCATGATTTCACGGCAGAATTTTTAAAATGTGTCAAATTTCACGGAAAATTCACAGAAAGAGTTTCGGAAATTCACGGGCCCCACAGACGTTATTTCGAGGTGCTGTGCTAATGCAAACGAAGAAATTTCTGAACAACGAATATTTACTACACTAAGTCAAGACTCAAGACAGTC
>Ga0056128_1009560_pt1 | contig 12164 bp, 11 predicted proteins | sample WorMetLIZISLAND2_FD_71113 | JGI IMG/M metagenome (GOLD analysis project Ga0056128, IMG submission 71113) | Marine gutless worms symbiont microbial communities from Max Planck institute for Marine Microbiology, Germany - Olavius geniculatus... ...
TGCAGTAGCAATGCGCAAGATCTCAACACCATCGATACCAGTCACACGCCGCTGGAAGTCATCAAGAGCAGCCGATTTATATCGTACGTGAGTAAGTAAAAGGCTGAGTTGATTAATCGTCAAAAATAAAATTAATCGTTAATTTTCTTTGTTAGTTAACGATTAAATTAATCGTTAAAATCCGCAGCTCTAGAAATGACCAAATAAAATAATAAAATTTAAAACAGCAGAGCTATATATCATTTCATTTTAGTTCACTTTATTTCTGTCGCTCTGAACACACCTTTATAAATGGTATCTGTTCTAGCAGAATGCTGTCATGCACAGTAAAATACAAAAACAGTAGAGACCTGGTAGTTGGCGTTCTGCTTGCAACGCCAGCCGGGCCTAAAGTCCTCGATGGAGACGCAGAGGTTGGCGGCGGCGGCGGCGCTGAAGTGAAACAACATCTGCTGAGGTTTGTCGAGCAGGTAGCCTCCCAGACGACGTTCGACCTCCAGCACTCCCTGCAGGCGCACGCATGTACACAGACATTGAGACATAGGCCTACAGTCTCTGTACCGGTGTCGTGGAAAATTTGTCGCACCTGGAAAATTTTTCCCACCTCCATATTGTCACAATGTAACTAACGCTAACCATAACCCTAACCCTAACCTCAACCCTAGCCCTAATCCTAACCCTAATCTTAACCCTACTCCTAACCTTAACCCTAACCCGTACTGCTGCGTGTGGGAATAATTTTCCGGTGCGACGAATTTTCCACTACACCGGTATCATACAGAGAGACAGACATGGCCCGTGAGATAGGCCTAGTGTTCACAAACGTCACGTGTCAGACACGTCACAACATCACAAACTATACTTAGCAAAATAATGCAGACGCTCTAACATTAGTGTCTGATGCTGCTTAGAGTATTCGCATGCAGAGCTTTACCATGTTTCTTGGCCAGCTGCTCAACTGAAAGGTTGCAGTATCGTCCGTGCGCTGCCGACAGCAGCCAACGGCAATCCAAAAAACGCCTCGCAGTTCAATTAAGAGTAATAATAAATGATATAATGTTGAAGACATAACAATTTGAGTTATAACAAGAAGTTATAACATAACTTAACTATTGTTGACCACAAGTATACGCCGCGAACGCAAACCGACACAACTGTTCGAAATCAAAGTCTGTTTTGTAATTACTGCAGAAAAAAAACCAAAACCGACACGCGTGTAGGAAGTTAACTTGAACATTAGAAATTAAATATAGCGTAATTTTTAAAAAATCTTCAAACGAAAAATGTTAAATAATTGATGTGCGGACCCGATCTGAACGGCGTCAACAAAGACGGAGGGAACTGTGATGAAGTCTTGCAAGCAACCGTCACTCGGTCACACTGTCGGTCAGTGACAGATAAGAGCGGTAGACTTATAGAAGTGTTAATGATGAATGGGAGAGAAGCGCGACTTGTCACGGACTAGAGGCGACGTACAATTTAGCGACCAGCAGCCAGATAAGAGAAGCCTTACGAACTACAAAGATATCGACTTGCTCCGGCGTCTTGAGTGCACACATTGCAGTGCGATATTTTCTTCTCTTTGACCGAGCTTTTAGTTGCGACTCATCAGCGGCGTACGTTGTGGCTTGAAAAGTTGGAGAGGGCAAGAAGCTGCAATTTTCCCACAAGCGACAGACTGCTGCAATTTTTCGACAGAGGAGATTTCTCGCTGCTCAAAGTTTCAATTTCACTCCAAATTCCCTTTTCCAAAATGATGATTTCCAGCGCCAGATTTGGTATTTTCGAAGGAAAGTTTTTCGACGGTTAGTTAAAATTTATGCGAAAAAGAAACTTGCCACCTATTTTAATCAGGAATATAGTCCTATAAAAAAGTAAGCAACGCTTGAACTAATGGCGAGAGGCAATATCTTGCTTGAACTTTTTGCATGTTTTGCAAATTGCAACGCTTTCTTTAAAAATGTAACACGCACGAAATTAACCGCACGAAAATATGTCGTTCATAATAATAATTATTATTATAAGTTTGTTTTTTGTCAGCTACAAAAAAGACTAAAATGAAATAACAATAATTTTCCGTCAGACGGCTGCTAATTTCCGACAAGAGCAATCAGCGCTCGAAAAATGTTTTCCCAAAATGCGGGGACAGACTGTCAGTCGCAAATCTAGCATTTTTGGAAGAACTTTTTTCTGTAAAGACAAACTTTTTCGACAGGAGAGGCGGTATACTGTTGCTCCCCAGTCTCCACGACGCCACTGGCATCCAGCATAATATCTCCCCTGCATTTCTGCCTCTGTCACCCAACTGAAACCCGGCAAGTGGCGGTCGTGTGCACGGTGGTGGGAAGAAAGTGGATACAAAGCCACTAATTGCCGAGCACGTCAGTCAGGCAGTCAGAGGAGCTCATCGAGCGACAAAAAAATAAGCCTCGGGGAGCAGCGGGCTGATTAGCAGCAGCAGCAGCAGCAGCAGCATGGGCGAAGCCAGACACGTGTTGGCAGCGCTAGCGCTTGGCGACTAATTTGAACTCAATTATATTACAAAGATAAGAACACGACAACGCACAGCCGTCGGCTCTACGGTCCAACATCACAGACAACTTCAACGGCTTTGGCTTTCACTCAGCAACTCGCGACTTATACTTACGTCCTTAAATTAGTAAAATAAATTAACGAGTTTAACTTATATGAATTTGCTAGTTGGAATATTAAACCACTGAATTAATACGCGAAATGAAAAACAATCTCTATACTTATGTAAAAAAATCAGCCAGTAATCGAAGGCTATGCTAACAACGGTATGAACTTTACGTTTATTGTTTATAGTCAGCGGAGTCAGTCGGATAAAGGGCGGGGTCTTCAGTAGGTGAAGGGAAGGAAATTAGTTGCTTTTATATAACGCTCTACGGTACACACACTGGCGACGCCACTAGGCTACTACAGCAGCAGCTGCAGCAGCAGAATTAAGAAGGCGGAGATGAAGACGGAAATGACGTGTGCGCACGCGCAGAGCAGGTAGCCAATCACAGCATGACGTCACTCACAGCAGACAGGTGCCATCAAGGTATAGCTGAGGCGACGACTAGGTGAACAAAAGACATCTCTTCCTGGGCGCCGATCTCTACGGAACACGGAAACCTGGGGACAGATCCCCCAATATTTGGACTGGGGGACATTATCACGAATGCCCGCTCCCCAATACTTGAGAAGTAATAGCAGTAACTTACGAATAACGCATCCATGCAGCATTTTAATCACTGAATTGTCGTGAAGAATCATTAATTTTAAGGCTAAAATGCACATAACTCAATTTTGGCTGGGGCTCAAAGTTTCCTCAGACTCAGTAGCTGGATTTCATAGAGGCCATTCAAAAAAAGAGAAAGAAAGGAAATGAACGGAAGAGGAAAGAAAAGAAGACAGAGATGGAAAAATAAAAAGAAAGAAAAACGGAAAGGGTAGAGAACAATGGGAAAATTCACCACTGTATGTTTCCCCCAAACCACGAAGAGAGCGACGACTAGACTAACAAGACCCAACTACGTGGACGGTCGGCTGAGCGTATGAACACAGGCGACAATCGACCCCTTCCCAGCCGAAACAAAACTTCAAAAAGTAGGGGCCGATGCCTCCAAACAAGCGTCTGATGTTTGAATATTTTTGCAACGGTAGAATGAGAAGCCAATTTTTGCATCTACATGTACGTGTCTGCAGTGTTTAACAGGGTGCCCACAGTTTGGGAAGAAAAAAATTCAAGGACTTTTCAAGGACCTTAAACTCACTTTTCCAGACCTATTGCGTCGACGTTTCTGCCAAGTTACAGAGGTTTTAGTTATGACAATTTTAGAGAGTTTGCAATGTTTTGGCGTCAAAAGGAAACCATCAGGCAGCACAAAAAAATAAAATTTCTAACCTGAATATTTTCGACGTACGAATAAAGTGCAAAATTTTAATGCTAGGTATCAATGATTACTGTACTTAGATTCAAGGCTTTCAAGGACGTTTTACATCAAATTCCAAAACTTTCAAGGACCTATTCCATTTTCAAGGACTTTTCAGGCCCTGGAAAAATGAGCATTTTTTTCAAGGACTTTCAAGAACTTTCAAGGCCCTGTGGCCACCCTGGTTTAAATTGTGAAAAATTAGCTTTTCAACGGTTGGAGCCTGACCAAAAATTGTGATGTAAATTTTATGTATATAACTGACCCCCAGTACATAATTTGACAGTGTTGGGGGGTGGTTGAGAAAACAGTTGGGTGGGTTTAACCACCCCCCCCCAATACCCGGCAGTTCAAACACTGGGTGTCTAGTTCGACATTAGCGCAATTCGCCATTTTATGCGGCAAAAGTAAGAATGCAAGTAACAGCTCGCCAAAATACTCCTTCAAAATTCTCCACCCCGTTTGACGCCTGCGGCGTCTCGATTTCGGCGCCGTCTTCGCCACCCCGCCCCATCTAATATTGACGACAAATTGTCGCCTGAACGCGGTAAAAACACGGGTAAGCAATGAATAAATGACAGTCGGATTAACCCGTGAGCGCATCTCAATCCACTCAGCGGCGTCATCGCGTCTCCATGGCAACGCATCACTCAGCCGCTGAAGCTTAGTCATCATCCACTCACATGAACTCATAGCGCACCTGCTCCAACATTTGATCCATCTGATGATGTTTTTTCGTTAAAAACTGAAATGTTATCCTGGATCGATTCAATTGAAAATGACGTTCGCCAATTTTAATTTAGTAAATACTTGGTTTAAATTCCATTTTTATTGATAATTTTTTATTTACTGGCAACATTTCCAGCTATGACGAAACGTAATTTTTATACTATCTCTATAGTCTGAAGGCTGAATAGCAGGGTTGTACGACTAATTATGAGTTGAATGCGTCTAAAATGTCTCAGTCACTATAGGATCTGGCTTTCTTCTGCTGTTTTTTTTTCTTATAAATAGTCTGCGAGATAAAACAAGGCAAATCCCACTGATAAAAGTATACACTGAGCGTACGGCTGACCTCGAGCGCATCCTGCGTGTCCTCGACGAAGTAGACCCTGAGGTTGAAGTCCACTGAGGTAGGAAGCTGCGGTGCGAAGGCAGCAAGACGAAGGATCTTGACTGCTCGACTGGACGCAGTGCGAGGCTCGCCCGTCAACGTGTAGGCGGCCAGACTGTCAGTGATGACGTGACATTCACTGGCGTCCATCTGTACGTAGACGGCAGTGTTGATCGTCTCACGACCCAACTCGCACACCGCCTGCAGCATGCGTCACATTATATCACTAAAGGTAAAAAGGTAAAGGTCGTCAATTTATATAGCGCATCGTCGCGAGTATGCGCACGCTTCTAATGCGCTTTCGTCACTAACTAGAGCCGCCTGCCGCACGGCCACCGTCTGCAGCCTGCAGACATAGGCTGGCGCAGCGGCCGGCTAGGCAATCCCAGTCACGGAGGGTAGAAGGCTGAGTCGACCTAGTTGGCAGGCTTCGCACCGAGATGGTTTACCTGCTTGCAGGCAGTCACCCATCGCAGTACTAACCGGGCCCGGCGTAGAGTAACTTCGTTTCAGCCGAAACGCGTTACCAACTACGCCACGCCACCAACTGCCTATGATTTGAAAATCTCTTTAATTCTCTTATTTCATTACCTACTACAGGTACATCCTCCTGTCTCATCTCCAATATGTAAACTATATACCGATAAGTGAATATGATAATTGTTAAATTAACAACGGACATGTCGCTGCAAGCAAAATGTCATCTGATGACAAACGTTGCGCTGCATGTAACTCGATTACCGTCGGCCGAAACTTAAGTTACTGTGGAGAGAAATGCAAGCTGAACAAATTGAGTCAGCAAAGCATAGCACGCAACAGCGACACACTAAACGACCGACGACGAACAATGCAACACCAATCTTATCTCAATTGAATGTAACTTTACGTGTCGTCCTACCGACGACATGGCATTCATTAGTGGTGTCAGTTTTTTTCTGAATCACAGCACGAAAATTACCACTTATCAGAAGTTTATACAGGTTGAATGACGTCATCGAGCGTGGGTGATGATGTACTGGTGTTGTGGCGGACAAATAGCCAAAGTGATCCAAAAAACAAAATATACAGAGCATGTGCTTAGCTGTTGCAAACAACACTTTGCAGACGCACACAAATCGCTGCGCCAGCCTGTGTCTGCAGGCTGCACACGGTGGCCGTGCGGCAGGCGGCTCTGGTTAGTGACGAAAGCGCATTAGAGGCGTGTTTGCGACGATGCGCTATTTGTGCGCCCTGATTCTTTCTGAGACTTTGGCGCTTTACAAATCATTTACTTACTTACTTACTTACTTAATTGACGACCTTCACCTTTTACCTTTTACAAATCAACTTTGACTGGTTAGTGACTTATATCCATACACAGTGACCCTGTACAATGGGACAACCAGACCTCCTGACCCCCAAATTTGGCGGTGGCACCGTCGACATGAGTAAGCAGACGAATCTACAAGTATAAGTAAGTAAGTAAGTAAGCGTAAGCGGACGTACATGCCACGCTGGCGGCTGGTCAAAGGCTGAGTGACTGCTGAACAGAGACAGAGACCATTGGCCGTGCTTGACGCTGGCACAGTGAGGGAACGACAGGATGATTGGCTTGTCAAGACGCACTGAGGGAGGACCACACATGAGCACCGCGCTCAGCACCGTCTGAACGTCTACAGACCCACGACACGACCGCACACATACAGATAGACCACACACGTAGACAGCTCGTCCATCAAAAAATAGTCGCCAATTTGCTATATTTTAGCTGTAGCGTTTTTTAGTTGTTAAGCGCTGCCGTTCAGGACTGTAGGACGCGCTATACAAATTTCTTCGATTGATTGATTGATGATTGATTCGTGATTATTCTCTAACGGAGCAGCCCAGCTACCTATCTATGCGTGTCCGACACAAATTATCAAAGAATATTATTAAAACCGGTTCACATTGAAAAGTGCATAATAATTACTAATAAAAAGTTCTAGTAACACAGTCTCGACATAAATGGTTCTTGTAAGGTTCCATTCGGAAAGGTAAGTAACATAAATTTTATGCTGCAATCATTATGATTGACAAGCTGTAGTATATTACTCACTACGATAATGATGTATAGGCCGATCAGCTGTCAAGTTACATAGGGCTAATCACAGGCAGTTTTCTATTGTGATTAACTAGTATATTTCGTTTTGTTGCAAACCTGTGAGTTTTGGTCGATCTTTATCGTCTCTGAGCACAGCCAGGTAAATATCAACAGTTTCATCTTGTCTGACAGCACCCTCAGGTATTGTCATACTGACACCTGCAACATCGTTCAGTAAGTAAATGCATACAGTACACAACGGAGGACACATAGCTCACGAATACCAACTCTAGAAAAATAAACTCACAAAATACCCTCCGAAACACTGACTACAATACACGTCAAACTAATTTACGCCTACACACAGGCTTCACGTTTAGTCTTTTCTCAAGACTCAACAATTAATAGACATCTTCAATTATCGAATTATATTATATTAACTTAGCAATCTTTGACTTGCACCTGCAAAATGATCTGTAACCAGGTTAATAATGAATAAAATATTTTTCGCTAGCAAGCGTTATTACACAATTTGCACTCCGTCTCCAAAAAAACTTCCCAAATTGCAAATTTTCCAGTGTCTAAAAATTGTGTCAGTAAAAGGATTTAGAAAATCGTTCCATAGCTGGCGAAGATGTGGACAATGACAACATGGAAAGTATTTTTTTTTTGGGGGGGGGACACATGCAGTGTGGCCTATAACTCAGTCGCTATTCAACTGACCCGAGCCAGGCAGCGTGATTCGTCCGCCGGCCGAAGTGACGGTGGACCAGACCAGGGCGTCGTTGTCAGGGAGACTGTCGCTAGGCAACGACGCGGCGGCGTGGTCACGTGACCTGTGAGAGCCCCGGCCGCGCTGCCTCACGCTCCTGCCATCAGTGCGGGTGTGCTGGTGGTCTGCGGCTGGACCGGCGGTAGAGTGCAGCGGCAGGAGACGCTGAGTACTGGTGATGCTGTCACGGGCGGCACGGTCCGAGTCCGACACGCTGCTGTTAGGACTGTCCGAAGCACTGCGGTCGATGTCATGCACTGGACTCTGAGACATGGACATCATCATCGCCGTCTTGGTCAGATCGGGACCCAGACACATCTCACCCCCTGTCGACAACATAAGGCTGGATGAGCGAGTAGTTTCTTACCGACGCATCAGCACAAAATAGGCCATTCGGTGCCATAGCCAAAAGCAGTTAGAAACATGTTAACGCGTGTGTCAAAAAACGACAAAAACTTACAGAACAGCCACCAGTACAGACGTGAATACACCAGCGGAAGTCGTACCGTATAGGTTTAAAAATTTGCGGGGGCGAACAAAAAAGTGAAGTTTTCCGATAGACAGCGGCAAATTTTCAACCGAGATTTTTGCGCTGCCGAAATTTCAGTCTTGCGCCTGCATTCCCCCCTACCCAAATAGGGAATTTCCAGGACCCAGAGACATTTCATCACCAGGCAATACAGTAGGCCTATACACAGTACCGTAAGCTTACGATGCTGCCCTCAGGGCCCCGAGATTCATGAAGTGAAAGTCACTGAACAACTGGATCACGGATAGTGATTGAGATTCTGTAACTGCCGCCCACGTCCATTTCGTGCTACAAATGAGCAGCTTGTTTCACAGAGAAGTTCAAAATAATTTCTACCACCAGAAACGCTCTTTTAGCACCCAAACGCACAACATTTCATTGTTTCTATACGAGATCACTGCATTGCAGTTCATGCATTATCTGTCGTGACTCGTTGTTTTAAAGACTCTGCTCAAAGTGGCGTCACGGGGTGACGTAAACAGCAGAATGCGATAAAAGTTATAAATACGCACCGTGAGTCAAACCGACAGACGGCTTGTTAGCCAGACCTGACAAGCAGACAGAACACAATCGTAGTCAGTCCCAGTGTCACTGATCACTCCAGTGACGTCCACTCTATACGCTGTCATCAAGACAAACAGAACGCTATTAGACAGACAAGACGAGGACGCCATGACAGCACTGTGGGTTTACCACCGGCGCAGCGGGGATCAACCCTCATGTTAGGAATGTGACAAATTGGAGCCAGTGAGCGTGACCGCTGCTATACTGTGTTATCTGACTACGACAGGAACTCGGCTCTGACATACGAGTTATTTACATGTACTTATCTTGTGATCAGCCTTTAACCATTGGATGGCATCTGTCTACAGGGTGGTCACAGTTTGGGAAGAAAAAAATTTTCGTTTCTGCCAAATTACAGAGGTTTTTGTTGTGACAATTTTAGAGAGTATGCAATGTTTTGGCATCAAAAGAAAACCATTAGGCAGCACAAAAAATAAGTAAGTAAAATGTTGTGTACTGGATATTTTTGATGTACGAATTAAAATTTTAATGCTAGGTATCAATGATTACTGTACTTAGATTCAAGGACTTTCAAGGACCTTTTACATCAAATTCCAAAACTTTCAAGGACCTATTCCATTTTCAAGGACTTTCAAGGCCCTGTGGCCACCCTGTGTCTAACGGCATCGCTGCAACCCATTCTGTCTACTGCGACACATTCATGGTCTGTCGTCTGTTGTCGTCTAACGCCTAAATCGAAACCATTTGACAGATTTAGATGCCATTTGGCAGGTACACCTAAAAGTCCATTCACACATTTTGTTAGACAGGGGTCTCTGTCCTCCAAGGAAAAGAGAAGATTGTGTGGGTCTAACCGCCAGCCATAACTTGCAACTGCCTATTTAGCTGATAGCAGCACCAATCAGTGATTCCGCCTCTTACGAAATTATTTCGACTTGTTCATCTCCTCTCATACTGGCTGAATCAACCAATAACAGGAAACGCGATTACCGTTGCACAGATGAAAAGCAAGATCCCAGTCCGCCACATTTACTGAAAGATACCAGCACTCCATCACTCAATCTCAAGTCACAGAGCTCAGGCCATCTGGTGGTGTTGTTGATAGGAACCGTTAGACAGACAGACAGACAGGTACTAGACAGGTAGCTGAGTGATCGCTGGCAGGGCATCGTTGCTAGGCGAGCAATGCTGACAATGTAAATCAACCAACGACCCTGGCACGCAGATACGCCAGGAACAGACTACGCTATTGAGTATTGAGTGAATGAGGGATTTTTAACGGCAAATCGGCATATACACTGTGTCTCAAAAAAAACATCCACGACATTTTCGACTGTAACTTGAAAACCAATTATTATCAGATTTTGATAATTTTTTGTAGGAATATTTCTGACACAACTTGCCATCAAATGACCATTTGGTTTCCCACCTCACCCAACGTTTGTTTCTGCACTACCTGGGAAAACACAACCAGGGAAATATTACTTTTTATCCAATGTGATATGATTGTTTAATTAACATAACGTGTAAAAACGCACTTTGTTTGCATTTCTGACACTTTGGCTGACATTTCATCCAGTTGTTCAGTTTTCAACTGCCTGTAGTAAAATTGCTTATTGTGTTGGCCTGCTATGCGAACACAGGCATTCAACTCCAGTAAAACCAGTATAGCATAAGCGCATTCGAGGTTACTTTTTAGCTGTACACACTTCATAAATTTACATACGTTTTACTTTCATATTGTGCGCGTAAATTTGTCGCTGTTTACTACAGGACCACAGGAAGTAAGTAAGTAAGTAAGTAGAAGCAGCTGACCGATGAAGTGTGGCACACGACGTCGAAGCAGACAGACGACGAAGACGACGATGACGACAAAAACAAGCAGAGCAACAGCCAGACCGGCGTACATTGCCGCATTGCCAGCGTCCGCTTGCGTCACTGCACAAACAGTTCACAGTCAGCTCATTCGTGTTCAACTTTCTCAATCGTTCCATTTTCGTTCTTCAATAATTGTGGGGCAAGCGGGCCTTTCCAACCGGACCAGACCGAACCACCAATATAGTACTGGACATAAATGAGTTTAATGTCTCAGTTGTATTTGGTTGGTTCTTCAAATATGTAGGGGTGATGGCGGGGGCTGTTATTCACAATCAAATGTTGAGACGTTGATTGTCACCTAGATTCTAGCAGAACTGCATCAGCATTCAGCATGTAAATTTGCAATTTCTTACACCTTAGCAAAAAATCTGAATTCAAAGTGACAGTATATCAGCTACACCTCACCGGGACTCCATTTCTGGACCTGTTGGGAGACGTATAATCCATCCCCACACTCCTAAATAACACTCCTTTCCCCAAAAAAAGAGTTCACCAGAGATACACAATAATGTCGTCTTTGATCCAGAGAACTTGAATTTTAAAACGTGGCAAAACAGAAGACAGACGGAAAACAAACAGTTTCTCGTCAGCATGACAGTCTCCCACTCACCGCTGAAGCCGCTTCTTGAAACTCCAACGCCATCTGCACGAGACACGCAGATGAACAATGTCAAATTAATGAAAATTATTAGTTCAGACTGTCGCAACACCAACACATGATGGACCGGGAATTCTTGTATATGAATACAGGAAAACATTATTCGAATGGACTTGGATTTAGGTTGTTATAGGCGAGTGGTGAATGTCTGCAGTGCAGAGAGTATATAACCAACTTCAAGACCTATTGAGCCTTCCCCTTCCGTCTCTCCGCCTGGCTAAGGTTAAGGCGTGGCACATTCACCTGTGTGATGACGATCTCATAATGGCAGGTGACGCCCTGTAGCTCTTAGATTCATTAATACACATTACACTCCATTTAGCATATTTATAACTCTAGCTTAAAGTGTGGTATATACCTCGGCAGAGTCCTCCAGTACAGTTGCCAGTGTTAAGGTCAGTGCCGGGACAGTATCGTCCATGATGTTGCGGCTCTGGATTGTCACAAGTCCTTCGACGATGACGCCGACAGTCGGCACCACACTCGGACCATGAGGCCCACACCGACCAGCCGCCGTCCACTGCATGTCAGCACAACATCATTATTGAACGCTGGCCTGCGACTTAAACAAGAAGGTGCGGCCGTTGAGGGGCCGCCCGCTATGGGGCCGTCCTTGCAGTTGAGTACGTGCGTGCTGTTTTGGGGCTTTCTAGGTCTGTGCAAGGCGGCAAGGGATCCTTACGCCACTTGC
>Ga0056128_1009561_pt1 | contig 12164 bp, 6 predicted proteins | sample WorMetLIZISLAND2_FD_71113 | JGI IMG/M metagenome (GOLD analysis project Ga0056128, IMG submission 71113) | Marine gutless worms symbiont microbial communities from Max Planck institute for Marine Microbiology, Germany - Olavius geniculatus... ...
GGAAGCTGTGAGCGGAGCAAGAAGATTGCTGTACATAGCTCGTGGCACGTAATCGATAGAATTCAACTGCATCGGTCACTCTCACCGTACGTGTACACGGTCGCTATTCAGCCAGTCACTGTTTGCTACCGTGTGACAGACAGTTCGTACAGATCTACATGTCTGTCAGCCTCCTCAGTCGCTCCACAGACTGTCAGTCTACGATCGCTTTATATCACTGCTACTGCAGCTGGTCTATCAGCACGAAATTTCAACCAAATCCCAATTCTAACCACAACCCAACTTCGATTTCGTGAATGAAAGCACAAAGTGCACGTCGTATATCAGATTTAAAATCGAATTTTTGCGCTTCCTCAAATTGCACGTGTTTGCCAACTTAACTTCATTATGCAAATTTTAATTATAGGCTTATATACTGCAGTTACGATTATATTTTATACGATATTTTCAACATTTTGTGCGACAAATATTGGCTCACGTTTCTAATTCTTAATCTGTTTGATCAAGGAAGTAAAATATTGTAAGCTTTTTTCATTGTTTAAAAAACGACAAAAAATCGAAATATTTCACTGAGTCGGCTCGTTTCTTATTGTTGTAATGTTGTCAGACACAAGACAAAAAAACCGCCAGATTGGCATGAGAAAACACGAACAAAATGTCGCGTACAAAAGCAATCATCGAAGCAACAACATAGCAGTAATAAAATATTATTCATATTATTGCTTTTCATGTTATCGTCTGTTTTTACGAGCCAAGCAAACCGCTAGCATAAATATTCATAGCCAAAACAAAATTAAGAGCTATATATCAGTGGGGGACATGAGTTCCTGATATTTATACATTAGTTGGATTACCTTGTACATGACATTGTGTGTTTTCTTTCTGCTTTGTCTCTAATTGCTGTTTGTGTTGTTGTATTTTCTGTCCTTTGTCTGTTTTGCTGTCACAAGTTGACGAATAAAGGTTTATATACAGTATGTAACAATATTTCGAAAAAGTAATATGCCGTGCAGGTTAAGTTGAAAACCGAACAGTTTTGCAGAAATTAGTTTTTTTGACAATTTTATTTAACTCCGTCATAAAAAAACTTGGTAATTAAAAACATAGTTGTTTAAAAAATAAAATTTGTCATGCAAACAGAGTGCAATTTTGTCACTATATATATCTCACAATGTCAATAAAACACGGTAACTTATCTACATTGGGTGTTGACTTATGAATGTCATCTGACAATTATTTTCTGACAAAAGTTAAAAAGTTAAAAGTTAAAGTTAAAAAAAAGTTTTAAGTTTCAAACAACTGAGCTGACAAGCCACGATTGCCCCACTGTCAACGACCTGCCATTTCAATTACGCAATTGAACCCGTTTTTTTTCTACACGTCTAGAATCTAAACGTTCCTAATATCAATGTCGACGTCATATCTGTTCTCCTGCGCTGATCAAAGTACCTCGTAAATTGCGGTCCGCGCGCTCGACGCCTTTGCCGCGCCAGAGATGGTCGGGCAATAAGAGTTGGTCGGGTTATATCCGTCCGCCACACGCGCGTTTAGTTCAGAGATCTAGTCGATTGGCGGCCCAGTAATTACCCGATGTAGGTTGTGCGATAGCAACCGAACGATGCGGCCGGTAAATCTATATTTGCCGGTATCGACAATGGCGGACAATTTGCCACAAATCACGCGCAGATCCACGCCGTCCCACGAGACTCGTCAGCCGACGCCTTCAGACTGTTTACGACAGGGAGGAAATGTCCACCCTGCAGTGCCTGCTCCGCTCGGCGTCTAACGAAGTTTGTCTCCGAGTCCGACGTAGTAGAGCCAGTGGTAGATACAGCGACCGAGAGTGCACTGGTGGCGAAGAGAAAGTGGTGACTCGGAAGGAAGGACGGAAATCATTCGGATTGACGCCGTGACAAAATCAGCTGATCTCAGCGCTGAAGAAATAAGTTCAAATTACCCACGCCCTCCCACCACATGAGCCAAAAGACGTAGAAGTGACAACTGAAGAAAGATTATTATTATTTTTATTATTATGCACGAAAATTATTACCGTGGCATTTAGTCTAAGTAGACTTCAAGGACACGTAACATAATTACACTGCGCTGGCACGGACTTAGGCCCCTACAGCATTCTCGTCGCAAGTTTTCTTACATCGCTCAGTAAAGAAGTGGTAATAGACCTATCAATCGACCTGCCAATTTTTACCAAGTGCTTTTGTCTGTTATTGCTCAGTGACGCTAGTTGCTATGGACACCTTAATCGTCTGTTACCACTTCCTACTTACTTTCATTCGGTCCTGACTGTAAACCTTTTTTTTCAGAATTCGCTGCACTCTGATTTGTACTTTTTTTCCATCACAATAAATCAGGTCACGTCGCAAGCCGTGATTGCGAAATACGAGTATATGCCTCATTTTCGATCTTCCATGAAACATCGTTGAAGTAGATTAAACCGTGTTAAGTCTTGACGGATAGAATACAGTAGTTGCGAACAACTAAAAACGTACTTGCATTGTTACCTAGTAGGCCTATACTGCGGCGGTCAAGTACAAATTATTCTCTGTTGGTGCGCAGTATTTGTCCACACCAGCCGTTAATAATTGCCGGTGCATTCCAACACGACGAGCGCCACTCACTCAGTGCGTCACTGAATGGTGACTTCGCGTGCCGCCGACATGTAGAAAGATTAATGACATCGTCTTGTCTCATTGCTTGCCTGCAACATACTTCCAATAGAACTTAAGCACTTATTTCTGGACGTGATGGACTTTGATACTTTAAGCATTTTTATTTTAACCATTACGATATCGGTACGATACAATGTGAATGTGCGCTCAGAAACTGACAACACAAACTGCCAGTTTAATTTACCACATAAACTAAATAGAACTAAAGTGTTTTAAATAAAAATATAATAAAATAAAACTAAAATAAAAATACGTATTGTAAAACGTGTAATATATAGAAACTGCCTACGATCAGAAAACTCAAAAGGACAAAGCTCACTAAACTTTCAGTGCGTCATCGGTCTTCTGGTAGAAGGCACATTTCGTATATCGTATAGCGTCATATCATAGTATTAAATCGTTAGTCGAAATAATTACTAATTAGTCGGATAATTCACTCAGCTTGCAACATTTTTTTTTACGAAATTTGACTAAAGAACAAAAGTCAACAGCTGCATGACATGATAAACCTGCATCATTGTAGCTGTAGTTTGTGGCATAAAAATGTCAATCTCCACTCTCCGCGACAACTAAAGCAAGCTGTGTAAAATACACGACAGTTTTTTTTACAACATAGTTGCTTTTGCATTACCTAACTTACCAAAGGCTTATTGTCTTAATTGCATAAAAAGTCATTGTTTAATACAATCAGTTGCATAGAATTTTAAAAGTTTATGAGAAACCGTGTGACTCTATATATGTTTATTTATTTCTTTTTGCATGTGTTGTCTGATGTTGTTAATGCTGCCATCTTTACCAAAATAGCGTGCTGAAATATTCATTAACGGAACGAAGCGCACACCTGTGGATTTACATGTGCTTAGGTGCAGAAATAACGCGTCTGTCTGAGCGTTAATTATAGACTATCTTTGCATCACCCATCCTTAGATAATCCTGTGCAGTATAAGCCGGGGTTTAACCGAGGCGCAAATGATGTGCACGCAACCAGCGTGAGCTTAGCGTATAGGTGTGTTGACGTTTGTTATTCTGCCAGCTAGATCATAGCCATAGTCCATTGTCCCGTCGTAATCCCAGTTACCTTGGAGTTTTCAACATTTTTGCTTACAGCATCGGTATAGGCCTAAAGCTAAGCTGCACAATCAGTGTTTGGTAGTTATGAACAAAAAGGCCGTGCAACAGTAAAAACACTTGACAACAATCCCGCTATGATGGATGGTCGAATGGCAGAGTTGTCGACCACAGTGGCGAGAAGAAAGTCAGATGTAATAATAATTTGTGATAAAATTTGTAGCAGATATTTATGACACGTGTGATTTGTTTGTTTGCTGTTTGTTTTCGCTAACCATCTTTTTGTTTTTTTCCTCTCCGTTGCAAAAGCTGCATGGCGCAGTGATTGAGATTTCCTATTACATCACATTACATCACATCCTATTACATGGTGTCAGCGTCCATTCCTGGAAAAGATGGCGATGCCGGCAAGTGCAGACACAATAATTATGCGACCGACCGTTTAGTTGTCTAGCGTCTCAGCTGAGCGTTGACAGTAAGTCAGGTCATTCCACAAGCTGTCATAACGCAATTATATTATGACCTCGTTTTAAAAAGTCAAAAAAAGATGAGCTCCCATACAACGTCTGTCTATGCCAAATCTTCTTTTATAATCGCACGAGCTCGCATCTTCGTACTATTCGTAGTTATCTCGTGATTGCGTCGTACATAGCCTATGATTACGGCTTTACTGAGCCCGAGGCGTCTCAAATCTGGAATCCGAGAAAGCTATCAGAGTATCTCTCTGTCCGCAGACCTTCGGTCGTTGCCTCCTCTGTTTCCGCAGCAGCAGCAGCAGCAGCAGCGCTGCACAAGTCGTGCAAACGCGCAAGTTGGTTTAACGTATATCGTCGTGATCTGACCGATGGCGTCATGCACCGGACAGGACTAGATGTGTTACGTCACCGTGCGACTCTCTAAAGATAAGCCGGTAGCCCTCTACGCAACTCTCGCCGTGATGGTTCGCCTGTAACCTACACGTCGATGTCGCTCGCTGTAAGTCGTTTAGTTTCAATGTCCTTTTTATTAGCCGTGTATCGTTGTTTTATTCGTCAATTTCATGTTTTTTCCGTGGGGCAGACTAACCCGGCCACTTGTCAGGTACGCGTTAAAAATTGCGCCACGGAAAAACGTGAAATGAAGCAACTTTGCGCTTAATTTCAAATCTCTGCATTTACGTCCGATATAACTTTCAATCAAAAAATTGGTATACACAGTGGTGGATCCAAGGAGAGGAGAGGCGGGGTGAGGCAACCGCCCCTTCCCTTATTGACTGGATGCATCTTAAAACATGTAAAAATTTTGCACGAAAATGCAGTACTTTTGCATAAATTTTTCACAAATTTTCTCGGAAGGTGGCACAGCCAACTCCCCAGACCGTACCCCCTACCCTTTCGCTCCCTCTTTCGAATTTCTGGATCGGCCAATGGGTATGCCCTGGCAGTTGGCCATAAAATTTGTGAGGATAGAAACGAGTGCAGCGAGCGCAGCAAACAAGAATTTTTGATATAATTTTTCCCTGCTTTTCATGGAAGTAAGGGCCACCACGTTGTTTAAACATTGTCGTCTAATGTCGCTTTTAATCGCGACAGCAATGCTATAAGCGTGTCTTACGTAGCTATCACAGAGGTGTTCGTCTGTCGATCTGACACACTGCTGTACTGTGTCAAAAAGACACGAGCTAAAATAACGAAGCCTGTGCTACAGTCTACCACAAAGGCTTTAGTTTTTTTGCAGCACAATTTCGTGCCGCTGGGATAAGGGATTGCTCTCGAACGAGGGGTACTACCTTCTTTAAAAGTCGTTATTGCACCGCTATTGGCTTGTCTATTGGTTACCGACAAGTAGAGACTTGCTTCTTATCATAACAAGCATTGGCGACAAGCTTTCCGAGGGGTATTAACATCGGTAACCTTGATCCACTTTGAATTGTCAAAATACGAAGTTTTAGTGATTTTTTTGCGATTTTTAGCTGCGGCACGCATTTCAAGAGTGACTTGCGGCGAAATGGTTTGTCAAACTTTAAAGACAACCTACATATAAAATTTTTAGCACTAAACGTCAATTTTAGCAGTTTAAATTTTGCTATTCCTTAGATTTAAGGAGTTTTTCGTACAACGGCGTTAAATATGGCTACTTTTTCAAAATATGCGATTTCTGCTAATATTCACTAATTTCGCTCACATTACTTGTTATACATGTGGACGATTACCCCACTGTCATGATAGCATAAGAAGTTTATCATACCGGTACCACTTTTTCTGCCACTTTTTACTTTTTTCCAAGAGCTAGGACAAGTTGTGTGCTCGTCCGCGGACGCCCATTACTCTCGCGATACAACCCTGGTCAATCGTACGAGTGCAGGACATCGCAACAAAAGTGTCGTAATCGCAATAACGGTCGTTCGTGTTTACAACAGTTTCGTATATAGTCTCATTGGCGTCGTTAGTGAATAATGCATTGTCTGCGACCAACGAAATAATCCCCCATCAGATGACAGAGAACGACAACGTGCAAAGTATTTTACTGCACGAAGATGCTATGCTACGATATGGAATTCTTAAGCCCGTTGACAATAACGGGCTACACTTATATATATATTTATCGTTCTTCGCAGCAGTTATCCACAGCGACCGTATCATAAAAATTGTAACAGGAATTGTTGCAATACATTTGCAATAGAGCGCTACTTAACCGCAAGATTTATGCATGCCATCGCTTAATAATCGTATTTACACACACACGTGCTTACTGCTACATTATCTTACGTACATATCTTACATTTTAAAATGGCTATTTTGTACTGTTCCAGTAATAACTAGAAATACGTTCTGTGGAACGAGGTATCTGTCCCATAGCCACGCTATATAGCCTAGCAGCTGCGTTTCAGTGTGTGACGATTATGTGAGCCTGCAGCCAATTATGTCTTTGAATAAAAACGGTTGGTTGCCATGACAACAGGGGTCATTAAGGGAGAAATTTACATGACACCATTGCATAGCCCGGGCCCAAAATAGGGGGTAGGTGAGAACAGTGTGCAATTGGCTTTTGCGGAAGCCGAGTTATAATCAATTTTGTCCCGAAATTCGTTGCCATAGCAACGGGGATCGGCAGAGGAAAAATTTTAATAACACCATCGGATAGTGCGGGCCCGAAAATAGGGGGGTAGGTAAAAACAGCTAGCAATTATTTTTCACGGGGCCGAGTTATAGTCACTTTTGTCTCAAAATTTGTTGCCATAGCAACAGAGGTCGGCAGGGGGAAATTTACACAACACCATCGAATAGCCCAGGCCTGAAAATATGAAGGTAGGTACAAACAGCGCGCAATTATCTAATACAAGGACCGAGTTATACCGCTTTGAAATCTTTATTGACTGTAATGCAAAATTTTGCAACTTTTCAATGGTTGCTATGGCAACAGTGTTTAATAGGGGGTAAATTTAAATAACACCGTTAGATTGCCAGACGTCGAAAATAAAGGGGTGGGTAAACACAGCGCGCAATTATCTTTTACTGGGACCGAGTTATACCGCTTTGAAGTCCCCATAGGCCGTAATGTAAATTTTTAAAAACTAAGGGTAAAATAGAGGAAGGAGTTATCAGATTTTTATCCCAAACAAACTCGATCTTACTTTTTGGGCCCCGAATTATTGTGCAAAATTTCATCAAAATTCAATCAAAATTGCGGCCATATGAGTGTTTACAGACAGACTGACAGAATGACAGACAGACGCAAGTGACTTTATAAACTGTCCCATGCTATGTTATAGCAATGGGACAGATAATAACGATGATGATAACAGTAGTGTGCAGTATCACGTTTATACTCTAAAAATTGTTAAAATACATTAGCACACTGATAGTCATGGCGGTATAACCAATAGCAGTATTTACAACAGTTGGTGAGCAAAAAAAGTTGCAGACATTGAGGTACTGAAGTTCCAAGTTAGTTCTCTGACATATGCCGCCGGTCTCTGTATGGACCAAATTGCGCCTGTCTGGTTTGGTAACAAACAGGTCGTTCAGTAAGGTTCTAACTCGAACTCCACTTGAATTGATTTGTTGGAACAAATAAGTTGCGTTAAACAAACTTTTTCAGTGTATACTTGTTGACGTTTCGGCAACCGCTGCTACGGTGCTGCCTTCTTCGGAACGACTGTCCACCAGGTGTCGCTGCGGCAGACAGTAAGTAATCATAAACCTGTGGACGTTGATAATCCCCCTCGTCTCGTTTCATGGACTTGTCTTGTTCTTTTCTACACAACGTGATGTGAGGGCTTACACCCGAAGCACCAGTAAAGAAAATCTGCCGCAACAGAGCAAAACAAGTCTGCAGTCACAGACCACGCCATTTCTCTCAACAACGTCATAAACTGGGACCATGCCAAGGTGATCGACAGAGAAAGCAGTAGGATGTAACAATGGACCAGGACGCGATACATATTAGAAAAGAACAAAAAAGTCGATGAACCAAGACGAGGGGTCCTATCAACTTTCACACGTCTATGATTACTTACTGTTCGCCGCAGCGATACCTGGTGGACAGTCATTTCGAACAAGGCAGCAGCGGTCGCCGAAACGTTAACAATTATTCATTTAAAAGGTTGTTTTCGATCAATTTATGTAACTTATTGAGTTATCGTTTCATAGTGTAAAACAACTTTACAACGAATCGAAAGTCTGCAGCAAACCCACAAGATGTACATCAAATGCGAATTAAAAGTCAGAGACAAATCCACCGAATCTTGACACTGCACAGCTTGTTGTACGACTTGTTGTCCAAGAAGTTTCCAGCAAATCGACTCAAGTGGAGTTTAGTCCTGAGCACAATAGACCAGGCTGTTCATGATGCGGAACACGTAGAAATAATTTGTCATAAGCGTCATCAGCAGCGAGCTGTGATATCGGCAGCCGGTCAGCTTATAGCTCGCGGAACCACAACGGATACTTCGCACAATGAACGACAGATTCAATTTGTTGCCGCGAAGCCACACACAATGCCAAGCGAGCGCTATACACGCATAGAATAGCTGCTTTGCGGTGACAACCGCAGCTTTGCACCGCCACCTCGCACGTCAATGGACAGCACGTTAGACGGACATCATGCACAGTGACTGGCCGATGCTGGCGACAGTGAATTTTGGCCGAATTAGACAGCGAAATGCTCCAGCGACAAAAGCTCTAAAATTTAAAAAATATAAATGAGGAACTTATAGAGGAGTAAAAAAGTGAGTAGTAAAACGTTAATTTGTATAGCGCATCAACGTAATCGTAAAGAATTGATAGTTTTCGGCAAAATGGCAAAATTTTTATGCTAATTATGGCATTTAATTAGAATTTGGCAAGAAAATAACGAGTTTTAGAACAAATGTTTTATGGGCACTGTGGTCCGTATGAGGCAGACTACCACTCTTACGTTGGTATAACAAAATTTTACCTAAGGGCAAAATTTAGTACGCAGGTTGTCTTAGTCTATTTTTAGCCATGCTGTAGGGTAAATTTGCCAACAATTTACCCAAACCTTCTATTTTGGAGGTTACGGTCGTTTAAGGTCATTGATGTTGGTACACCCGAAAAGCTTGTCAGCAGTGTTTGTTACAGACTAAACGGTAGTTCAAGCCCTGTGTTAACGGCGACTAGGTGAATTGAAGAAAAAAAGGTATACAATGTGTATATACACTGTGTCCGGTAAAAAACTGACCCCTGGACATCGTGCAATAAAAATGTCAAATCTGAACAAATTTAAATAAAAACTTTAAATAATTTTCTGAAGCGATTACTGAATTTCGTTGAAAAATATTATTTTTTGCCAAAAATTATTAAATGTCGAATATCGATAACAAAATATCTTCGTTACCAATATGGCGTTACAAACTGCAGTCGCTCAAGCGGAAGTGCGTTTGTTGATACAGACGATATTATTCAGCAGCACATTGACACGCAGTCAGTGTGATGCGGGCAATATCACTTTTTGTAATTTTTGCTGTTTTCGATCTGCTAGTCCTTAGGTTTAAATGTTGCCGTTAACAAGTGTATAAAATGATGTTTTGTACTTTTATTACATAGATGTAAAAACATTTTTTATGTTTTTTAAATAAAAGTTTAAAAACATGTTTTTAAATGTTTTTTTTCTAATTTTTTTATTTTTGACATTTTTTTTGTTTGTTTTTTTAATTTTTAGTGTTTTTGAGCTTTTTAATGTCGTGTTTTTTGTTCTTGTTAGAACATAAACGTACAAAATTACAAATATGATTTATTTTTTTGGGCAAATTGCGTTCAACTGTTTTTGATCTGTACATTCAATACATTCGTGTTTTTAGTATTTACAAATGGTAGGTTTTGTTTTTAATTATCTGAGTTAGATATTCTTTGCGTGTATAATAGAGAAAAAAAGTAGCGACTGGAAACATCTGCAGTTTAATGTTTTTGTGCATGTTTTTATAATGTTTTTAAATAAAAGTTTTAAAAACATGTTGTTTATGTTTTTTTATATATTTGCAAATCAATGTTTTCACATCTATGATTTATTATGATCAAGAGCGAGTATGTGTTTAAGCTTATCTGCAACCATTTTCATGCTAGACGTGTCAATAGTGTTAGTGAACCAACGTTATTGTTTTTATCGAAAATGAAAAAATCGTAGTTGAAAACACTGTTTCCGCTTGTCGATTGCTGAGATATTCGCGATCAAAGTTTAGATTTGTCCTTAATCTAGGACACTGCATTGATAACTCATGAATCGATGCACTTAGCTTGATGACATCAACATGGACTATGCCAACGTTTACAAACCTACTAAATATCATAAGTCTAATGTCAAAGTCACGTGGTCTTTTGTATTTTGGTGTGCATGATACTTCGACTACCGCGGGCAGTACTTAGTTTTGAACAAGGCTTTGACAGTCTAGTTGGGATTAATATCTCGATGGTTGCGAGTCTATCGGAAATATTTTATTTGACCGCATTGCAATTTGTCTTCATTAGTGCTGACGGCTGCCGGACTTTGGTCCAAGTTCCGGAGTCCATATTTTTCGGTGCCGTTAATCTGCGTTTATCGCAAGCGACAGAACCCTTCTAATTACTGCCACGATAGCTCGCCTAACACAATCAAACGATAATATAGTGGCTGTCGTCTCTACGACGCGGTTATAATGACTAAACTGCCGCACTTCGCAGTTTTGTGTGGCAGGATTGCAGTCCGAATCCAATCCTGTGTCATGGGCTCAGTTTACCGGAGGGCTGGGTTTACCACAAGGCACTGAATAAGCTAAAACTTTTAGTTGTTTACGCTTTTTGACAGCCTAAAAGACTGTGTTGCGGCTTATTCAGCTGTGAAAATTAACAAAGTTTGTACTGAATAAGCCTGAGTAAGCTGCAGCACAGTCTTTTAGGCTGTCAGAAAGCGTAAACAACTCAAAGTTTCGGTTTATTCAGTATTTTCTGGTAAACTGAACCCGCCGGTAAGCTGAGACTATGACACTGGGCACAATAAAACTGAATTATTGATAAAAACAAGATCTGAAATTTTAGGCATGTAGTTTTTGTTTTCAAATGTTGTGTTGAGCTTGTATTAATAACAACTGAGTTGCAATCCTAGCGTCACCTCTTCTGTGTTGAGAGCTGGTAACAGCGTACGAACATGGCCACTTTACGGGTCTTGCTTGTCCGTCCGTCCGTCCGTCTGTTCTTCTGTGTCGTACACGGGCTTTTAACTCGATAACAAATAAAGTTGAAAAAAACACAATAAATGTTTTTTAAGACAGGAGAAACCGGCTTGCCATTTTTTCATCTTAAAAGGTCAAAATTTAAGTTATCGAATGTCTGAAAAATTACAAAATTACGCACATTTCGCGTAGGCCTACATGTTAACTTACGACCAGCGGCAGATTTCGCGCCGGCCGGCTGGCTTACGCGCTCTGGACTGATACAATTTTCGGCAATTAGACGGACAGCTGCATACATGTCGGCACAAGGATGCCGACATTTGCGCTCACTATTTCATTGCTCACTGAATATGTTGGGAAAAAGCTATAGTAAAAGAGTTGTGTATTTATTTGTCGCTTAAAACGAGTAGAAGAGAACTTTGAGGAGAATATGATTTTTGGTGCATGAAAGTTTTCAGATTTCGGCAAAAAATCAATTGCGACTGAGATAGGCATACGTATCACAGGCGTGCGGTAGCACAGCCCTGTGTTAATGGCGACCGGCTAAGTAAAGGGAGAATGGCAAAATTCGACCCCGCGCAGATCCGAAAGCCCTCAACCGATCGACACAAAATTTGAAACAGATGATTACGTCGGCGAGACGACCCCCGTGCAAAATTTCGTGCAAATCCGTCCATTGGGGGCTTCTCGGCAAATGGGTGAAATATAACGAAAATTTTTCTAGTATATATATACCTTTTTTTGTTGACCGACCTACAGGTCAG
>Ga0056128_1009566_pt1 | contig 12160 bp, 3 predicted proteins | sample WorMetLIZISLAND2_FD_71113 | JGI IMG/M metagenome (GOLD analysis project Ga0056128, IMG submission 71113) | Marine gutless worms symbiont microbial communities from Max Planck institute for Marine Microbiology, Germany - Olavius geniculatus... ...
TTAGCGACCCCACCCAAGCGACCTTTCACACCTGCGTCACCGCTTTCATGTTTGACTTAACATATACAGCCGTTATTCTCCAAAACTTGTTGATAGTAATAAAAAATATATATTGAAAATAGGTCCGAAGTGTCCGGTTACCTCTATTAACTCGTTGGTGGTCGGGCCCGGTTACTACTTGGATGGGCGATTGACAATTGTCTCCGGACTGGTAAACCATTTCGTTGTATAAAGAGCCACCTAGGGCAACTCAGTCTCCTATCCTGTCATAGCAGTCTGGCTGTATACAACTGTTTGTACCCGTCTGCCTGGCTTTGGTTAAGGCTTTCATTGGACCTACATCTATCAGAAGCAGAACCATTCAGAGTGATGGTGTATTTCGTACTATCATGTATCATGCTGGTCAGTTTGCTCCGTGCTGGCTGAAATGATGTAATGATACATAAACGGACGGGTGTTGCTGCAGCTGCGGCCGAAATGGCCGGAGATGATGCGAGGCCACCATGGGATGTCTGACGTGATTGTTACCACCCCGCTCATCCATGGGCCGTTCCTGCCGTGTATAATCTCCAGCCGTACAGTATACATTACGTAGACAGAGCCTAAAACATATGTACTGCAGCTAAATAGCTGTATATGCGTCCAACTGTGCACGGCAATCAGCGGCAGACCAAACTCAGCATTGCGACGTGTTGCGTTTGCTGCGACCAACGCGCTTTGGTCTGTTCTGTGTACAAGGTGATAAGATAATCCGCCGCCTTTTTAGACACGCCTACACTATTTCTTTTCGTTGTACAGACCACAGGGCAATGCGCAATGCAGCGACGTGTTTGGCACCAGGTCACGGAGATAGCCAGCCAGTTACCAGCAGTTAGATGCTAGAGGCAGGTCGATGTAAACTGTATAGTAACAGTCTTGATACGCATCCCGTTGATAAACAGTGCCGAAAACGCCCGTAAGTCGTAGTTTGCCCTGCAGCTGGTTTGTTTCACGGCAACGCGCCGACTTCTTCACGTGTGCGTTCAACAGAAGGTCTTAGAAACGTAGATCAGCGTCAGCCATCACTTGCTGAATGCACCTGCGACGGCATCGCAGTAGCGGCCATAGCTTTTCGTCTAGAAAAAAATGTGGGTTGAGCGAATGCCAAGGCACTACTTCCAGGAATTCCTCATGCTCGGAGATAGCTTGACGCTCCTCTCACAGTGTCATTTTACTGTCATTGCTCGTCCTTGGTGAACAAAACCTGAAACTAGTATGCGTTGAAATCTATAGGACTTTTGAGTTTTCAGTGACGAGCCGATTTTCTTGAGCTCTGTCGCATGGGCCATTGCCACGAAATTGAAAACGGTCGCATGTATCGGGAAGCGCGTGCAGAGACGTCGGGTCATTGGGATGAATGTTTCCGCTGCGTCATCACTAACTGATGTGATGCCGTCGCAGCCGCTGCTTGCTGCTGCTGCTGCTGCTGCAGCGTTCACACGGGGAGTTGGAGTTGGTCGCATTGCCCGCCATTTAGCGCCGCTATACTTGAGAATCAGCAGGCGTGTACGGTTCTGTTTGTTTTGTGTAGAACGGACGTTGCTATTGTAAGAGGAGCACCACATATACCTGCAGAGTTTTCCGTACTTCAGCCATCGGCGCCGTTTGTCTGCTGCTTCGGAAGCCTGCAAGCTCCGAATTTTTAGGTGTTTATGAGGGCTCTATGTCTGCTTTAAATATGTTGCGTTATTTTTCGAGATTTTGGAAGCTGAGATCGCAGCTTTCCTTTCACACGAAAAGATGAAAGACCGGGCGGAATAAAGAGGGGGAAATGACTGGAAGTTCAAACACCGTAATTTTCCCGAGACAGTTCACTAGTCCGAAGGGGCTCTAGTCCAAACAGCGTGAGGGTTACGGATAGCGTTAGGAATAGTGATAAATTGCATTTTTGGCTATGCCGGTAATGGCTGATCAACTGCATATCTATGATCTGACGTTGATGGGCAGATGTCACTCATGTTCGTGTTGTTTTGTTGGCAACCGTCTGATTCGCTGTAGATGGACTGTCGGACATGGTACAGTTCTAGCACTGATGTTTACCGCTGCCACCGAGCGACTCCGTGTTTAGTTTAGTCGGTGGGCGGCGCGCGCATGCAGTGTAAACAAGATGCAGCGTGCGCACTCATCCGTCCGACAGACGTCATGAGTGGAACCAGCAGTCATCGTTGTACGGTGTACGCCGGCGAGCCTGGTACCTTAACCCCGTCTAGATTGCTAACACGTATGGGGTCCTGTATGACTGACGTTCAGTCCGTCTGCCCGCCGTGTAAAGGTGTATTTATTCGGCGGTGACACTCAGCTGGCGTGTGGTGCGGATGATATTGACGAGAGCCGATCGGAGTTGACGTCTATGCTGACAACTCCAGATGGCGCCGCCACCGACCGACCAATGCACTGTTCACTGCGCTTTATACCCCGTTTACACGATCGAGCAAACATCAATCAGGCCTGATGGAACCTCGCCCCCTGGCTCAAATGTAGGTTTAGGTTTAGCCCACAGCTGATCACGTGTTATAGGCTTTCCAATTACAACCCACCCGCCCTTCTTATTAGCATGCTAATTACCATAGCTCGTCGAGCTAGCTCGATGTTTGCTCGATCGTGTAAACGGGGTATTACTGTCGTAGTTTTTCAGCTTCTAAAGTCAGCGTGAAACGATTTACAATCATGACGTATAGTGTTTCACTCCAGACAGCAGCAGCAGTAGCAGCAGCAGCAGAAACGGGTCTCAGTAGGCCTGTTATGACGTCGGTCATGACTACTAAATCTTAATGTACTTGTCGTCCGCCACAGTTCGCTATTTCACAGATTTTCTCTCGAAAAAGCTGTCAGCCCTATAAGACAAAAAGCCCAGCTGTCGCTAGGATAGCCGACCGTACTGGTTGTCAGTGACCTTCAAGGTCATCTAAGGTCGATGATTTTCATGTTATTTGAAAACTAATATGTCATTTCCTATTAGTGATTAATAGTAATCTTGGCCGTATCTCTCACCATTTCCGAGATATGGCCAGTTTTCAATTGAATTTCTTATACTTCTTTCATTCAACCTCAAATTTGAAAATGTTTTTTTGCGATTGAGATCGCGGAAATTTTGCATGCCAAGGTTTGAGACACATGGCTAATTATTCGTATAAAACTTTTCTCTTATGACCTAACCCTTAGCCACAATACATCTGTGACAGACGACGGACGACGACGGACAGACAGACAGACAGACGACAACAGAGTGAACAGACTCGTATTATAAGCTCTGCAGCCGACACTCGGGGGTCACCTTTCATATGATTTCGAACTTGCTTGTTGAGTACTGCGTAGGTAGATACGGTTTCGTGGCCGATATCTTACTCGTTGGCCGCGTCACGACGTGGAAACTGGAAATGCGATCGGTCGAGTCAGCTGAACGCGTGAGAGTGACTGCTCTGAGATGGCGTGTAAACAACTGGCGCCTTGGTGACCGATCAGCTGAGTCTCAACAGCACTCGGCTGGCTGTCAACAACAGATCTTCACGTCACCGGCTCTTGTCTCACATCCGCTGAATCATCCACTGTCGCCGATTAACTGTTTGCCTTCGATCGTTATAATCCATTGAGATCATATACACGTTAATCTCACTGGTCTGCGCTATTGCTCGCTGTCGGAAGTGAAGCATGAAATCGTGATTTCGAATGCGAATTTGCGAATCGCGAATCGAATCGCGATGACAGACCACGCGTTGTTTGCTAGCAGTTGAGTTGAGTTTTGTCGTGGTCGTAGGTGTGAATTGGTCATATTAGATCGCATGATACATGTATACGTCGTCATTATCGTCATTATCACGGGCGTGCCTGGGCTGGAGCGTAGCCGTTTCCACGAGCTGCTGCTTCCGTCATCCTTGATGAAGACTTGATCTTGGGCGTGTCTCCACGCCGAGTGTTGAGCGGCTTGAGGTCTGCTTCCAGCAGTGGCTTCTGTCCCCCAAATCTGGAATCGAAATCGGGCGTAAGTCCCCTTCCACTTTTGGGCTCAAGCCCTCTTCCCTTTCGAGTTTTTTCTTCTCCCCGCTCTCATCTATCCGCCCCTTTCTTTTCCTCTTTTTTCTTTACTTTCTTCCTTAGACTTTGTCCCCTTTCTCTCCGGGTTCTGTCCTCCCCTTCTCGTTGCCCTGTGAAAAATAGGGGAAGTTTTTATATACACTTTTGACAAAACTTATCCTCCTCTATTTTTTATTGGGCGTAAATTGCGCCCACCACCTGATAGGAGCCCCTGGCTTCCAGAATAGACAGGTAGGACGTGCATGGAAGTTCGCGACAGTGCATCCAACCCTTAAGCAGCCCGGTTGCTGATTGAAAATGTATATAGTCGTTGCATTGCTGGTTCTTTTCTTTTCGCTTTTCTCTGACGCTAAACATCATGTGTGTAACCTGTTGACAGGCGGGTGATGTGACGTCACTGCTGGCACTGGGTGCATGGTAAGCTAACTGCAGCATCTTGCACGGCGCACGAAGTTGTGACCGATCCAGCGCTCTGACTGTCCGTGACCGATCGTCTCAGTTGATCGTTCAGTCTGCAGGACTGACCGTATATGTAATCAACGTCTTTTTATTTTTTTATTTTTTTTTATTTTTTCCACTTTTTTACGTTTTCCTAATTAAAGAAAATTTTCTCAGTGATTTTTAAAAAAAAATTAAAAACGTACATTATATTTGCACCAAGAACTTTGAGAAGCACTTTTGAAACACAGAAACGAATTAACAGGACATGATGGTGACAGTGTTTACTTAGTTAGTATAGAGATACTTGGTCTCATGACCACCAAGCATCACTATACTAATCTACCACTATTATGGCCTGTTAATTCGTTTCTGCGGTTTAAAAAGTGCGCCTGAAAGTTCTTGAGACAAATTTAATGAATGTTTTGAAAAAAATAAAAGAAAAACGTTTAGAAAAGAAAATAACGTTAAAAACGTATAAAAACGTGACATGAATAAAAAACGTACAAAAACGTTTAAACTGAAATTGAATGACGTTTTTCTCTTTCTAGTTTCAGCTATAATACATCTACAGCATTAAGCATTAGGCAAGGAATTAAGGCTAACGTTTTCTATTTTTTTCAATTTTTTAGATTTTTTTTCTGGGACGTTTTTACAGCCATGGGACTGACTGTGTGTATGCAGCGGGGCGTGATGGGCGCGGTGCGACAGTGTGGACGCCGGCCCCGGCACGATGTCATTTCTGTGTCTTGTACTCTGCGTTCTTCTGCGACACTTGCCGTCGTCTTGGTCGCCACGCTGCATCTGCTATTACCGCCGTGCTCCGCCAAACAAGGTAACGTGGACGTCTGTTATTACGCAGTTCTGTACGACGCAACGTATATGCCATATGTCTCTTATACTTAAATAACCATCAGACGTGTAGAAGTTTGCCGTAATTAGGTCGTGACTGGACAGTGAGTCAAATTATCCGCGAAATCGCGTTGAATCCGCGGATTTTTATATTCAGAATTTACTGTGTGTTATGTTGTAATAGTTACTGTCAACAACTATGATCGTATGATTTCTGATTATGCACAAATAATGCAATCACTGTGACCATATGCTACAAAATTTTGTTATTTTTTCAGACAACTTACTTTGCCATATACATTTTTCTGTTATTCTTTTACGATAAGTAATAAACCTAAGTAAGTCTGCTTTGAGTAAAATCTTGATCGTAATCTATAATAGAACTGTAATTTAGAAAATCTAGGAGTCCGGAGGTAGAGCCTATAGCCTTAGTCGTCGCTTGTTTGTGACAAGACGCAGATAATCTAACAATTAAGTTCTGGATTTGGCTCGTTTGCTTATAGATGCTAGCGGTAGACTGCAGTCGTATCTGCGTCGCCGGCGGCGAGTTGAGCCGATTTACCGTGAGTAACTGCGGCCAGCCAACTGCTAAGCTTGAGCATTGAGCATTGACTGCTGCCCATTGGTAGATTGATTGATTGAATTTGATTGGATGGCTTCATGTCAACTCACGCATGTCATTCTGTCATCGTCTGTTTTTTTCTCTCCTGGTCTCTCTCCTTTTCTATTTCCGTCTGTGTCTCGTCCAGACTTTTTCTTGTTCGCTCAGTTGAACATGATTTTCTCTTCGTTCTTCGTTCCTTCCTGATATCGTTGAAGGTCGGGACAGACCCGACGACATGGGGCAGACGGCGGCCTCGGGGGAAATACTGGTCTGTCGCCATCTGATCTTGCTAAAAATTTGTGCAGAAATCGGCGCGTGCACCTAATCGTCTGCGACTCAAATCGTCGCATTTTTGTTCAGCTTGCGCACTTGCACCACCAACGATTTGCTGTCGACAGACGTCTTATCTCTCGACCGTTCTCAAACCCTGTTTTCTCTGCAGTGGCCTGTTTATTTTCTTTCTACGACTTTTTAGCTCCTTCAGCGGTCATCGATACGCACTTCTGGTCTTTCCTATTTGCGCAGGCGCTGTTTTGTGTGTCGACTGAGCAACGGATAGACGGATTTTGTTGAATCTGGCGCTTAACTAAGGCACCCTGTTACTTGCTTATCATCAGCGCAGCGATGTATGCTATCTCGTTACTAACTGAACCATTACTTAGTGCACGAAATAGAAATAGTTTCTGATGTGTCGTTAAAACTACTCACTCTATTGCTGCGTGCATCTTGAGGCGCGTACAGAGCGATGTAACTGAACTGAACTGAACTGACATGGTTTAATTTTTGACGAACTGACCAATGGCAAGCAGGGATGTATTACAGTAGGCACTGTCTAACGGCGTCGGTGACTAGGTGACTACGTGCACGTACGAGTCAACCAATGACCAATGTGCTCGCTCTGCTAGCCCATTGGTCAGTTCGTCCAAAATTAAACCGTGTCAGTTCGTTTAGTTCAATTACGTCGATCCGCTTGCGCCTTTATGACTACAATCTCAAACGCTGGTCTTTAACAACAGTTTGAACGTGCACCTTTAGCGCGAAATTTGCCGCCAATAGTTGGTCTTGTGAATTCCAGTTTTCGCTTGTCGTTCCTGTGGCTGATTTCTAAGAGCTGAGATCATATTTCTGAATGCAGCATTTGGTTGGTTTGATCGATTGCAGCTTGCTGACTGATCTTGTTCTGCCATGACTACTTCGATTTTTGTTTAACCAGCGATATTTTAATTAATTAGTGTACACGGCCACGATGGGCCATCCTGCCATTTTTTCCTAGAATTATTCCAGGGTAAGCCTTCTCCCCCACAGTGAACTACTGAGATAAACGTTGAAGCAAGAGGATCTTTAATGATGATCGATCACTCAAGGGGGCAAGGGCAATTGCCCCTTCCGCATAAATTTTAGCCTGTCGGAAAATTTTGTTCTTGACTTTTAAATTTGGTTGAAGATCCCACATTTTGGGAGAATTTAGGGGCAAAATTGAACTTTTGAGCACCCATAATCTGTCCGTCGATAATTGCAACTTACCGCGACGCTGCTGTTCATTAATATTGCATCATTAATTTCGACTAGCAGTCTTATACTCAGCGTTGTGTTGATAAATGATTTACCGTTCCTGTCAAAGAGAGAAACGCTGTTTGTATATTTTCATTTAAAGCATGCTATAGTTCATCTGGTATCAGATCATATTGCCCAGAATGCTGTATAATATATCGATCATAACTCATCACTAAGTAATTGGATGTGACATACACCGTGTCTCAAAAAACATCCCCGACATTTTTAACTTTAACTTAAAAACCAATTATCGCATGTACCTCTGCCAAGGCAATGCTATTCGCCAGGTGGCGTCACCGTCTTCGGTTTTGCAGCGGTTCCCGTATGCCCCCTTTAACGCAATGGTAACGAAAATTTCAAAATGATCCAGAGTCCAGGATTACTGCCTGCCGGATCACCCCAAAAATTTAATCACTTGTAGCTTATGCCATGCCCGACGTTACCTCGAAATTTCAGAAAGATCCGTCCATAACTTTTTGAGTTATCTTTCTGACACACAGACAAACAGACAGACAAACAGACAAACAAAAAACGGCAAAAACATAACCTCCTTGGCGGAGGTAATTATCGGATCTTGATAATTTTTGGTACGAATATTCCTGAAACAACTTGCCATCAAATGACTGTTCAGTTTCCCACCTCACCCAACGTCTGCTTTTGCACTATCTGGGGAAAGCAGACGAAGTATAATACGTATTAAAATGAATGAGAAAACGCCAATAAACGCCATCTGTCCTAATCTATGAGCCCCAACAGCTGGTCTATTACAAGGTTTGACTGTATTGTAGCAGTGTGTTTACCAGATGAAGTTTAGGAATGTTTGTAAAGTCAGAAGCGACTAGTGCAGCCTGGATTGGTCTGGAGCAGAACTTTATCGATACTGCTATCAATGAATGGAGAAAACGTCTCCTTGCCTGTGTCCGCATAATGGGCCAACACTTTAAGCAATTTTACTACAGGCAGTTGAAAAATAGACAACTGGATGAAATGTCAGCCAGAGTGTCAGAAATGTGAACAAAATGTGTTTTAATGCATTATGTTAATTAAGCAATTATATCGCATTGGATAAAAAAGTGATATTTCGCTGGTTGTGTTTTCGCAGGTATATAGTGCAGAAACAAACGTTGAAACTGAATGGTCGTTCGATGGCAAGTTGTGACAGGAATTTTCCTACCAAAAATTACCAAAATCTGATAATTGGTTTTCAAGTTACAGTCGAAAATGTCGGGGATGTTTTTTGAGACACAGTGTGTACGGTATGTATGAAGTGAGTAGACATACAGTCAAAAACTGTCGGGTCACTTTATCTCCTCCGCCGATTTTTTAAGAATACCTGTGTGACTATAATGACTGCAACAAAATAAAATCACAGTACAGGTTCCTACTCCGACGGCCATAATTGAGAATAACTTAACGGTTTGGGTCCTCCTAGTCGAAGATGCATTTTTATCTATTTTAACCCTATCATTAGTCTCAGCCTATGTCAGTATAAGAAGTCTTGTAGTAGCAACTACCTCCCGCCCTGTAGAAGATTGTTTTTTTTAACTTTACCTTTTTTACGTTGACTTGTTGTACAGTGTACTTGCTTATTTAAGTTTTTTTAGTTTATGTGATTAAACTCTCAGCTTGACAGCTGTCAGTTTTCGAGTGCAAATCTATATCCTAGGGCCTATCGTATATGACTGATTACTGTTGATTGTGGGGGTGGGTTGATGCATGGAACTCTACATAGATAGTCGCTATCTATATAAGACTTCCTTGGTTGATGGCTCTGCAAACAGTGCACTCGCCACCGGTCATAGCGCCGCAGTTGGACGCCAGTATGAGCTTCAAGGAACGCGAACGGGTCGAGCTGCCGTGTGTCGCCAGCGGTGATCCGCCGCCTCAGTAAGTTGTCCACGCCGCCCTAACACTCGCCTTGGCGTGGCGTCCGCATCCAGCTTGTTTCGTTGACCTGTTGTGTTGTCTGTCGGAGTGCTTGATGTTGTCCCATTCTCCGTTTTGTTGTCACCAACGTCCAGTGGCATAGCTGTCTGTATACCGCTGTTAAGGGGGCTCCATCTAGTTGCTATGAATTTCTGTGCAACTGACCATAAAGTTTACGGCTTTTTGGCTGAAACTTTTCAGCAGCTATAACCAACAGCCAAATTTTGTTAAGATATTTTGAATCAGTATTCTTTAAACTGCCAATACTGAAATTTTTGCTCTAACTTTTATTAACTGTTTAAAGATATGGTAATAAGAAACAGGACGTTTTTTTATCCGAACACCGCAAATATTGTAGTCAATTAAATGAATTGAGGTTGGTTTCGGTCAGTTTTGTGGTGTAGGGGCGCAACAAGACCCTGACACATTTTCAGTTCCAAGCTATGCCACTGACAGCATGAAATATCTGCAGTCGATTTCTCTGACTACTGTTAAAATAACTTTCTTTCTGACTGTCACAAAGTTCTTCTAGATTAAGCTTACCAGTCACGGATTTTAATGTCATGGTTTTTTTGGTCATTAAAACCACCGCATTTTCATCACGTTCAGAGATATTTTTGCTTGTTTTTCCGCACTCTTTTGTGGCTTAAAGTTTTGGTTTGTTACCACTAAATTAATGTCAGAGGGATAAAAATAGCTTTTGGGAGTCTTGTGAAGCAGTTTTATCAATTAACGGTCAACGCATGACAAGAGAAACAACAAATCTGAGCTAATGCTCATATACACGCGAGAGCCTATAGCAGTTCTTGTTCGCAGGTAATCTTGGTCTATCTCCATCCATTTCGTCGGAATTTACTCTTTTGCAGCCAAAAATCGCCAAAAATCACTAAAAACCCACATTTTAGCGTTTGAGGTTAATTAAGGTCATCAATGTTGACGATCCTAAGAAGATCGTCGCCAGTGCTTGTTATATTAAGCAGCATGTCTGTGCCTATTTTCAACCATTTTCACGCTAGACAAGCCAACAGCGGATAAATAACCACTTTTTAGAGGGGTACCCCTCTTTGACACTCGCGTACGCAGGCCTCCTTGAACCCAGAAGGTCCGGATTTGGATTGCTAAAATCTACATTCAATGCTAAAATTTCATATGCAAGTTGTCTTGGTCTATCTCCAGCCATTTTGGTGCAATTCACTCTTGAAGTGCGTGTTGCAGCCCGAAATCGCGAAAAATTCACTAAAACCCTTTATTTTGGTGTTCAGGATCACTCAAGGTCATCAATGTTGACATTTCTAAGAAGCTCGTCACCAGTGTTTGTTATGATAAGCAGCATATCTGTGTCTATCTGCAACCATTTTTACGCTAGACGAGCCAATAACAGTAGAATAACGCCTTTTAAGGGGGTGCCCTTTTTTCTCCCCCTCGTTCGTGGGGACCCCCTTCACCCAGTGGCATGAAATTTGGTCACAAAATACTAGAGACTCTAAGCTATCATACGGTAAAACCAGAAGTCTTTATCTCACTTGGGCTGCAATCGGTACCGGGTTGTGTCAGACAGACACCAAGACAGAATTAGCTAATGCGCGCGTTAAAAAAAATTGGCATCGCTACCGCTACCTGGACGGCACGTGGACAATTTTCACGCACATATTGTGCTAACTTTGCGCCTATACGTTCTGGCAAACTAAATTCAGCACACTTTATGGTGGTTTTCCGATTGGTCAAATGTGTTCTAGGGACAACGTATAATACGAACCGAGCTTGAGACCATTTCGTTGTCGACTGCGGATAATTTGAAACCGAATTTTGTTTTTTTTTCTTGTTATTGTTGTTTTATTTATACTTTTGGTTTGTTTGTTTGTGTTTTTGAGTTAATTATTGCTGTTTATTATCGGTTGCTGTTGTTGGATGTTTTGCGTCGATCTGTCCGTCTGCAGTCGCCGTGCCGCCAATGATTGTATCCGACGCTCATGACGAGATCGCATACCGAGATAGGGAATTGGTCGAAATACCGTGCGTAGCGACTGGTGATCCGCCACCCACGTAAGTATAAGTATACTAATTCTCTCTACATTGTGCCGTCTGTCCTACACACTTCTGCTCAGGCCCGTCGAGAGCCACAGCGGGGCCGGGGGAAACATTTTCGTGAGGCCTCTCTAGGGAGAAATTTTTTTTGAATTTTTTTTTTTGAACGGTGCATTCATTTCTGGTGTAGACCTAATTTATATTTTTGAGCGACGGCGGGGCCCCTAAACGTCGCGGGGCCCGGGGTAACTTACCCCACCCCGTACGTCTCTCGACGGGTCTGCTTCTGTTTATAGATGTACTAACGTCTTTCTGTGGTGTGCTGTCGTAAGACTGAAATTTGTTGAAGCAAAATAGGCCTACTTGATAGTGAGGAGCAGTAGTTATTGTGATAGACGTGACTTAAAAATAACCCATACCATGTTCGAATATATTCATCTATACAGCACTCGTTAACAGTGTAGTGTTTTGCACTGTCGATTTTAACACTGCTAAAGCGTGAGTGAAGTTTTTTCTCCTCATCTGGTCAAATTTTTACGCGCGAAAGCAGAATGCTTCGCGCGTCTTTGCCGGGGCGACTGAAAACGCGAGACTGGAAAACCCGGCACCAAATCGCAGGGGTGGAAAACGAAGGAATAAATTGTATGGACAGCCAATGGGACAATTTTTGCAATTTATTGAAATAACAGT
>Ga0056128_1009568_pt1 | contig 12158 bp, 4 predicted proteins | sample WorMetLIZISLAND2_FD_71113 | JGI IMG/M metagenome (GOLD analysis project Ga0056128, IMG submission 71113) | Marine gutless worms symbiont microbial communities from Max Planck institute for Marine Microbiology, Germany - Olavius geniculatus... ...
ATGGCTAGCGTGTATGAAGAAAACGGCACCAAAAAGAAATAACTAATGATAATTAGATTAGTGAATTAAACTAACGTGAAATTCAACAGACAAAGCGAAATGTGTTAAAATCACAAAAAATATTTGTTAAAACGCAATGAAACTCGCAAGTTGTTTCGAACTATTTTGTTGTGCTGAGTGTGTACAAAATGGTACATCGGTTTGTTTACATTTATCAGTTTGTTTCCGGTACCGTAGTTTTCACTCTAGCCAATTATTGCGCTCACAATACAACGAAATCATACAACAAAAATTTCTGTCACTGTTTGAGTTAGATTTGCGGGAATTTAGGATAAAATACAACACCTTTATCACAGTCATGCCGAAGTGCACAAATGGAATTTTCGCATGACAAACGTGTAGCATTCGGCTAACTATTGTCAGGAGGCCTGAGGAACAAAAACTTCGTTAGCCTATATTATTTTTGCTTGCCGAAATTCGTCAATTTTGGCAAACAAATAGATTTTTAACAAGTGATCCGAGCAAAGCTATCGTCACGTGACCAGGGCAGGAAAATTGTCCTGAAAAACGTAGGTTTTTTTTAGTTGTAAAAAAAACTTTAAAAACCTCAAAAGTCCAGTTTTCAGTTTTTTAAGGTTTTTTTTATTTTGTTGTGCAATTCATTACATATCATATTTTAATTCATACTTTAGTAGTGATTTTTGAGTTGTGACCCAAGTCACGTCATTATGTCGTTCACTCATACGAGAGTGTATAACATGTTTTTTCTGGGTTGTAATTTTGTGCACGATGTTCATTGGCAAAAAACCTAAAGACCTAAATAACTTTAAAAAAACTTAAAATATTTCTTTAAAAACCTAGGTCTGATCTGATGAGCTGCTAGCAACAGTAATAGCAATATGATCCAAATGATCCATTAACACACATGTTAATGGATCGCTGCGTGATGTGAATAGAACACAGATTGTTTTCGCCAGTTTACTGCTAACTAATTAGTAATTGTTTTTTGTTTGTGATTTTAGGATGGTTCGAGGGTTTGTCGCAGAAATTTTTGTCCGCTTCTGCATCAAAAATGTTGCTTTTAGCAGGTTGAATTTTAACATTGTTATTTCTAATGTTAATAATGCGTTTGTCTCAAGCAGAACATTTTTTATCAAAAACTATCGATGCATCTCTCTAAATTGGGTTATTGTTGTATTTAAGCGTCATCCTTGTGCTCTTCTGTCATTATTTGATTATTCATTTGTTAAGAAAACTTTCAGTCATCTTACTGTTGTGGTTTCTGCAAATCTTATGATAGTGCATGCTTATCGTCTGCATTTCGACAACTCTCCATGATTTGCAGTTTATCAAGATAAACATTAGTTAGTACTTTTTTTCCTGTTAGTAGTTAATTATTTCATATGTCATTGTCTCGACAGCTAAGCTTTATAAGCATTACTTTAAATTATTTTTAATATTTGTTTCATGGTTTATAAGTTGTAAACATTTATGATATTGTAAACTACATAAAAGGAGCGTAAATGTTTATTTTCTTCCATTGTAAATTGTCATACATAATGTTTGCCATGCTGACTGTGAATGTTACATTTGTGTTAAATTTTGTGTTTAGGTGTTGATCGATTAGACAAGGAGTTAACTGTAGGCCAGATGCAGGGTATGTCTCTTGTTATTGTTATGTATTTAATCGAGATGTGTTATTAAATTCGGACTGATTTCACAGTTATCAGGTCTGTTATCAGTTTTTTTGCTTGCGGCTTTTTCCTTCACTTTTTCAGGCTTTATCCCTTGGTTTTTCCTTTCTTTTTTTAGTTTTCCGATTCCAGTTTTTTATCTCTCCCACAGCTATCTGTTTTTGGAATTCACGTTTTTAACGTAGTAGTACAGTACTTTTAAAACTTCTCTCATTTCCTTTCCACTTAAATTTGTTTAGTTTTTTGGTTTATGTGATAGATTAAAATGGCAGCAATTACGGTGACATTAGTATTATAATACTACTTAAACTATAAGGTTTTTTGTTTTATTGATAAAGTTTTTGATCTTGTTTTTTGCTGCCTTAAACTTCATAGCCTAACTTAATAGGATGGAATATGTGACATGATGCAATGATGTTTATTTAGATTGAGAAGCCAAAAATGTGATGTCATTTAGTCTGACACATGGAACCATACTACAAATTGATGAGAATTAGTGCACTGCTTTCGACTAGTCGATGGTAGCACTGGTAAAAATCTGATGAACAGTACATGCCCTGCTGATTTTTATGAAACTTTTGGCACTATTTTATGTTTTTGATTGATTGAATAAATCAGTGAAAACAGCCCAGATCTTGAAAGACCTAAACAGAAAAACTAATGAGAACTAAATGAAAGATGGAGAAAATACCAGTGAATGTGCAAAAAATTCAGCCTTCATGAATTACTCAAATTTTTGAAGACAGACGTCATCTAAAACTCTTACTTTTCGTATTACTAGCACATCAAATGCATTCGAGGTTCTACAGTTAACACACTATATTTTTTTTACTTGCTTGCTTTTTTTTACTTACAGTCTGGGTGATATTTAGTAATTAGCATCTGAATCAGTCAGCAGTAGTGGTGATTTTTTTACATTATACATGTGACTGTTGATTATGCAGGCAAGTTTCAGATGATGGTGCTGCCACAGAGCGGTCATGCTGTACACGAGGACCACCCTGACAAGGTGGAATTCTATGCTTTTATGTACTCAGATTGATGTAATAGATCTACACCAGGCATGGTTAGTACATGGATGGGTGTAGACAGGTAAACCAGCCTCCCAGGTCAACTCATCCTGGCCATCCCTATAGGGGTAAGCACAATCAGTGCCAATGTAAGCTGGGACATCATGGGACATAAACAGGCACAATGCATGATGCACTTGCGCTATATTGAAGGCTACGTAACCTCTGGGTTTTGCTAAGTTTAGTTAGAGCTAAGGAAATGAAAATTGAGCATTCTTGTGGATCACTGTCTTACGAAAGACTTTACGCTGTTTTTCACTGTTAGTTACAGATCAGTGCTTTATCGTGACTGAATGGCTGGTGTTTGTTTATTAGTTGCCCGGAAACGATAGTTTTTGGGAGGACTTAAGTTTTACCCGAGATGTTTTTAAAAAAAAATTTTTTCAACGCGAGATCTCCAAGACAAGTTGGCTGATCGGTGCGAAATTTTGCGTGGTGGTCAGTACTAGGCCGAATTTTATAATGCTGGTCTATAATTTTGGGGGGTGAGCCCCCCCCCCCAAAATTTTAGGAGCCAAAAACATGCAAAATTTGGCCCAATTTCGGACGACTTCGAAGTTCGGTGGCGAATATCTCCGGAACGTATGAAGATATTCAAAATTGGACAAATATTTGATCTACTGCGATTCTTCCCGCATTAGGCAAAATCAGTCTGGTGAAGTTTAGTCCAGTAACCTTGGAGATCTCGATGTGAAATTGTATCTTTAGCGACTTTTTCAGAAGACCATATTTCAGCCCCTAGGGGGTGCTGCGCCCCCCAGTTTTTTATACCCGCTAGAGAATGACCAAGTCTTACTAGCTCACCCCCCACCGGGGACAGGGGCCCCCTTACAACTTTTTTAAAGGGGGTCAAAAATTGGCTTAAAATGTAGTATATTAGCTGCAAGAACTTTGGAGCAAGGGGGAGTAGCTTCATGAGACTTTGCCACGTGACGTGCTGCTAGATGGGGGTGATAACACGGGTACAACTTTTAGGGGGCAGCGCCCCCTTTAAATTTGGGAGGGCAAAAAACGTCCAAAATTCAGTACGTTTTACAACAACTTTCGACTTTAACTGCAGATATCTCTGGACTGGATAGAGAAATCGACAAACGGTAACTGCATTGTCAAGTGCGATTAATCCCGCGTTGAATAAAAAAATTTGGTGAACTTTGGTCCACTAACACCAGAGATTACGCGGCTAATGTTTACCCACCCTAAGTCAAAAGTGCGAGTTTTGCATATACTAATGCATTTGAGTGCGGGCCACGTGACTGCTGCCGGGGGAATTTTACCCTCTATATTTTCCCCCAACCGGACTTAGGGCGCCGGGCAGACTCACGTTAGGCTTTGCCCAAATTTCTAGTGTTTACATTATTTTGCTGCCTGCTTTGCTGACGTGCTTAGTTTAGTATGTGTGGCTTGTATTGCTGTGCAAAAATTGTACTGACAGAATTTTCATCATCACTATTGTTGCTGCAGGAAATATATTGCTTGCAGTTGTAACCTTTTTGTTGCAGTTTTCTGATTTACTTTGAAATGTAATCCACTGTTGCTCAGATTGTAAATAATTTGGTGGCAGCTTAGCCTAATGGTTTCACGTAGGTAGTAAGTCAAGCCCGTTTAAGGCTGAGATTTAAGTAATCGTTATTGAGCCAGTAAACGGTCATGCTGTGTTATCAGCTGCCCTAGTCCAATCGTCAGACTCAGGCTGTGGCAATCACAAGGTAATGTTGCGACAGCGTGGCTGACTATGCCCATTGCTAGGAAAGAAGTTGCTTAGTAATAGATCTCATGATCACTTTTAGTTTCTTACGAGTATGACTGTTAATTGCCAAGGCTTTGTCTGCTTTGTTGTATATCTGCCGAGTACTCAGATTGTAGCATTTGCTTCTGAAGTAGTTCAAAGCAGTATCAAAATTTGTAGTTGCGTGACAGAAGTTAATGCGGCGTGGTGTGATAATTAACAGGTCGCAGATGTGCTGGCAACATTTCTAGTACGAAATCGCTTGACAGTTGCCACCGACAACTTCAAATGGTAATATTTTGCCGTTATTTGTGCCTTAAAAAATGAGCCATTTTTGTTTTTTTTTGTAATAGCTCTGTGGCTGATTTTGTAATTTTGTTTGCCTGACTTTGTATGTTGCATGCTAAAAATTACTCAAATTGGCCAATGTTTTATCTAGCTATTTAAAAAAGTGGCTCTTTTGAGATACAGTGTATCTTGGTGCAAGTAGATAGTCTTGTCATAAAAAGCACAGTACCAGTAATGGAAAATCCTCAGAAGATGCTGTGAGTGATTAAGATCAGTAATAAATTTACAAAACATAAGTTTATAGCCTTGTTAACAGTGACATGCAGTGACTGACACATTGAAGACAGCAAAAATCATAAAAAGGTGATATCACTCGCCATCACATCGCATAACTGTCAATGTGCTGTTGAATAATATCATTTTTGGAATTTTCGTGGCCATATTGCCTATTGACTATACAACTTTTATGGGCCTATGATGACGATCAGTAGGGCCCAGTTTTCTGCGGGCCATGGAATTCTGAGTTGAGCCACGGAATTTTTCCTTTGCTGTGGATTTTGATATTTGCGTGGAAATTGGCGGAATTTTGCCAGTTAAAAATTTACTGGCGATTAGTACGATTTTTAACTTGATGACGTATTCTTGTCACAAAAAATCAAACTGAACTGCCAAAAGCTGCGGTCCCTACTAATAGCTATCGCAATATGGCACAGTTGTAAATAAACATAACGCTACTTGACATATTGCACATTTAAAACGAGAAAAATTTTGATAATTTTCTTTGTACGTTGTTAGCATAACTCAGCACAATGTCACTATGCCAGCCGGCCCTTTAGAAACTGAAGTTTTTCAACAGGATAGAGCCAAGTTTCCTTACAAATGGAAAGCTGCGGTCAGTTGCAGAATTTGGAAGATTTTTTCGTGGTAAGCTGTAGAATTTTGCAAACTGGCCTGCTGAATTTGGCAAAATTTTCCACGGAAAACTGGAGGCCCTGACAATTAGGGGCCATTAATAGGTGAAATTTTTATACAGGAGTGTTTTTGGCCGAAAATTTTTAAGTCCATTTTTTGGCCTAATTTTCTACTTTGGGGGGATTTTTCATGGGTTAGATATTAACTTCAAATTCTTGTTCCCTAAAAAGGCACACCTTTTTTGAGGCCGCATAGTGTGAGCCATTGCGCATGTAAATCTGCTGGGCAGTCAACAAAAAAGGTCTATATAAACTAGAAAAATTTTTGTTATATTTCACCCTTTTGTCGAGAAGCCTCCAACGGATGGATTTGCACAAAATTTTGCACAGGACTTAATCACATAATCACATGTTTCAAATTTTGTGTCGATCGGTTGAGGGGTTTCGGACCTGCAAGGGGCTGAATTTTGCCATTTTCCACGCTACTGCGCCTGTGATACAGGGGATAGGTATTGTTGCCCATTGTACACGGTACTAGTTGTAGGCCTGACTGACAGTTGTCATTTGTTTTGCACGATTGCAGCTCATTTCCTGCCTGCTGACCATCACTCCATACTGAGCCGAGTCGTATCAGACAAGAACTGTCTGTCACCAAGAATTGTCGTATCTTATGGGTCTATCAGCTACAGACACATTGTCAGTAATAGAACCGAATACCAGATAGTTTGCTTTTACTCTGAACTGATGACTCGCATCCAGGAGGCAACGAACATTCACTACTCTGTTGCTATCGTTACAACTTTTGATATTGTTATGCCCACCGTTTATTTTATTTGTGCAGATCAGATATTTTTCGTGTGTCTGTGCATTTATTCACCAGTGGGGTCGTGGCAGGGAGGTTGCCCTCTCGCTGCTCCAATTTTTGGCTGTCGGAAAGTTGGTGGAGAATTTTTTTCTCAGAAAATTTTTGTCCAATAATGCAAACTTTGAAGATGAGAAACCCCATTAACCCTCATTTTGCAAAAAATTAAAGGCAGAAATTGAAATATTGAGCACCTCTGTTGGAAATTTCTAGCTCTCTTGTTGAAAAATTGCAACTTTCTGCCCCACTTTTCTAACCGACGACGATGCCGTTGCCAGATATGTCCGGCCAACATGTGTCATTTGTCAGTATACGCTGTATATACACATTGAAACATACCATAAATTATTTCAGTAATATACATGACATCTGCTGCCAACTGTTTTAGGCTATTTCAAATATTTTTTGTTGTGCATATTTGCGCACGTATTGAACATAAATTATAATTATTGCTCATTATAGAGCTGAAATGTTTGGCTACTAATTGTACAAGGGTCGTTCCATAAATAAGTTTACAAAATGGTGCCATTCCGTTAGTTCTTAAAAATAGCAAAAATCTAAAATACACATTTTGTAGGGAATTTTATTCCGAGTACCAGATGCAGAATGTGGATTTTATTACGATGACGTCACTGTGACGTCATATATAAACATTAAATAAGGCGATGTTGCCATGACAATTGTCCTGTAATAAACAGTGTGTTATTTTGTTTGTTTTTGTGGGCAAAAAAGACTTACTGCAAATCAGATTCACTGTGAAATGCATCTACTGTGTGGCAACAAGTGTTCTACAATGCGAAAAATAAACATTTGGTGCAAGACAATGCTAGATGGGCAGAAATTTGCATTATTTATCGATGTGCAATCAGTTGTCAGTCAGTGACTTGGACAGCAGCCAACATCATTCGTTGCATTCAGAAGCTTGTTGATAGATTGGAAATCTATTTTAACGAATTTGGATGATATGGTGAAAGATGAAGCACTAATGTTTAGCGTATTCTTTTTTCTTTTCTGTGCTGTTTGTCACTTGTGAGTCATGATAGATTATTGGTGGGGAAACTAATACACAAATACACCTTGTTCCATTAGCAGATGATGTCACAATAATGACGTCATCATCAAAAAAATTTTTCACGTATATTCAGTATGAAATTCCCTACAAAACATATATTTCCGACTTTTCTATTTAAAAATTAACGGAATAGAGCCGTTTTGTAAACTTATTTATGGAACGGCTCTCGTAGTTTGAAGAGGTTGTGCTTCTAATTTGGTGCATTTAACTGTAGCTGCATGCTTGTGTGAAATTATCACATGCTATCCAGCACACGAAAAGTTTACATTTAACGGTATATAATTTTGTGAAGAAGAACACATTGATTGTTGTGATATATGTTGAGACATTCTTTTGTAATAGATTATTATAAAACTAAAACATGAATAAAAGTAAAACATGTTGATTTAGTGCAAACATATTCTGAGGCTGTCCACCTACAACCCCAAACTGAAGTAAGGAGCCTGTAGGACATGCAAACGTGATGCGGCCTATTAGAACGTCCACATGTTAGCTACTCAGTTGGGCCAAACAAAATGTAAATTTTATTATTAAGTTAGGCCTACATTAACAAAGATTGGTCTAGATTGTCACTGTTTCGTGTCACAGTGACATGGTTATTAGCCCAACTCTCTGGGCATCAGTAATTCACATTTGATGCACTGTTCTTGTTTGACATTTTGCCGTGGGTAACTTGCTGAACTCCTGACTTTACTGATCTTGAACCGATTCTGTGAACATGAGTTAAAGAATCGCAGGCTGAATGGTAGTTTAAGTCATGTGTTAACGGCGACTTCTCTTTCTCATGGGAAAGCCAAAAATTCGACCCCCCCACAGAAACAAAACCCCTTATCTGATTAAGATAAAACTTGGCACGGTTGATTTCGTCGGCTAAATGACCCATCATGCAAAATTTCATGTAAATCTGCACAAGGGGGGCTTCTTGGCAAACAGGTGAAATATACGCAAAATTTTTTTGTAGCTTTATACCTTTTTTTCAGAAACTCACCTACAGGTCAGACCCTTCAGCAGATTTTTGCATGCGATGGCTCAAACGACGCGGTCTCGCACAAGGACGTGCCATTTGGGAAATAAAAAATTTGAAATTAATATTTAACGTATTTATTCAAAAACTTCCAAAAAATTACAATGGAGCCTATGGGGAAAATTAGACAATTCTTAAAATGGTCATAACTTTGGCTGTGTATAAGATAGAGTCGTAATTTTTGGTTCTAGGGTATGGTTTTCGGGGATGGCGAATCTAATGTTGTCATTTAATTTTACCCCAGACCCTCCCTGGTTGCCATGGCAACGAAATTTGGGACAAAATTGGCTATAACTCGGCTTGCGTAGGAGATTTTTGCACCTATAAGGGGTTTTCGAGGAAGGGCCATTGAATGCTGCAAATCGCATTTCCCCCGATCGACCCCCGTTGCCATGGCAACGAAATTTGGGACAAAATTGGCTATAACTCGCCTTGTGTAAGAGATATCTGCGAGATTTTTGCGCCTATAGAGGGGTTTTCGCGGATGGGCCAGCGAATGCTGCCAATCGAATTATTCCCCGACTGACCCTCGTTGCAATGGGAACGAAATTTGGGGCAAAATGGGCTATAACTCGACATATGTACGAGCTGTCTTTGAGATAATGTATAATGTATCATGCCAATCCAGCCGCTGGCTTTCATACACAATAAACCGTATTATTATTATCTAACTAGGGGTTTTGAGGGTAGAGCAAATAAATAATTTTAGTACGTCTACCATGGTTCACTTTCGTTGCCTTGACAACGAAATTTGTAGAATTTTTGTCAAAAGTTGGCTAGAACTCCGTCAACTATGAGATGAGCTCAGACTTTAGTTTGACTCGACTTTATAGACGTTTGTTGTCGGGCATTTTATGCAACGGTCCAATAGGCTAACTGCAATAATATTAGTTAAATTAGCATTATTGAAGTGTTTTCCGGGCCTATATTAAGCGGGTGATGCGTGCAATATTAGTTTGTTTATTTATATGGCCATTTCGTGGATATAGAAGGAATTTTGTTCAGTATTGTCAGCAATGCAGGCCAGCGGTGACGTCATGCTGACGCGTCGTCTGCTTTGTTCAGTCACGCCATTAGGCAGTAGGCCTAAGTAACAGTTATAAGCGGCTTGGCTACTGTGAACTAGAAAGCAGTCAAAGCCCGCACACCTCCGCCAAGGCAATGTTGTTTGCTAGGTAGCAGCACCATCTTCAGTTTTTCAGCGGTTTCCCTTATGCCCCATTGAAGGCAATGGTAACGAAAATTTTTGTAATCTGCCCCATGCTATGCTATGGCAATGGGACAGAGGCCGATATAATAAATTTCACAACAAACAAAAATACCTAAAATATACAAATTGGACTTTTGATGTTTCGGACCAATTTTCAAGTTCTGTTCATAGATCAGATCATTTAATCTCCGGTTGAAGTCATTCAACGGCAGCGACAGATTCGAGATCGGTCGAGATCGGTCTGCAGATCTCACTCCATTCCCAGGTTCCGAGCCTCGATTGATTGACAGGCGGTAAATGACGAGCAGCAGTAGGGAGGCTGTTGTAACAGCGCTAGCAAGGTGCCCGTTGCGTCGCTCGCTAGGCCTAGCTGCTGTATTTAGAACACACACACGGCTGAAAGCTCGCAGCAAGCGACCACCGCCGTTGTAAGCAAATCAATTGGATGTTGATGTTTTGGCGATGATTGCAAATGTCTGATTGTGAAATGGTTATTTGGCAATGCTGAATTAGTTTCGTCGCGACGTCATAATCGCCACGGTTTGTTATCTATCGTTATTTTTTTCTGGGCGTACGGGAGAATTTCTCACCAGCGGTTAGGGGGAGGGTCGTGAATAAACACACCGGTAAACTCTCATTAACCGAAATAACCCTGGTCCTAGTACGTGGTGAAATTGACTCCATACGCCAAGGCTTCAGATTGTGGTAGATGGTAGTTGTGTTCCTCATCACTCATATGATAGGTATTTCTACAAGATTTGGGTATTGGAGATTTGGGCAGCAGCTGCATGGGGTCTTTTTTTCCTTCACTTATTTTTCTGACCGTCGTTCTCTTTGCAAAAGGCACATCTTCAACATTGCAGGGAGCCTTGGGATCACTAAGCTTCCACCAGGGTTTAAAGCACAGAGCCCTAGCAACAAACGCATTTGAATGCATCGCGAATCTGTAATTTTTGAGTTTTAGTTTCTGTCCAGACGAGTTTTGAGAACTAAAAACTGAACCTGAAACCTAACTCTATACACCAACAATGACTAATCTTAACCCTATCTCTAATTCTAACTTTAATTCGTTGATGCATGGAACAACGAGTACCAGTACTGGTATTGTAAATTGACCGATTTTCCCTTTGGCGAATCTATCATGGGAGACTTTGTGTTCAGGGCCTGAATTGGTGATGAAGCGATCACCCATGACAATGGCTGGTGGTTCCTGTTGGACGAGGTGTTGCTACTGGGCAAAGCCAATTTTTTTTGTGGAAAGGCGAAGCTACGAAGTGAACCTTCGTACTTCTTCGAAAATGCTAAGTAACGAAGCTAGTCTTCATTCTACTTAGGGAAAGCAGGTTGACAAAGCAAGTCTTTGTTCTGCTATAGGACAGCCTAATGCCGAAGCTAAGCTTCGTGCTTCGCTAGTTTTAGATGGTGTACGGACACTTCATCACGTGACAGTTTATCACTGCATAATCAAACATTTAATCACGCGACACGTAATCACCTACATAGTCACTTAACAGTAATATTATCACACAACGTAATCACAGTTACACATATAAAATCCTATTAGAAACATAAAGGTCTACAGACACGTTGACAACTTGACACAATCAATCAATTTGGGACAGAAGGTGGTGCATCAGCAATTCCTTGTAGGAATGACGAACGTTGCATTTGAAGATCTTTTTCAATCACTTGCACTAAACAGGGTTCATAGGGTCCTTGAGAAGTCCTTGAAAGTCCTTGAATTTTGAAAAAAATCCAGGCCCTTGAAAGTCCTTGAATTTGAGTGTTCCATATTTTGAAATTTTTGCATACTAAAATTTTGAAGAAAACATTTTTGTAAAATTTGGCATTTCACCACTGCTTGGTTATAGTTCACTTGCTTACTTAACGAAACTTCTCACTGTGTATTACATATTCTTTTTTGTATATACAGGGTGGGCCAAAAAAACCAGACTTGTTTGAGCGTTGATAACTCAGCGATGGTTACTCGTAGAAAGGCCTGTGATATGTCAAAAGTTTTAGAATGTTGTAGACAAAAAGGGCCCAACTTGCATTGCAAATCATTTAAATATTCTTTGCCTAATTTGCATAAATCTTCATTACCCCAGAAATTAGGCATTTGCTTGCACTCCCATGTGCCCGAGTTCATTGAACTCAAAAACACACTGCCAAAAAGTCCAGATTTAAATTCTGTGAATTATTCAGTGTGGGGCATTGCAACAGATGGCATGGCCATGAAATTTCAGTAACTGACCAGCTAAAACGTGTGCTAATCGAATGCTGGGCTTAGCTGATTCTGAA
>Ga0056128_1009571_pt1 | contig 12153 bp, 7 predicted proteins | sample WorMetLIZISLAND2_FD_71113 | JGI IMG/M metagenome (GOLD analysis project Ga0056128, IMG submission 71113) | Marine gutless worms symbiont microbial communities from Max Planck institute for Marine Microbiology, Germany - Olavius geniculatus... ...
ACATAAGCTAGTTCAGGATTGTCTACGCTACACGTGTGCCAAATATTATCCAAGTGTGTTGATATTTGACAAAGTTATTACAAAAATAAAACGGTTCCACTTTTTATGGTTCACAGTGTACATCTAACTGCCAAGTAAAATGTGACTCTGTTGAAAAATGACGAAGTATTAGACTTTTTAACGTAACCACCTACCGATTTTTCAGCATTAAAAAATGTTCAAGCCAAAAATGCTATTCAATTATCAAAAACCGGCTGACACGTTTCTGCCGATGACGTCACAGTGACGTTTTGATAAACAGTAATTTATTTTGTTTATAAATTATTACTTAATTATCGTTTTTAAAGCAATTGCCGGCTGCTCACCGGGTTCATCTTCCAGCAAGACGGCACGCCAGCACACAGCGCACGAAACAGGCTGCTCGCCAACTGTCCAGATTTCAACACAAAAACCTGTGGCTTCCAAATTTGCCGAATATAAACCCAATGGACTAATGGACAATGTTGGAGGCTTATTCCAAGCTTAAAACAAAGTCGAAAACAATCGCCAAAGTCAAAGAAGAGCTTCAGGTTATCTGGGGCAACCTACCCCAAGGACCAATAGACAAGGCTGCGAAAGACTTATCAAAGTAAACGACTGAAGGCTCTTGTTGGAGCTTGGAGCTTCTGGTGGACACTTTGAACATTCACACTGACAATGAAATTCTGGCGTCTGATCATTAGTTAACTGTGTTGTTTCAACGATGTTATTGCATTGGTGTAGTAGCGTGAACATTTTTGAATGCTGAAAAATCGGTAGGCGGTCATGTTAAAAAGTCTGGATCTTCGTTATTTTTCAACAAAGTCACATTTTACTTGGTAGTTAGATTAGAAGGTTTTAGTAAATAAATCTGTAAAATTTCAAGTTAAAATTCCAAACGGTTGCTGAGAAACCAAAGAAAAAAATTTGGAGGCTACTTTTTTGGCCGCACCCTGTAGAGCGAAAATCATTTGCAGCGTACAATGCCCTTTTGGCAGAGTTGGCCACAGATGACGTGGCAATTTTCATTCTTGACAGTAATATCTATCAAATTTTGTTCGATAATTATGTTATATACTAATATTACTACTGAAAACGATTCATAGCATGCAAGAAATGCTGTAATTGACTACGTTCACACAGTGTCATAACACTAATAATTAAGTAAATTGCTGTATCAAAAAGTATCGAACAGTCTGTCATTTTTATGCGCGACAGCAGAATGCTTCGCGCGTCTTAGCCATCGTCTGAGCGTCTGTCTGTCTGTCTGTCTGTCTGTCTGTCCGTCTGTCTGTCACACTCGTGATCCGTATCAAAACGGTGCAAGCTAGAATCACGAAATCTTCACTGTGGGCTGCCCCAAGGTCTCTAGTTTATCGTGACAAAATTTCGTGCCACTGGGTGCAGGGGTTCCCCTTGAACGAGGGCGTCATAGAGGGGTACCCCCCTAAACAGACGTCATTTTGCCGTTATTGGCTCGAATAATGTGAAAACGGTTGCAGATAGGTACATACATGCTGCTTATCATAACAAGCACTGGTGACAGGCTATTTGGATTTATCAATATCGATGACCTTGAACGACCTTGAACCCCTCAAAAAGAGGTTTTTAGTGAATTTTTTGCAATTTTTGGATTCAGTGCACATTTCAACACTGAATTGCGACGAAATGGCTGGAGATAGACCAAGACAACCTGCGTATGAAATTTTCAGCATTCAACGTAGATTTCAACAGTTTAAGTCCCGACCCCCTAGGTTCAAGGAGGCCGGCGCAGGCGGGCGTCAAAGACAGCTACCCCCCTAAAAAGTGGTTATTTTACCGCAATTATCTCGTGCAGCGTGAACACGGTTGCAGATAGGCATGGGCATGCTGCTTATCATAACAAGCACTGATGACAAGCTTTTTATTGCTGTAAACGTCGATGACCTTGAATGACCTTGAACCTTCAAAATAGGGGGTTTTAGTGAATTTTTCTGCGATTTTTGGCTTCGACACACATTTTTAGAATGAATTGCATCGAAATGGCTGGAGATAGACCTGGACATTTTGCGCATGACATTTTTTAGTATAGAACGTACATTTTTAAGAATCTACAAGTAGTTATTTTACAGCTATTGGCTCGTGTAGCTTGAAAACGGTTGCAGATCAGCGAAGACATGTTGCTTATCATAACAAGCAATATAGTGACAAGCCTTTTATTGGTGTAAACATCGATAACCTTGAATGACCTTGAATTTCTAAAATAGGGGTTTTAGTGTTTTTTTGCAATTTGTGGCTACGGCGTAGATTTTAAGAGTGAATTGCGTCAAAATGGATAGAGTTAAATCAAGACAACCTGCGAATAGGAACTGCTAAGGCTGTCACGTGTCTCATGAGCTTTGCTCAAATTACTTGTTTAAAGTCCATCTGGCTAGCATGTAAAAACACAGCAAACTTGTCGCAAAAAGTATCAAATCTCTATCACGACATGTCGTGATAGCGCTATCTGTTCCGAGACAGGTTTTTCAACCCGAAAAAGTCATCAGCTTGTCGCATACACCAGCAAACTTGTCCGAAACCTGTTCGCTAGCACATTCTAGTAGACAGGACAGCATAATGGATTTTGGGCATAACTGTCTATAATAAATCAGGCTCGGGTACAAGTCAGCTCGCAGAATAAACAGGTTGCTTCCCCCCATAAAGCTCAATCTCCAGTGCTTTGACACTGACAACTGGGTGATAAAAAAAGCATCCAGCCTTCTGGGAAAAGGCCTAACAGCCCTGGGAGTGCATCTAGAAAAATGTGCCAGTCATGAAAAACCAACTGTACATGTGTGTCCCTTCAGAATTACAATAAAACAGGTTTCGTTCTCAACCTCACTAACAAGCTAGAAAATATGTAAGCCACAGTCAACTAACTAGGCGGCTGTCCGCATTGAACAGCACTAACCCTAACCATGACAGTGACCTTTGAACTTTTGAGAGCAAAACTGGCACACTGGGGAACATTCACATTTTACACCAGTTATGGTTTTTCTGTGTCTCTAGGAGACCATATGACAGATGCGGATAGACAGACAGAGAGTTAAGACCTGTAAAACGGCCTACTAAAATGGCTGTGAATGGGAATGTGAATGGCTAGAATGGGATTAATCGATTCGAATCGATTCCGCAGAGCGAATCAAACTGAAGCTTATTTCGATTCAACTGACCAATTTCGTAAAGTATTGTAGCCAATTTCTGTTGGCAAACTCTTGTTTCTGCACGCTGGTTGCGCTAACTGCATGCGTGCATTCGTGTTGCGCACATTCGTAACCTAATACTTTGTCACGAGCTTCCGAAAGCACAACCAGTGACCAATGACACTAAGCCGCTCTTCCGTAACCCAATTTTTTGCTTAGGGCTACGGTTCTTTTGGACTGATCTATACCGGCAATAGTACAGTAATGCGATAGTACGATAGGCCATAATTGCAGCTCAAAGTTTATGAAGGGCTTGAAGCATCAATGAGCAGAGAATTCGTGAGTCAAAAAAGTAGTCGGGGCCTAAAGTTACAATTTACCCATGGACGCTGCAAATGTTCGACAGAATTTCGACGGAACGTTGCAAATTTTTTAACGGAAGAGATTATGTGTGCTCAAAACTTTAATTTTGCTTTTCATTTCTTTTCAAGATGGAGATCTACAAGCCCAAATTTTGCATTTTTTGGACAAACATTTTCCGACAAGATTTTCTGACAATTTTTCGACAACTGAAAATTTACTGTGGGTAACTGCCCCCCCACCATTTGCCTCCTTGCTACGACGTCACTGACAGCGAATCGAATCAAATCGAATTGAATCAAAATTCTTTCGAATCAAATTGGAGTTGTTGTCAGCTGAATCGCCCACCTCAACTACATACTTGCACAATGCATAGTCAAAAGCGAAGTCCCATACCTGCTATAATGATTCTTACATGAGACAGACTTATGGCCACAAGTGCAATAAAATCTAGAAAGTGGCAGCTGATTCACATTCGCCAATGATACCACTGCCCCAATCACCAACCCTGGAGTGACCTTCACCCCGTGGCTCATAAGCTATCATTCATTTTCCATTCCACTGAAGCTAGGAGGCTGAGTGAGGTTCAACACACGAAGTCGCTCGCTCACTCACCATGAGGTCGGCGTAAGCGGGATGAGTGGTGGGACACTCCTTGGCAATCTGTTTCAGCAGCTGGGCGTATTTACTCAGCCGTTGGATCGGCTTGAGCAAATAGCTACTCAAATCCAACACGTCACCAAGCTGTCTCTGCTTCGACTGCTCACACAGATACCAACAGCGCATGCACGGTAAAGTGAGCGAGTGTGTAAGGTTTAACATCCCACCTGACACAGTATTGGTCATTACAGAGATAGCCTTTCCAGGCAAAATGCACATGCACATAATAATGAAACAATAGTTTAACCTTTATAGCAACAGAAAAAAAAGTTTAACCTTTACAGAAAAACCTAATATGAAGCATAAAACACAGAAACAACCTAAACCTAACATTGTGCATATGTATCAACAATGGCAGTTCTAATAATCTTCCCTGTTATCCTCCAGATAGGCATCAATCTCATAATGCTGTCTATCAGAGGACAGGGGCAACTTCTCCCAAGACATCATGTCACATGGATGTCTCGGGGAAGGTCAGCGACTTGTCACAAGAAGTTGCAGATGTGGACAATAAACGGGGACGTCACGTTGTCACAGGTAAGTTTCGGGGTTTCAAACCATCATGACATGTGAAGATAGTTTCGAAAAATCCCACAACAAGTCAACGGCAAGCCCAGTTAGGCCAATTTAATGAAATTTAGGAACAAGCACGACAGACTTTGACATATCGCGGAAATGGTAAAGTTGCTGAGTTCCCCATATCTTGTCATCGGAAAGACGCGAGAAAGTCTACGACTTCCCCATATCTTGTGGAGATCATGGAAAGTCAGCATAGTGGAATTTGGGCTTTAACAATATCCATCAGAAATGCATGCTCCAGCAAAGCGACTATTCCCCAACACTCCAAAGCACTCGTAATTATGCAACAGAATACTAAAATATTGTTTGAATTTATCAATGTCATGCATGCTAGCTATAGTGCCACACCATTAATAGCCTATAACACAACAACAATCTAATGAATCCACCAAAAAAGCACAATCACAAATACTGAACCACCAATGAAGGATCCACTAAACTACCAGACATTACTGTTGTCACATATGTAACTAATTAACAACAAGCAGTTTTTCCATAACAGTTCCCTAACTTGTGGTCGAATTCTTTACATTTCCGAGAAATTTCCTAGAACATTTCCAGCTTTTCACGACAAGCAATCACTGGTCACCCTGGAAGTAACTATACTAACATTCCACAAAAAATCTACAAAAGTCACCAATGCAAAGGCTTACTGCAAAATACAGGGATCCGCATTCTGCCATAATGTCATCTGACTTCGGTTTGTTCTTACTGTAAAGGGAATACATGTAGAAATCTGCTTCCTGTAACAACAAAGATACATTATTATCTAACATGACAAAAAACAACAATTCTCTTGAATTCAGATTCATAACAACTCATACTTAGACAGTCACGTTTAACGACAAAATTTATGCCAACAAATCAGTCAATGTACTAAGTGATCAATCAATCAATCAACAGTCAAGCTAATTAGAAGTTAATAGTACACTGAGAAATAATCAGCCGGTTTAGATATCTTTAGGGGTATAATATCTGAAAATCCAGCTTTAGCAAACTGTCTAAACTTCGGCAGGTTTTGCAAATGGTTTAAGAGAAGAACAAACAGAAACCAAAAAGTAACAAACTAACGATAAAAACAAAACAACAACGTAATAGAAATAAAATAAAAACAGCGCAAGTCTTACATGCTGTAGGACACACGATCCGAGTTGGAAAGGGCAGTTCATACACTGCCGAAGCAGTCGCATGAACGTCTCACTGTGAAACTCATAGATTTTCTCCAGATTAGCAAAGACGATGTTCTTCTTTCCACGAAGAGGCTGCGGCAGAGAGGCACAATTCATCTCGGGAATGTAATTATCGATGATGTACTCCAGAGATCGAATGTAATCCATCTCGGTGTTGATGAGCTCCTGCATTATCAGCAACTGAGTCCTGCAGTAAATCAAACGAGCCACCAATAAGTTAAATAACAGACAACCATGCTGCACAGTGAGAGGTAAAAACTGGGGTAAAAATGGGGGAAAGTGATTGGATTTTCACCCCAAACAAACTCTATCTTATTCTGGAAACGCAAACCAATGTGCAAAATTTCATCAAAGTCAAAGATTGTAGCCGCAGGAGTGCTTACAGACAGAGTGGCAGTGTGACGCAAGGGATTCAGTAATCTGTCAGCAAGCAATCAAAACTTGGTAAGTACAAAGTTACATCTGTTCTGAAGGAAGCAGCAGCAGTTGGAGAAACGTCAACAAAATCAGCAAATAAAGTCTACTCTCATGACAAATGCATACTGATTATTAATCACAACAATACCGTAATGAAACAACTGTGGCAGTTTATCAAAACAATTCTACTGCATAACTGAATACACAGACAAATTCTCACTACAATACAATAAACAATAAACCGCAATGTGAGCAGACACAGTAAACTAACTTCTGGTGCTCCAACTCCTGTTCAGCATATCTCAGATCAGAGACCGACGACCTCAGCGATGCAAATTTATGCAAATTAGTGTAGACGTGCTGTGATTGGCTGATGCCAGTTGCCATTGGTAACCAGCCGTATTTACACTGAGTGCTGCCCTCTACTGGCTGATGGCAAGGTGACGGTTGTTCAGTAGGACTGAAACAGATACAGCCGGCGCGGTAAAAACAAATAAACCTACATTATACACCATCTAGACTCTTACAACTATCAACCATATTCTAATATGTTCAGTTTTACGTGTACAACGCTTTGACATAAATATTAACATACTGTTTTCTTTTGGCAAGCAGAACATACTAATGTTACTCAGTTACTCAAGACTAAGCTGATCCTGCAAAAATAAATTTGTGAAAACTACAGCTTGCAGCACTTTTGTAGGCTAGATCCTATTCCAGTCACCCAATCAACAGCATTAATGCAATATAGAACAAACACCAACAAAATGTCATTAGAGGGGTATAGACTGTAGAATCTTAACACAATGTCAAAAAAACTACGACATAGGAAGTAGAGTATAAGCAAGTGGCTATATTCTAACCTCTGTAAGCTAGCACCGGTGGTTGGTCGAGAACTAAGCCGATGAGAACTGGAGTGTTGTTCCGACTGTAGACCTGGTGAACGTCCAAGTCCATCTACGAACAGTCCAACGGCCTTCCTTCTCAATACTTTCCAGCGCGAACACGATGGAGGCAGTGAAGGTGCAGAGGGATTGATGGTAGCTTTCACACGACCGTTGCTCGTACCACCGACTGGCTGCATGCACCGCAAGTCTACAGCAGCATCGCATGATCGCCTTCGTGCCACTTCCAACGACGAACTAACGGCAAAATCTCGAACTACGGCAGTCAGCTGAGGATTAAATACTGGCTCGATGATCGGTGCTGTCTTGTCGATGAGATAATTACGAACATCGAAGGGAGCCGCTGATGACGAGCTTGTGGTGGTTGTTTCATTTAAGACCTGGGTCGGTTTAACGTGGCACACAGGAGGGGAAGGATTTCCAGCGTTCGACTGTTGCCTCACTGACAATGGATCAGAAATGTTAGCGGAACCACAGGAAGGCGGAGTTTCTGTTTTCCTGCGGAAATTTTTAACATCTAGATCCAGCCGTGTGCGATCTTCGACTAGGTCAGCTCGGCGGTGGTTTATCAATGCTACTATCTCATCGCACTGGGACTGAGTTTTCTGCCACTTAGTATGAAGTGAACTGGCTGCCGGCAACTTCGTTAATGCACTATTCACGCTGTCAATCAAAGTCTGTATCTGAACACTGTTACGATCAGCAGTGCAAGATTCAGGCCGATGTAGCTGGTCCAACGTTGCGCAGATATCATTATGTACAGCCTCCGGACCGGCTTGCATGCAGGAAACTTTCATTCTCGACTCAACACACCAGCTGTTGACCTTTTAAAACACACGACACCATAGCTAATTAAATACTCAAACATTTGTTATTACTCAGTCAAACTCACAGACAACTGTAACACATCTCATGATTAACTCAGCAACAACACAAAAACAAACAGACAACAAGTGAAAGACTAACGCCTCCTTACTACCAGTCAAAGACATACTTAAAACTGGCAGCTTTAGGTGTCAGTTTTGCAGTGCAAAATTGATATCATATCGTATATGTTCACCTATATTACAACATGGACCCACAAGTCATCAGCTAATAAAGCTTCATACTTAACTGATCCAGTTTATTAAGTGCATGTCATATAGAAACAGTCTCATTAACAATGGTTCTTGTATTAGTTTGCATATTTGCACCTTTGTAGCATTTTCTGACCGATGTGATACTTCAAACGTAGTTGCATTTTGTCAACTGACAGAGTCACCTTGTTCTAGCAGAGTCGCCTTTTTGTTGGTAGAACTAGAAGCCTGCTGGTTCACCTGCTGTCAAAAGATTATCTACATGAACGTGTCCAAGTCTCTACTCAACGACAGCTGATCCTCCAGGACTCATACAGCTGCAAATGTATCCATTTCCCCCTCCCTCATGCAGTGCTCATGTATCGATGTCTCCCTGGAACTGCTCCGCCGTACTTGATGGACAGTTGTACACTCACAGCAGAAGTCACTGGCCGTCAACATCTGCGTTCTGCCACCCAGCGGAAGTTGGTCAGACCGCGCTATCGATTGAACAGTTTCGGTTGTCGGCGCTTTTCTGTGACGGGCCAGTCGACATGGAATTCGCCGCCAGACAGTGTTCGTGACCCAGAACTGAGTTTCGATACTTTCAAACGTCAGCTGAAGACATACATTTCTGCAAAATATTGATGACAAAATGTATTAAGCGCATTAGAGATCTTATTGAGTATGCGCTATATAAATTTACACTCTACTTACTTACTTACTTACTTACTCACTCTCCTTCATATCGGAGAAGAGCCATTAAACTACCACAACAACAAAGATATGAATTACCTTCTCAATGAACTGAAAGCATTCGCGAGTGTCGGCAACGCTGTTGCGAATCGCATCAACACGACATACAAAGTCATCAATCCGTGACATGAGATCAGTGCAGACTCTGCGCATCCCGGTCACGTCAGCTGCCGAACCATGACCTGCGATGCTGCATGCGTTCTGCATTACCTCTCCTAGCATCTTCCGCTGCTCCTATCATAAACATAAACCCAATTCGAGTTTGTATCTGAATCCAAGTCTAAGTATGAGTCCCACAGCAGTGATGTTGTCGGTTAAGAAATCAGGGAAAGACAAAGCTGCAATTTTCTGAGAGCAGATTACGGGTGCTCAAAGTTTTTAAATTCCCCAAATTTTGAAATTTAAAGAGAAAAATTTCAGACAAGGAGAAAATTTTCCGACAGGCTAAAATTTAGAAAAAGGGAAATTGCCCCTTTCCTGCTGCCAAGGGATTCGAGTTTAGGTCTAATAAGTTGGACAAGACAGAATGTTCAAAAAATTCTGTATTCACAATCCCAGCAGACAGTGAAAAACAACAACAGAGCAAAATGTTGGAAAATTGACAACCACACTTTTGTCTGTTGATGCTATGTCAAGAAGGCAACTTGTTAAAATACAGCAAAAAAGATTTTTTTACAAATTGCATGTAAAAAGTGCCTAAACATTCACTGACTTGAGTCAAAGTTCAAACCCAAAGAATATTTTGTCAGCATTATTAAAGAACACAGTTTTCCTCAAATTGACTGTATTAAAATTAATAGAGCTGTCAAATTAATGCATTAATTAACACGTTAATAAATTAACACTCATTAAAAAAATTAATGCACATACGTACATTTATGTTAATTTACTAAATTCTGTAAAGCAAAGTTCCAATATTCCGTTAAACTGCGGTTATTTGACAATCGAATGAATTCAAGTAACTAAATTGTAGTTGCCGTTCCATTGCTACTGTAAATAAATAATTATTCCGATGACAGGCTAATAGATTTTTGTGTTAGCTATGACGTCGGTTATTGTTGATTATACGTTTAAAATGTTTCTAACTCTCTATGTTCCACAGGCGGAGCCTCCCAAACGTTGCAAAGCCTGGAATAACTTACCCCTCTATTCTCCCTCTCGACGAGCCTGGGTGCGTTAATTACTGCACTAAAAAATTAACGCAGTGCGTTAATGCATTAAAAAAATTAACACTTCGACAGTTCAAAAAATTAATGATAGAAACATGCAGGACGTGCAACCAATACAATATATGTACTTCCAAACACACATACTGACATGGTTACTGCTTAGATGGGCAACTGTTGGCAGACAGGAAAACTATCTTGGTATTCACTAACCACTATACAAACCAACTCAGCCTTCTATCCTTCTGGGGTAGACAAATCGAGTACCGGTCTGTCTGACTGTGGTTAAAGTGAAGCGCATTCAGTCACCTGCGTCATGTGGCAGGTAACTAACTGTGTGATCCCATATGGCAGGTGACACTCCATAACTCTGCAATGGGTTTCACAAAACAGCAACCAATTACCCAACGTGGCTCGGTAGTCTAACGGTAACGTGCCGAACTTGTAATCCTGAGATCACTCAAGGGCGCAGGTTCGACTCCGCACCGGGACACTGCCGGGTAACGACCTTAGGCAAGTTGTTCACACACATGTGCCTCTGTCACCAAGCAGTATAATTTGGTACCGGTCAAAGGGCGGTTATGCCCCAAGGCTGGGAAGGTAACTGTAGGTCTGGCGTCGCACTGGCCATGCGTCATGGACTCAAGTGGTTTATCCACCTACGGGCTCAACGGCCGCGAGTGGGAGATGAGCACCCCGCCTACGCCCCAGCTGGGGCATGGCTCCCTTTACCTTTTAATTACCCAACCATTAACATATGTTACCTTTGCGGCAGAGTGCAGCCGGTCACATGTTGCCTGTTGCTGTGAGATGTCAGCGATGTCGGATGACAATACATCAACCTGAGCAAGTGATTCCTCGGCCTCTAAGTTTAACCACTGCAATACCTAGCACACACAATCACGACTGGCATGATTACACTAATTAGTCCAAGCCAGCTGTCTGCTGCAGTTTACCTTACCTTACCTTACCTTACCTCCGGGGTGGACAGGTTCTTACACTTGCCCAGCGCTGAGGCCGTATCAGCTCGGCCCAATGCACGTCCCCGAATGTAACCACAAGGTTACAGGTAGCGGCTATAAAGCCGTAGATGGCTGTGAAGCCGTAAATAAACGGCTTTACAGCCGCAAGTAGACAGCTATAAAGCCAAAGTCGGCCGTAAAGCCGAAACCACCACAAGAGCACTGGTAACGTGTAGCAATCTGCCTACACGAGTTTGGTAAGCTCCTAGTTGGCTCCTCGCCTCTGGATTTTAGAAATCTTTTGAGTCATCGGTGCAAAGCCCCACCACCACGGCAAGGTGGCTGACCACGGTGGGGTGCTGCAGTTTATACACACTAGAAAAACTAGCATCCGTATTAACTAACAACCTAACATTTAGCATGCAACAAAGCTGCAGAGTGCAGACTGTAGAGATAGATGCAGAGGAAGTGTAAAGAAAGAGTTTGGAAAGACTACACCCACAGTTGGTGTAGAACTCATCACACAAAGATAACTGTGTTGACCACCGCTAAGATATGTCCATATAATGTTCTTCCAGGAAGGGAGGCCGGTCGGTCGTTGGTCCTCAATATCCATTCTACTGATGTCATATACTCCTCTTCGCTATGCTAGACATGACCCTCGAGAAATAAAACGCCTCTTATTCCTGCTCTGGGAGACGTCCACATCAATTTTTGTTTCTCCACACCCACCCGATGCACTTGATTAGTGGTGTCTGAGAATGCTGCTAGAAATCAACTGGCACCAGCATGTGCGCAACGACGAAGTCAGAAGGTTAACCAAGCAACCTCATCTCTCAGCCATAGTCCAGTCAAGGCGCCTGTCCCTGTTCGGACACATTGCACAAATGCCTGATGAAACAGATGCAAAACAGATCTTAACAG
>Ga0056128_1009572_pt1 | contig 12153 bp, 8 predicted proteins | sample WorMetLIZISLAND2_FD_71113 | JGI IMG/M metagenome (GOLD analysis project Ga0056128, IMG submission 71113) | Marine gutless worms symbiont microbial communities from Max Planck institute for Marine Microbiology, Germany - Olavius geniculatus... ...
CGTTCATTGCGACCAACCTGCGCCACTCAGCTATTCACAGCGCATTGTCCTCCAAGACTCACGACCGGCAAGATCGCGCCAGCCGTTCGCGTCTATAGGCAACAACCTGTCACACCGCAGCACCGTCAGTCGCGCCAGTTTCAATAAAATTGTTTGCTTACTCATTTATTTATTTATTCAATTTTGTAGGGCTGAAATATTAAAATTTAAAAAAATTCGTGTCTAAAATAGTCACGGCGTGGACTTGGAAATTGCGAACGTATCAGCTAGGCAAGCGGCGTGGAAGCGTTGGACGGAGACCGACGGGGCGCTAGAACAGAAAAGTTGTTTCTTGCGAATCAGTCGTCGCCTGAGTCGAGCTCTTTTTGATTTGTGTCTAGGAACTCCTGCATGTAGCAAACTTTGCAGAACTTATTCAGTCCGACAGTTTAAACTGTTTTTGGTGGCCTATTTTAGTTTAAATAACTTGTTTTTTATTTTTGGACTGTTATTGTCGTCATCAGCAGCGTGTGGTCGATGGTGTCCGAGGCGTGTCTGGAACACACTCGACGAGCACCGGCTGCGTGACGTCATCACCTGTCTCTGCCTCTGTTCTACGTCGAACGACAACAGTCAACCTTCAACCAGCCGTGCCAGACACGTCCACGCCTATACTCGTGAGCCTGCCAATGCTGCGTGTTAATGACAATCTTTTATTCACCAACATTGGTAGCACAACAAAAAAGAAAGAAAAATAGATGAAAAATTAATGATACAACGCGATAAAATTTTAAGCGAAAAAAATATCTGTGGCACTGCATCCTAGGCGCGCGGTAGCTGGATTAACAGCGATAGACAGTAGGCCTAGTTAATAGAGGATGGCAAAATTTGACCCCTGGTTGATCCTTCACCGATCAGCACAAAATATGAAAGAAAAATGTGATTACGTCCGGGAAGCGAAGCGAAACAGGCGAAAACAGATGAGTTTTGAGTTTGATTGATATTAAGTGTTCGTTGATATGTTAACGCAGTTAGATCTGCTCAGATTTCTCTTGTTAGTGCTTTGAATGATTGACAAGACGCTGTAATATTTCGCACAACATGCACTTTTGAGATGCGGTGGGTCTCTGTTATCACTGTGGGTTGCGCATTTTTGCAGCGCGTGTCAGTGAAAGAATTGCAAATGTTTGTCAACGTGAAAATAATTTGTGGTTTTTCGGACACATGGTTTACTATCATGCGTTGGCTTATGTAGGCCTAGACGGAGCTTGAAATGAGACCGCGTGGACAGGTATGGCGTAGCTACCGGCACTTCCTTGGCTCCCTGGAAAATATGCTGCCATTTTTGTCTGAGACAGTTACAAACTTTTTTAAATACACAATATTAGATTCCGGTGGGCAGCGGTGGGCAGCGATAGTAACAATGGCGTCAGACACCAACGGTTGTTGATCCCACGGTTGTCGATGATGATGATGATGATTAGATTTGCCACCGACATTCCGGCAGTTTACATACTGGCACTTTTTTTTACCTCAGGCCCTGCATGACTTAGGTAGGTATTTTATCTGTATGGGTTTGACTTTGACGCCATGTTGTGTACTGCAGGGCCACGGTAGCGGCAGTGTGAACGGTAGACAGCTGACGGCAGACTCCGGCCGACTGACAGCGGAGTCCAGTGACGTCTCGTCCTGTCGACATCAACGAAGACCGCACCACGACAACGACGACGACGATCTTCGAGCACACTCAACAGCGGTCAGTACACATTCTCAACTTGGTGACGTCACGGTTAGGACGTCGGACTTGCAATCAAGAGGTCGTGGGTTCGACTCCCGGTCGGGTCGCTATTAAATAGTTACTATACTATACTTAAAAGGGTGGCTGTCTGCGGACAGGTAACCCATCTCGGTACATGACCAACACCAAAGTCAACTCCGCCTTTCATCCCTCCAGGGTAGGTAAATCGAGTACTGGCCTGTCGGACTGGTGTTGAAATGGAGTGCATTCACCTGTGTCGGGTGGCAGGTAACACCGTGTTATCCTAGCTGACGCTCAGTAGCTTTAAGATGAACTTTTATGAAGAGTTGTACTTTTAAAACTATTTTGAACTTTAAAAAACCTGACAATAAATTACTGCATAAGTACCAGCTAGCGAGTTATGCACTGACAACAAACGTCACCGACTTTATTTTTGCGATATCTTTGTCGGATGTCATCCGATTTTGCAATTTTTTACAGCAAACATAGATCGGGGATATTGGAAAAAAACGTTTATGCACAGTCCACCACAGCTTGTTTTATATGTTCCTACTGCACTTTGTAAAAACTAGCAGCGATTAAAACTACCGCATGATCTTTTTGTGTTGCCGTCGTAATAGACCGCATTACGGTTTTTGCCCGTCTGTCTGTTATATGTCAGCCTCTTAACTCGTAGATAAAAGGCTATCAGAAAACAATAAATGTTGTTGTGGACGTGACCCAAGGCAGGTATAATCGGTATGCGAGTTTTCAAGGTCAAAGGTCAAAGGTCAAAGTTAGGAGTAAGGTTAAGGTTGGCAGCTCTAGGCGGACCGTCGCATATTATGTCGGCACTGGGCTGACATCTTGTTTAAGAATATGTGTTTCATGATATATTGATGATAGGCTACGTTCCTTTTGGACATTTGCAGTTTCCTTTCTGTATGCTTTTTTTCGCTGCCAACGCAAAACATTTCTCTACAACCTGCTTTTAGGCGATCTTGGTCTCCCACCTCACCCATTGCATCTCAGTTCGGCGGGCTTCCCGTCGAAATTACTTACCTTGAACTTACTTGTTTATTACAGGAGGGCGATGACGTAAGCATGTCGTCATCACGCCTCGCTGCGGTGAGGCGATTGGCTGCCAGTGAACAGCAGTTTGTGACGCAGATGCGGACTGGCGTCGCTAACTACGTCATCGCGTTGCGTCATTCTGACGTCATCTCGCGCAGTGATCACGATACGCTCTTCATCAACCTAGAAACTGTACACACTTTACACTTGTTTGCAAATTCGCTGCCAACTGTGAATGAATTGTGAAAATTGGCCAATGTTTGACGAAATTGTGGACAAGAGTGTAAGCTGTGTTTTTGAATGACCACAGTGCGTATAGCAATAAAAAAATTTACATACATAGGTGATATCTGAATCTGTATTGGTTGTATTAAATTTGAGTGTATAGCAAATACAATACAAATTTTGCCAAAACGATATACATGCATAATCTAAATGGTACATTACTCATCCATAGAATGCATTTACCTCATATAATAGTCTGGACAGTTTTTTATGATTTATATGCCCTATGATTTGATTTATACGTGATATAATAGGACTATATTCTGCGCAGGCAAGAGCATTATATTTTCTAGCAAAATGTCATAAATACAAAGTTTTTGAAAATACCACTGGGATACAATATTTATCTCATTACAAAATAAAATATAATAAGCACCAAGCAAATGCGTGTGGTGTTATTATTTTAACAAACGGTAAAGCAAGATTGCAAAAAATCCGAAAAAATGCATTACGTAGAAAGATTTTTTTATAGATTTTTTCGAAATGTAATCGACAACACATAAGACGTTTTGCCATGCTGTCCTGGATGCGAAGTAAAAATGGTGAAATTTTGTAACGTTGCAGATTACGTCATTAGCAGAAGAACGTCTGGCATCTCTCGGCGACTTCAACGTTACATCATCATCATCATCATCATCATCATTGTCAGCAGCAGCAGCAGCAGCGGGCCAACTCTCAGCTGTTTATCAACATAAGGTACGATTTTATTTTTAGTAGAGTAATTTGAGGCTGATCAGCAACTTTATTCCAGCTTTTGATATTCCATTAGCAGAATTTTTATCTGTGTGATTACGGAAGAAATGTGTATTTTTTTGCTAACTGCTGACTGACTTCGTAATAATTTGGTTGTTAGTATCAGTGACGTCATTGCAGGGGCAGGTGACAATTTCCCCCCTTTCCTTCTGAATTAGCCTGTCGGAAATTTTTGTTATTGTCACAAAATTGTTGTTAGAAAATACCAAATTAGGAGTTGAAATAACCCAAATTGGAAGAATTTGAAGGAAAAATTGAAGTTTCAATCACCCACAGTTTTTTTTCTGTCAGAAATTTGCAACTGCTTGCTTTTTTTAACTCACGACGCCGCGGGATTTATAACAAACGTTTCGCTAAACGGAAAATTTAGAATAGGCCTATGACACATAGCACAAAATTGAAATTAAAATTATATTCAAGTTTAATTTTAATGTCATGTCTGCCGTAGTTGCGTTAAATGATGGTGATTAATGCGTTCAACTGTACGTCGTCATTTAGCCGGAGGAGCTGGCGTGAGTACTTGTTTTAATCGTTGCTAATTTGTAAATAATTAACGCAAATAACTGTATATGTGCATTTGTTTAGCTGGAAAAGTTATGTGACGCTTACGGGAGCTACTGTGCCGGGGTGCGTGATTCAATACGACTGCTAATCGAGTTAAAACGAACTGACGCTAACTTCGCTCAGTTTCTCGGCCAATCGCAGTCAAACACCCACCAGCTCACTATGTCAGCGTTCATCAAGAAACCCATCGAGGTATTGAGTCTGTTAGGCTGATGTCTTTGCAGTTGGCTGCGTGCAGTTTTGCTTTTTACCCGATGTCGTGAGAAGTTTGTTGCACCTGGAAAATTCTTTCCACCTCCATATTGTCATAATATGTAACTAAAGCTAACCCTAACCCTAACCATAACCCTAACCCTAAATTTAACCCTATCTTTAATTTTAACCCTAACCTGTACTGCTGCGTGTGGGAATAATTTTCCGGTGCGACGAATTTTCCACTACACCGGCCCCGCTGATGAGGTTATGTGATAGCTGGCGTTTATCTCTTTGTTGGTTTGCTAGGCGGAATCACACAATAAGTCACAAACGGATTTGGCTGAAATTTTCAGAAAATGTTAGACTTAACACAACTTGGAAACAGTTAGATTTTTGGTGGTGATCTGGATTGGTATCCGGATCCAGGATAGGATTGAAGGGAATTACCATTGCCAGACGGATAAACTTCTATCGAGAGATAAGGGGTGTATAAAGTGTTTGCAATTCATTTCTTCTGAGGCTGTTTGGCTCTATTCACAGAGCTTAACGTTGAATCACGTTGAATGTAGTGCTGTCTCTCATTTGCCAACGGAAAGTATTGTCATAGCGTTGGCGCGGGTTTGCGCTCGTCGAGTGCCTTTCTAGCTTATTATATTCACAGTTTAGCGTCCCTACATTCTGTCACAGGCTTGCAGGATGAGCTACTTCGACAGAATGTCTGTCAATAGGCCTATCAGAATAACACACATTACAGGTAAATAATTGCGCTTCCATGTGATTTAGTCACAATGATGTTTTCTTTTGCTTTTTTGTACTTGTTTGCATTTTGTCTCAGCTTTTGAATTTATGGCAGTTAATTTTTTATCTTTTTTGTATTTATTGCTTAAAATTGCACATATTTCACTTTCTTTATACTGTACGTATAGTGTGCATTGAACTGATATAATGTTACAGCACATCAAGGAGTTGGTTCTTGGTCTACAGAAAGTCGTTTCCTACACGCCTCAGGAACACTCGGATTACGACAACCTGCAACAAGTTCTTCAGTGTGGGTTTCTTTCACTTTTCTAAGTTTTTTTTAGCTGCTTAGTCTCAGAAAAATTGTTTAACAACAAACTCAGTAAAACACAGGAATAATCAAGTTTGTAAAACAACAGCTAGTGTAGTTTTCTGTTGTTTGTTTGTTTAATTAATTGACGTGCAGTAAATGTTTAAGTGCATAGTATCCAACTGTAAGAATGTGCACAGAAATTTGAAAGAAAATGCCTTTAGCTTCACAAGCATAATGTGATGAAATCATTGATTGCTTCTGCACAGTTATAGTTAGTTAAAAATTAAGAATTAATTTAAGTTACGTATGGTTTACAGTTTAGACTTATGATACTGTGTGTTCCTGACGTATGCAAGTGCACTCATTCAATTGATTAATCAGTCATTAAGTCATATTCACAGCACATTGGCACATATTAAGAAAAAATCAAGGACGTATTTTTATATTTCTTTTTTTTTCACTTTGTTTCTTATCCTCTGCTACTGATTGTATATAAATATTATCTAATACCCCGTTTACACGATAGAGCAAACATCGAGCAAACGTCGAGCAGTCATCGAGCATACATCGAGCAAACATCAAGCAGGCCTGACGGAACCTCGCCCCCTGGCTCAAATGTAGGCCTAGGCTTAGCTCACAGCTGATCACGTGTTATATAGGCCTTTCAATTACAACCCACCCACCGTACTAATTAGCATGCCAATTACCATAGCTCGTCGAGCTAGCTGAATGAATGCTAGCAACATCGAGCAGACGTCGAGCAATTAGCACGTGTATTTTGAATACATTTGCTAGACGTTTGCTCGATGTTTGCTCGATCGTGTAAACCGGGTATAAGTCAAGTCGATTGTTTTTCGTTGACAGCTTTTCGTAACTGCTGCAATCGGATCAGTGAGCAGAACCTCTACGCCAGCTCCCTGTCCCTGGCATCCACGACACGTGACCGTGACGTCACTGTGACGTCATCAGCTTCATCGTCGTCGTCATGGTCGTCGTCACCGGTGACGTCACGTCGCTCTGCAGTCACTGCTTCTAGCAACTGTAGCTCGGTCATCTCCAGCATTGATACTGAACTGCTGGAGGTCCAGCGGCGACTGGTCTTTCCCAAACATATACAGGTATCAGCGACTGAAAATCCGTTGTGAATTAATAAAGTTATCGATCGAGTTTGATGTACCACTTTTTAAGACACAGTGTTTTTTCGTTGCTACATGTACTCTTATTAGAAAACTATAAGATTCACTGTTAAAGTTTGCACGAAAATGTTAGCATCAGAAAAGCAAAAGTGAAGATGTTTTTCCTAAACCCCGCTTAGGGACTTTTGTCTTCCAAACCTTTATGTTCTGCAGTTCTACCAAATTTTTAAAAAAATTGATAACGATGACGTCATATTATGTGACGTGATTGGCAGGTGTTTCAGCTGGCCACGGCTTCACATCATCTCATCTACTCCGGCTCACTGCTGCTCGTAGAAACCACTACACGTCAACTGACCCCGTTGTTTGTGGTGCTGATGAGTGACCTATTTCTGCTGACGCGACCTGACCCAGATAACGAGTCACTGCTCGTGCTGACTGAGCCGTTGTCGCTTCACGATATCGTCGGAAGCAGCTTCCAGTGCAGCCATCGTAAGTTGCGTGCTCGCGTGAACTCAGCCTCCTACCCTCAGTGGGATGGAAAAGTATCAGGCCCATGTTAAAGTGTGACTTAATCTTGCGTATAATCCTGATTCGATTTTTTTCCAGAAATTTTAACATGGCAAAGATGTTGCACGATCGTTCAGCATAATAAAATACACTGACTACGAAGATGTCTAGAAATGAAGGAGACATACATGTACTTGCTCGGTGCGTCTGTCACTGGCGCCGCGTCAGGGAGGGCACGGCAAATGCTCCGATAAAATTTAGTTTGCCAGAGCATTTTTCTAACGAATTACAAAATTAGGGGCTAAAATTCCCCATTTTGAAGGAATTAACTGTGAAAAACTGTTACAGAAGAAATTCGATGATGCTTGTCAGGAAAATAAAAATTGCAACTTTCTGCCCCACTTTTTAGGCCTACTCCTCGCGCGCTACGTTCCTAACGTAGCAAAGAGGAGTATATAAGATCAGTGTAGTATTGAGGACGGACCGACCGACGACCGATCAACGACCGACCTCTGTTCCTGGAAGAGCCTCCCTGGAAGAACTTCAAACGGCCATATCTCCATAACGGTGCGAGATAGACGCATGGTCACTATGGACCACCGATAGGAAGTCGACACCGGGAGTCAAATGGTCACGTGACCGATGACGTCACGTGATCCCAAAAGGTTAAGGTCGTGACCCTATTATCTTCGTTGACATGGCAATAAAATTTGGCTATTCACGGTGTGAAAAGAAAAGAACTAAAAAGCAGTTAAAAGATTGCAGGAGAAAATAATGCGCGCGAGGAGTACATTAGATTGGTCACAATCTAAAATATTTTTTGTTAACCTATGACGCCGCTGCTTGTTGTCTGTGCTGGAGAAAAAAATTCTTAGAACTAGTCAGTGAAAATGATGATGATGATGACTGCCTGTATGTGCTGCTTATGTTAATGTAGGCCTGATCTATAATAATCATCATAATATATGCGTCTTTCTGTCACAGCGTGCGAGTTTCTGCTATCAGTGGAGACGCGGGTGACCAGCCTACAGCAGACGTGGCAGCCACACTCACTGCTGCTACGAGCGCCCTCTGTCGAACTCAAGTGCACCTGGAAGAACATCCTCGAACAACGCATTCTGACCTGCAAGGCTCAGCGACAGCAGATTGTTGACAGTCGTACCATAGACAATGTCGTCTAAAGGACAACACAAAGGGGGTGTAAATAGCCTCGTGGCAGAAGGGGACAATAACTTGTCCCCCACGTAAATTTTAGCTTGTCGGAATATTTTCTTTTTGTCAAAATATTTTTAAATAGGCCTACAACATTTGAGGCTAAAAATCCTTGTGAAAATTTTGGACCAAAATTGAAGTTTTTAATCTCCATTGTCGCAAATTTGCAGCTTTACCCTTTAAAATTGCACTTTTTGTTCCTTACTTTTTTAAGCCAAGACGCTGTTCGGACGTTTAGATTAGGCTACTCTTGACTTTTTGTAGCATGTTTCTCCGTCGTCTAACCAAATGTTGTTTAATCGTGGTTATCTTTATATCTCTGCGAAAACAATTTTTTCCTTGTGTGTTCTCACGCCCGTATCCAGAATTTCACAAAATGGAGTCATTTTAGATTCTGCGTCCTCAGTCAGTTCTGTGATGCAAATTTAGCTAAGACGTTATTAAGGCTAAAGACAGCGGAAAACTTTCGAGCAACTGAGGCTCTACCCGAACTTTTTCTGACTTCCTAGCTGGTGAAAATGTTGAGGGCTCCTCTTTAATAACGTTATCCCGTTCTCGATCATTGGCCTCGATTTTCGGGTCTTGCATCGCCACGTTTTTCGTTTCACTTTCAGCACTTTGGGGACTCGGTAAAACACACGTCATTCACAGCGGCATCAACGGTACCTGTTAGTTTAGTGCCATAGTGGTCAGTGATATAAATGTCATGTTGCCTTTTGACGCTATAGCTATAAATGCACATATAGGCTTACATCGCCAGTCAAGAATGGTCTTGTACATATCTTTACCGCATATTGTCTGATATAAATATCGTCATTATCATCATCGTTTATTACGCCAGCAAGGTAGCAGATCAGAATATAAAATACACACAAACGTGCAATCACAAAAAAGACAAATTAAAAACACCCTATACACCTACTGGAATAAGCAATAAAATCATATCAAAACACAGTGCAAATAAAACTGTCCCAAATCATATGTTTAATTCTATTAGCTGTCATCATTTGGTCCTAGCAGTTTTTACTTAGGCCACGTTAAAACTTTAATGTAGGCTAATCAGACCAACATCATGACTTCTTATATTTACCACACACAGCTACAAATTGATTACGGTTAATATATTTCTCTGCTTCACAAATCGAGTATTCCTTGCAGTGATATTTGAAGTTAAGCGATCGTTTTATAAAATCAAGCTTCTTCCAACATTCTGTTGCGTTATCGCGTGAAATATTACATTGGAGTTTATAGTTAACTAGAAAGCAGTTGTAGCCCGCAGGTACCTTTGCGAAGGCAAAGCTATTCGCCAGGTGGCGTCACCATCTTCGCTTTGCCAGCGGTTCCTTTATGCCCCCTTTGACGCAGTGGTAACAAAAATTTCAAAGTGATCCAGAATCCAGGATTCCTGCCGGATCACCCCCAAAATTAAATCACTGGTAGTTGTTGCCATGCCTGACATACCCTCAGAATTTCAGAAAGATCCGTCCATAACTTTTTTAGTTATCGCGTGGACTCACGGACAAACAAACAAAAACCGGCAAAAACATTATCTCCTTGGCGGAGGTAATTATTTGTAACGACAGACCAAAATAATCCGTTAGTAGGTTATATGGGATTCTTGACAAAGTCCATTCGTTGCAAATTCCATTTCTTGCAATTTCACAAGGTTGCGAATTTTGGGGCCTGATATTATTCAGCAGCACACTGACACACAGTCAGTGTGATGCGGGCAATATCACTTTTTTGTGATTTTTGCTGTTTTCGATGTGCGAGTTCTTCAATGTTGCCGTTAACAAGTGTATAAACTGATGTTTAGTACATTTATTTCAGGGGTAATAATGATTTATGCAAATTAGGCAAAAATATTCAAATGATTCGCTATGCAAGACAGACGCTTTTTCTCTAAAGCATCCTAAAACTTTTGACATATCACATGCCTTTCTACCACTAATTGTCGCAAAGCTATCAACGCTCAAACAGGTCCGGTTTTTTGGACAACCCTGTACATTGTAAATGTGCGACAGAATATCGTCAGGCAGTTGCAAATTTTTGACGCAGGAGATTACGGGTGCTCAAAACTTAAACCTTGCACGAAATTTCTCAAAAAATGAGGTTTCAGCTCCAAATTTTGCATTTTAAACGATTATTTTCCGAGGAGAAAATTTTTTTCAACATCCAAAAAATTTAGAGAGGGGACATTTGGCATTGCCCCGGTCCCCACTGGCTAGGGCGCGAATAAAGTTATTTCGCCAGACGAAAGTGCAAAAAGCAAGTTGAGAAGAAACGTGAAACGCGAACAACAACGAATGCAATATAGTCAAACAAACAAACATCGTCATGTCAGAATCAATAATTGTCACCATTACGTTCACAAAGCGGCGCATCGTTCAGAGACGTAACTAAATAGAAAAAAAAACGGTTAAAACACATTTTTCAGACATAACTTCTCAAAATGTTTCTTTTTTATGCGCTGAATTGCTTGGCCTTGTGGCACACACGAGTAGACTCCTACAATCTTTACTATCAAAAGAAGAACGCGAAACTTTATTCCGCTTTAAAATATACAGGCAAGTTGTATTAAAAAATCGAAACAAAATAAAGCGAGGCATCTTTATATTTAGGGCACACTTGACCCCAACTATTTTTTGTTCTTTGGGTCTGTTAAAAATACTATTTCAAACAGTCATCGAATTTCAGAAGCAAATTTGACCCCCTAACCACCGTTATAATTTTTGGACTTTTATTGTTAATACTTTGACGTTCAAGATAGGGCGGAGTAAGAGTTGAAGGAAAGGGGGCGGGGCGTCATCAGCGTCGCGGGTTAAAAAAGTAGGCGGGGCTGGAAGTTGTAATTTTCTGATAGACACGGCAGATTTTTGACAGAAATACGACAGACCGCTGCTGCTCAGAATTTCAATTTGCCTTTAAATTTCTTTAAAATGGATGAAAATTGTTCGACAAGAAAAAAGATTTCTCAACAAATTTGCGACAGCCGAAAATTTAAGGAAAAAAAGCAAATTGTCCCCCCAGCCACGACGCCACTGGGGGGAGGGCGGACGAATGGACTAGATGATTCTGGCGGTGGGTGCTTTCTTCTTGCGGCGTGCGAAGCTGACAATACCGACACAGCTCATAGCGTCACGGAAGTTCTGACCCAGCTCGGAGAAGTACCTGTAATTCACATCACATTTTAATTACATTCGTAACTAACTCGTAGTACGCGTGCTTGATGAAGTTAAGATTAGGGTTACCAGCGTAAAGGTTAGGGTTAGTCTGACACAGCTCAAGGCGTCCGTTGCGGAAGTTTTGACCCAAGTACCATCAGTATCCGTAATAATTGCTAAACATTGCGTGACCAGGATTCACACCAGGCAAGATAACACACTACAGATCAGCCATAGATTACAAGTCAGCCAGTCAGTCAGCAGACTAACCCTAACCCTAACCCTAACCCTAGACTTAACATCACATGAGTGACAACACATAGTGAAACACACAGAGAACCTGACCCTAGTCCTAACCCTGGTGGATTGGCAGTACACTGTGTCCCAAAAAAACATCCCCGACATTTTCGACTGTAACTTGAAAACCAATTATCAGATTTTGATAATTTTTGGTACAAATATTTCTGACACAACTTGCCATCAAATGACTGT
>Ga0056128_1009573_pt1 | contig 12152 bp, 6 predicted proteins | sample WorMetLIZISLAND2_FD_71113 | JGI IMG/M metagenome (GOLD analysis project Ga0056128, IMG submission 71113) | Marine gutless worms symbiont microbial communities from Max Planck institute for Marine Microbiology, Germany - Olavius geniculatus... ...
AAAATCGCAAATTTTGACCACCCCCCTCTCATTTAGCGCCCTCGTTCGGGGTGACCCCCTTCGAATTTATGGAAAAGCTTTACGGTTCCTGAAACTAGAGTCTTCCGGGCAGCCGACGGTGAAGATTTGGTGATCTTGGACCGTTTATGCCTGATCCACCCGTGTGACAGACGGACAGACGGACGGACGGACAGAATTGCGATGGCTAAGACGCGCTGAAAGCAGAGCTGCTTTCGCGCGTAATTAGAGGGATTGGTGGTTCATTGCACTCTCACGAATTACAAATTAGCAGTTTACCATTTTATGTACCTAGAAAGTACACAGAGCAAATGGTAATACTTTCAATTAGCGCTGTCAAATTAACGCGTTAATTAACGCGTTAATGCGTTAATAAATTAACGCGCGTCGTGTTAAAAAATTAACATCCATGTGTAAATTTATTTAATTTACATAATATCTGTGAAGCAAAAGTTCTAATACTTCGTTAAACTGCGGATACTTAACAGTCGAATGAATCCAAGTAACCAAGCTGTAGTTGCTGATATTACAGTAAATAAATATTATTAAGATGACAGGTTAATAGATTTTTTCTATGCTAACGATGACGACAGTTATTGTTGAAAATGTGCTTTTATTTGCTTTCTAACTTTCGATATTCTACAGGCGGGGCCCCCAAAGGTCGCGGGGCCCGACAACATGACAACAGCTCGACCGTTACTCAAGTACAGTCGGCTAAAAGTACTGTCGATTTAACAAATTGACAAATGGCAATCATTGAATACTGTGAATTTACAAGTTATAAAACAAAACAAAATCTTGCATGCAATTTTGTTTTTGGGCAGATACGGGCAACGCACTGCACTGCTAAAACTGCTTACATTAAAATCGCAAATGTATGAATAAGGGTTCTGTTAATTGATATAACTGGTTTAGTTTAGTATATTTTTGGTAAGTGGTTTCAATGTAAGTGGAACTTTCGCTGAATTATCGTTGTAATATGACTTTTCATTTTTTAAGAAGTTAAGCCGTGTGAGTTTTCGCGTTGTAGCGAAAAAGTTTGCGGCTTTCTTGCAAAGAAATTTATCTGAGTGCAGCATAATATTATTGAAAACTGGTTATTTTTCTCGCCGTAAAAACAGGGATGTTTTATTTGATGTCTATCTCCTTCTGTGTCTAGTGTATGCCTATCTTAACAAGAAATTTGACCTAATGCTCACGGAACGCGCGAAAGCCTATAGCAGTTCCTAACCGCAGGGAATAAACCATCGCAGTACTAACCGGGCCCGGCGTAGAGTAACTTCGTTTCAGCCGAAACGCGTTAACAACTACGCCACGCCACCATCGCCAGTACCGTGGCGCCGCCTTGTGAATGATATAGCCGAACACGCCAAAAAATCCATAAAACCCCCTATTTTGGCGTTCAAGGTCATCCAATGTCATTGAATTCGGCGCCAATCGAAAGCCAGTATACGATTTCCTATTAGTGATTAATAGTAACCTAGGCCTTATCTCGCACCGTCACTGAGATACAGCGAGTTAATTGCCAAAAATCGCAAATTTTGCCCACCCCCTCTCATTTAGGGTCCTCGTTCGGGGTGACCCCCTTCGAATTTATGGAAAAGCTTTACGGTTCCTAAAACTAGAGTCTTCCGACGGTGAAGATTTGGTGATCCTAGCTTGCACCGTTTTTGCCTGATCCACCCGTGTGACAGACGGACGGACGGACAGACAGAATTGCGATGGCTAAGACGCGCTGAAAGCAGTAGCTGCTTTCGCGCGTAAAAACTGAACAAGAAGCCCAGCTATCGCTAGGAAAAGCCAACCGTACCGCCTACGTTCAAAGTCCAGTGTCCGACTTCTAATCACGGACAAAGGTGACACTGTTCTATGCATGATGTGTTAACGGAACGCTGCTCGACAAAGCTATAATTAACGCTAGCATAACACACGTTGCACGCTATGACACGCGGCAAAGTGTATAGAAAATTTTCTATACACTTTGGACACGCGGTAACGTCGCGGTTATCTCGCCAGTCGATATAATCAGCTACAGTCGTAAGTAACACCAGAAATATCGGACGCAGGTTTCGCAAATTTTTCTCACAATAAAAATGTCTTCGTGAGAATACGGCGTAAAGACGCGCTACAGCCTATACAGTTCCTGGTGCAGTACTGACCTTCAAGGTCATCCAAGGTCAATGATTTTTATGTTATTTAAAAGTCACTTCGCGACTTCTTATTAGTGATTAATAGCTTTGGCCCTATCTCTCACCTTTTCCGATACACATTCATTTATAACTTGAAACTTTCCACTGAAAATTGCGGCCAAACCGCTGCAGATAAAGACACGGTTACTATTGACAGTCTATAGGAAGATGCCATCACCCTATCCGATGGTACTATCGCCGACTCCCCACGACTTACCGTTTAGTCACAATGCCGCAGGATTGGCATTCCATAGTAAGATATGACTTCAAGGTCATCCAAGGTCAATGATTTTCGTGTAATTTGATAGGGCGTATGCCAATTCCTATTATTGATTTGATAGTAACCTAGGCTTTATCTCTCGTCGTTTCCGAGATATATGGTCGGTTTTCCATTGAATTTCTTACTCCCGTCGATTCAACCCGCAATTTAAAAATGTTCTGCTAGCACTACATGGCTGAAATTTTGCACGCCTGAGTTTCATACGCAATGTTAACTATTCGTGTAAAAAGTTTTCCCCTATGTCTCAAAGCGTAGCCACAATTCATTCGTTACAGACGGACAGACAGACGACGACAACCATGCCAACAGTTCGACCGTTACTTAAGTACGGTCGGCTAAAAATTGAACAGATCGTGCATATTCGTGATAGAATTTTACATAGCGTATGAGGCCCGAAAAGGTAAGGAACAGTGGCGGTTCTAGCCCGCCATATCGGAGGGGGGCACGGCTCCATGGCGAGCGGGGTCGCCCCAGCGGGGTCCAGGGGCAGAGCCCCTGGTCAGGGGGTCAGGGGAACAAAGCCCCTCTGAAGCTGAAGCATTTTTGGTTTTCAGACATTTAATGAAAGCCGCAAATTTGCCCACTTTTCTAAAATTTGGAAACGCAAATAATTCTCATATTTGTTCTATCTTTGCAAAAAAATTACGGGTGGTCACGAAACTGGAGGGGGCCTGGAGCCCCCCCCGGCCCCGGCCTAAAACCGCCACTGGGTAGGAACAAGCACATAGGAAGTCAGAATCCTATGGCCTTCTCCCTATTCGCTTCTAATGTTTGCCTTGGACCATTTTCAATGGAATTGCAATAGGTCTACTCTGAACTCGCAAGTTCGCAACTGAATCACAGTTTGCACATTATCCAGAGACAACAGAAGTGTGTTAAATACGCAAAACCCACATCTCCATTCTCTAGCAGTCATAATAAAGCACCGTTTCTGCATTGTCGCAATTCAGCCTTTTGACTGTAACATTAGCGAACGTTCATTCATTTTCAGTTTTGATCAGAAAAGTTTTGTAGAGCATCGAAACATCATCAGAAGTAAGCTCATGCAGTACTTTCCGCTGACGTTATTCACGCGGTGCGAGGTGATTCAGAACATTCTGTGGAAAGACAAGAGCTCCCACATCATACGCAATCCAACTAGGTGAGACCAGGAATGGCCCAGGCCACCCAGACGAGGCACCTGCCTCAGTGTCCCGGCACGGTCGATCAACACATGGGCACGACCACCACGGTCACCTGCCTGCCTCTCAGCCTGTCTGTCCGGTCGGTCGCTGGCGCCACCAGCGCTGATGTCGCTAATCTGTAGGGACGCGTGCACGCCGGTCTCACACACTCGAGGGGACTCATAGGGTATTTATACGATCGAGCAAGCATCGAGCAAATATGACGCATGCATAAAGCATAGCCTATACGAAACAATCATCAAGCAAACGTCAAGCAAACGCCGAGCTGGCTCAAGCAGGCCTATTGGAACCCTGCCTCTGGCTCATATGTAGGCCTAGGCTTAGGCTCTTAGCCCACAGCTGATCACGTGTTATATAGGTCTTCCAATTACAACCCGCCCGCTATCCTAATTAGCATGCTAATTACCATAGAACGTCGAGCTAGCTGCTCGATGTTTGCTCGATCGTGTAAACACCCTATCACTCTGCACGCAGCGGACGCAGGCTCATATGACGTATAGGACGACGTGCGTCGATAACGGCTCGTCCCTACGTCCGCTGCTGCCGCTGTTGCAAGTTGTAATTAATTCCAGCCTTTCGGATAATGGCGGACGGAGACGGCTCGGAGGCCGCAGGGGGCCTGACGAGTGACCCAACCGGCGAGCGATCGCCGCCGGTAACCGACTTGGGAGCCCGGTCGGTCGGTCGGGCGGTTGCTCGGCCGGTGCGTGCGGCCGCCTCGACCGCCGGCGGCGCTGGCTTTATCTCGTGGCGTTCCATCTCGACTTGGTCCCGACGGCGGACCTACTGACCGACTCACCCACCCACCCAGCCAGGCGTGGGGCCGTTCGTCCGTCGACTCATGGACGCCGGACGGCGGCTGCTTTAATCAAAAACGCAAAAATCCTCGAGCGCGCTCGCCCGCCGCCAGAGGGCGCCCGACTCATCACTCGCTCTCATTCCCGCCGCCCGGCCGCCGCCGGCCTCGAAAAATTACGCGGCGGCAGCATCGGTTCTGGGTGAGGTCGGGCAGGCAGACTACAGGAGGAGAAGACCGACGGGGTGGGTCGTTCACTAATCTGATGACACGTCAGGCGGCCGGGTGTAATGGCATTTCAGCGTGCAGCAGTCATCGGAGAGAGCGCCGATGCCGCTACACTACCAGGTCACTGCAGCGCCATCAAGCAATCTACTACCCACCACTCTCTCTCTGCCATCTCCTACCAGCTCCGGGGACTGGCGGGAATGGCCGGCCTGATGGCGTGCGGCTGCCGGGCGCCGCAGAAAACGCAATAATTGTCCGGCGCACGCGATGATTGGGATATGAGAATTATGATTAATGAAAAACAGCCGTCGCGGCTGCTGCAGGCCGCACCGAACGACACGGCAAGACCCGGCACGCCAGCAGGGCGACAAGTCTCCCGAGATAGACGTAGCCACACGATGACTGCGCCGCTCGCCGCGAAATGACGACGAAAAACCCTCCAAATGTGATTGACATCGACGTTACTCTTGTGACCGAGACACGAAAACGAGAACTGAAATCATTTCGGAAGCGAAAAATTGCTCGCAAATTGAACAAAATTAGTACAAAAACTTAAAAGCCAAATGAGAATGTTGTCAAACGGTGAAACCTAGAAAAATGTAGAAAATTGAATCTGACGCGCAGACGTGCACATGATACGCTTGCGAATAGGGTGACAAAATGTATTACAATTCCCATTTTTCTTATCAAATTACTTACGCTTATGATATAATCAGACATTTAATATCGCTAGAGTTAAGGTTAGGGCTTAGGTTAGGGTTAGCGTTAACAATAATAATTAGGGTGCAGGTGAATTAACGGACAAGTAGGCCCAAATCTTACTAACTTTTTTCGTATGGGGAATTATGTTGGCGGAGATTTCTCCATTGTTTTCTGCTCCGGGCGTGCATATGATAATGGTAATAGATGACTACCGAGTCAAAAGCGTAATGGTGGAAGGCACGTGATCACCGGAAATCATTTGTTCTGATTTCTGCTTATTAATGCTATTAATCAACACGTGCGTGATGCCAACAGAATACATGTAGCTTGATTGTGGTTATTTTATTCGCCGTCTCTATACCGGTACTTAGAGCAAAAGACAATTAGGTTGGTTACTATTTCTGTAATAAAAGCCGTTTCATATGACTCGTGGTGACGGATGGTATTCCGCTTTAGGCTGCGCTGATATACCGATATTCTTCTGAATCTATTAATACCATCGTCGTAGACCATTCGTTAATCATTCTGCCACCGTTGTAACATCCGATCTATCGTATCGAGATGACAGGGTCGTACTGAAGATCTACCTTGCTCCAATCTGTCAGCGACCTGAATATACTCGCTGCATGTTCTCAGGTGATCGATGATTATCTTCCATCTTCCAACTTATCCTGATGGCAGCAGCAGCAGCCGTGTCTCTGTATTATATGTAACCGTGGATCTGGCACGCGCGCTTAGCTATAAATCTTCTAATGCTGAAGTAAATATAAGCCCAGCTGAATGAGTCGTATTCTCTTCATTAGCCGACCGTACTTATGTAACGCTCGAACTTATGGCATGGTCGTCGTCCGTCGTCGTCCGTCATCTGTAACCGATGTATTGTGGCTAAACGGTAGGTGGTAGGAGAAAACTTTTTGCACGAGTAATTAGCACTGTGTCATAAACCTAGGCTTACAAAATTTCAGCAATCTAGTCCAATGGAAACATTTCCATATTTAGGGTTAAATAAAGGGGGAGTAAAAAATGTGCGTTTTTCAACGGAAAACTTACCATATTTCGGAAACGGCTAGAGATACGGTCAAGGTTACTATTGATCACTAATAGGAAGTGGCATACGCCCTTTCGGATGAAATGAAAATCATCGACCTTGGATGACCTTAAAGGTCACTAACAACCAGTACGGTCGGCTATGCTAAGTTGCTAACGACAGCTGAGCTTTTTGTATATTGTGCAGTGATTTAGACATGAGGATGAGCTACGTTCTGCTGCTGGCGCCGGTCTATATAGCATCATTCAGATTTTGGTCGTGGGATCCAAAAACACGTAACTTGAATCAGTTTGTAATGGTTATTTATGGTCATCCAAGATTCCAATTGAAAGCACGTTTGCGACGTAGCGCAACAATTTCGGTTGTATCAATTGCTGACGTATAGTTCACTCTCACTCGACGCCTTCCAAATTCCTAGATGAGTTATTTTTAACGTGTAAAGGGAAAGGTTTTACGGACACTCGCTGCACTGAAAATTTTGGAATATCTTTTTCATTTTTAGCCGACTGTACTTAAGTAACAGTCGAGCTATTGGCATGGTTGTCGTCCGTCTGTCTGTCCGTCTGTCCGTCTGTAACGGATGTATTGTGGCTAAGCTTTAGGTCGTGAGGGAAAACTTTTTACACGAATAATTAGCCTCGTGTATTAAACTTAGGCACGCAAAATTTCAGCCATCTACAGGGTGGGCCAAAAAACGGACCTGTTTGAGCGTTGATAACTCAGCGAAAGGCGTGTGATATGTCAACAGTTTTTGAATGCTGTGAAGAATAAATGACAAATTTGCATAGTGAAGCATTTAAATATTCTTTGCCTAATTTGCACAAATATTCGTCACCCCCGAAATTCTGCCAAATTTGACTGTAACACATAGATTTAACATGGACATTTGAGCTTTTATAACTTAGCGATGTTTATTGGTGGAAAAGCATGTAATATGCCAAAAGTTTCAAAATTGTGTACGGAAAAAGTGTACAACTTGCCTGTCTCAGCATTTAAATATTCTTTGCCTGATTTACACAAATCTGTCCCACCCCTAAAATCATGCTAAATTGGCAGTAACGCATGAATTTAAGCTGATTTTCATTTAGCATGTCAACGATCATTAACACATGCGTTGAGTTTAGATAAAATTCAATATAGGCAGTTGCCCAGCTTTTGCATTCATAACCGTTATCAATAATTTTAGGCAGCTGATCGATCGCTGGAGTCAATGTGTTCAGGATCAGCAGAGCCCAGCATTCGATTAGCACACGTTTTAGCTGGTCAGTTACTGAACTTTTGTGACCATGCTATCTGTTGCAATGCCCCCACACTGTATAATTCACAGAATTTTAATCTGGACTTTTGGCAGTGAGTTTTTGAGTTCAACGAACTCGGGCACATGGGAGTGCAGGCAAATGCTTAATTTCAGGGGCAATGAAGATTTAGGCAATTTAGGCAAAGAATATTTAAATGCTTCACTATGCAAATTTGTCATTTAATCCTCACAGCATTCTGAAACATTTGACGTATCACACGTTTTTCTATCACTAACCGTCGCTGAGTTATCAACGCTCAAACAGATCCGGTTTTTTGACCTACCTTGTATAATTATAGTATCAGAGAAACATTTTTAAATTTGGGGTTAAATGAAGGGGGTAGGAAATTTAATGGAAACCTGGCCATATTTCGAAAACAGTAAGAGATAGGGCCTATTGCCATTGATCACTAATAATTAAGTCGCATATTGGCTTGCAAATGACGTGAAAATCATCGACCTTGGGTGACCTTGAAGATCACTGACAATCAGTACGGTCGGCTGTCCTAGCGACAGCTTGGCTTCTTGTAATACAACGTTAATGCGTGACGGACAGACATCCGACGACAGCAAATACACGATTATGTGTATGGAGCTGGGCTTACATTCACGACGTCTCAAGCGACTTGCTACATCTTGAATTGTAACTATATGGGTCGCGCCGGTCTGGGTCCGTTACCGCCCGTGAGCTGGTAAGTTGTCCCAGTTGGGTTGGGTCATAAGTGACCCATGACCAACTCCGGACTGCATGTATTGCTGTACTGTCACGTTCTTATGGGCCCACGTTGTTGTGGAAACCCTGAATGAAACCGATCGCGTTATAAGCCGAAACCCCACTACTTCGATTTCCTGTAGATTTGTTGGTCAACAAATCCGCTTACGAATCAAAGCAAGTGGAGTTTGGAGCTTGGGCTATAAGTATAGGTAGGTAGCTGATAAGTGCTGGCGGCAACTGTAATGATGCTGATGCTGATGCTGCCACGCAGCGGCTGCGGCATAATCTTTCTTCTGTATGGCGTTCCCATCAACAACTCGCCGCCAAGCAGTAGACCTAAGCCCTGAATGCACGAAGCCGATCCCAGAGTTATAATTGCCGACACACGGCGCCGTGGGTTAGTCAGTAGCCTATTGGTGTCTTACCGGTATGGACATGTCTGCTTCCGATCAGCAACTGCTCTGCATGGCCAAACCATTCTGCAGTACAGTGATAGTATTAGGCTATAGTAAGGATTAGTTTTAGTGCCTGCACTGTGACGTATCGGAACCTCGCCGTCATGTACGGTTAGAGTTCGAATTCTAAAGATCATTCCTTCCTCGATCAATATCAGTGGTGAAAATGCGAACAAAATACATCAACGAGAAAGTAAAACCAGTCAATATCGTGTGAGAAAAAGTGCAAAAGTTACGAGCAAGGTGTAGGCTATCACAAAATATAAAGTCACAGATGTTGTAGAAACCCTGAGTGAAACCGACCGCGAGTAAAGTAAGAATTAATTGCGCAAAAGAAAATAAAAGATAAGAAGTTCGGCTGCTGAGCTTACCATTCCCGGCTGTTCGCTTGAAGCAACAAGTAGGTAAATTGCTGGACTGTGACATAGTCGTCACAAGATGCCAAAAAATGTGTTTTTATTCTTTAGTGGCTTAATGCGTAAAAATTTTTCTGACAAAACGTTAGTACTAACATTGCTGGAATTTAAAGGGGCACGATAGCTGTGACGATAAATATCTCGAAGCTGTTCCGTGTCCACTTTTAGTCAGACAGTCAGTCTATCACAGGCAGTGGCATCAAAGTTACTGCCCGTAACGTAACAGTCAGTCAGAGTCGGATGCCTCCAAAACATTGATTAAACAATCTGCGACGCCGCATACAAACACCGCATCGCGTCTGAATCAGTCCGCTGCGCTAATTGTTATTTGTATTTTTGCACAAGACTGATATTGCTTTAGGCCTTGGCTGCTATAGATTTCAGTGGAGTCGACTATAGGAACGAGATGGGTGACCCTTGTGACATCTCTCTACACATGAGTTTTGGGCCGACCGTCAGATCAAGCTTTTGGTACGATAACGTCGTCTGTCTGTCAGCCTGTCGTCTGTAAGGCATGCATTGTGGCTAAACGGTACGCCGTAAAGGGTCGGCGATGGTACCGTTGGATAGAGCGATGAAGAGTTTCTACAGGCTGTCAATAGTAACCGTGTATATCTGCAGCGGTTTGGCCGCAATTTTAAATGTAACGTATCTGCCTGCAGCCATCACTCACGTGCGCCGAATTGCCTGTCGTATTCTGGCGTTGATTGTTGCGTTCGGTATAGCAGTGTCGCTGTCATCATAGTGTGCGTGGGATTGTACTCACTCTAGGAAATCGCTTTCTTTGCGCGACCAGAAGTCGGAAGCTGGCTTTCGGATATAGGCGATACGGTTGACCCATCCTGAAGGCGGCTGGGTTTTTTCGTTGATTACATGTAGGTTTTCAAAGTTAAAGAGCCAAGGTCGAAGTCATTATGAAGTTAAATGTAAGATGTACACAAAAAGGGAGCTCATAACTCGAACTGTTTGACGAATTTTGATAGAATAACGCACGTATGAACACAAGTCAGCGTAAAATTTAATCTGAATTTTCATCTACATAGGCCTAATATTGTCAAAAGCACTCGGCGGGAAACTGATGGCGATTAAACGTTTAATTAACTACGCGATTCTGTCACATCACCTGTTCTATGCCGATCCAGATCTGCGCCTATGGAGGGAGACAAAGAACTTTCAGGAGTTCAGCTGCTTGACATGAGAAGAGGAAACAGACAAGAGGGGGGAATTCGAGAGGAGATCGGAACTCGGAAGATCGTGACAGAGCATTAGTCCGACTGACTGACTGCTATAGTTCCCCACGGCGATAAGCCAGTCGTCAGCGGCTGAAATATTTTAATTAAAACCGGCCATTTTCTTAATGAAAGCCCGTCGGTCGTTCGGTTCGTTTGACGAGGATTAGTCTTCAGCGCAGTTGATTGGTTTCTGGTTCACGACTTGTTCATTCATAGCATCCTTTCCTTTATATTACCTCATCTCTGTCGGTCGTTAATTTACAATATTAGGCTGCCGCAGTATATCAGAGAAATGCACATGGAAATATTTTTTCGTACCTAACCAAAATATATACTTCTTTTTGGTTGTATTTTTGTGCTTTTTTCGCCTGGGTATTTTGTTCCGATATGTTTTTCTCTGTATTATTTTTCTCACTCTCGTATTCATCTACCTGGTCTACGAGTATATTATCGGAGTACTTAGAAATGATCCAGAGAACACTGGGCTATAATCAAAGCCAGGATATCGTCGGCTTCAGTTCATAATTTCAAACACACTGCTGGCGGTCTGCACGATGTTAAGTGGAGTGGATGTTGACGTTGAAGAACTGAACATCGCGGGAAACAGTTCGTGACCAAATGGAACGAGAACGTCCTCGCACTCGCAGTGCTTTTCGTGTTCTTGGCAGCTGCTTGTTCGTTGCAGATAACTATACACAAGGATTCGGTAAATCGGCAGTGATCTTCTTCACGTGGTCTTCTGGCCAGACAGCCGAATTAGATACAGAGGCAGCAGCAGCTGAGCATCACAGCCAATGGCATTTCGGAGTTTTGACGTCTGCGTTTCTCATTATGGCGAGTGCATGACGATATGCAAGTGATTTTTCTGGCGCACTACATGTCAAACGGGTTCATCCAATCGAAGATTCAATAAGTTTTAGAAATTCATCAAAATACAACCTTTACGTGCAATGTTATAAAAATCAATTAATACATATTGTGTTCTGATGAATTCATATTAACTTATCAGTTACCGTTTCAGCCTGTCATTTTATTCAAAGACGATCAGAGATTTGTTCGTTAATGTCCATGCAGGCATCGCAACAGTACAAGAAGACTTCAGCTACGGGATTAACGGGAAGGTAATTTGAGATCGCCTGTCGCCCCTATAGCTGACAGTAGCATATGATGCTGAAACTTACGCAGTCAGTCAGTGAGCGCGCGTCGAATTCTTAGTTACTGCGCGGCATTTGAGTTGATTGGCGAGGTCCTATTGATGACGTCCTGCAGCCGCGACCGTGCCATACGCTCAGATTCAGTCAGTCGGTTTATCAGCTACTTGCACCGACATCCGCTCCGCCGCCAACTTGTCGACGCTAAAACGCAGCGACCACCACCCCTCTCCCTCCCTGGAACTACCCCCCTATCTCCCGGCCGCTCGGCCTCATACCGGCGGCGACGTGGCGATCTCGATGCCACGGTTGGTCGGCTCGCAGAGATGCCGAGCTCTGCTGCTGCGGCTGCGGCTGAGGGATGAGGATGAGGAGGCAAGAATGATGCGACGTGATGCTAAGCCGCGCGACGGTGGATATAATAATATGCAAGGAGCGGAC